>Ga0194037_1001937_pt1 | contig 14316 bp, 9 predicted proteins | sample JunL306m_MetaG_FD_148653 | JGI IMG/M metagenome (GOLD analysis project Ga0194037, IMG submission 148653) | Anoxic zone freshwater microbial communities from boreal shield lake in IISD Experimental Lakes Area, Ontario, Canada - Jun2016-L304-6m | ecosystem: Environmental > Aquatic > Freshwater >...
TCGCTTCCCAGTAGCAGCGTTTTGGAGAGACAATCAGCTCCTCATCTTTCAGCAGTTTCATTGCCTTATCGACCTCTTTCCGATCCAGTCCGCTGATTTCGGTAATTTGACCGGCGCTCATCGGATTTCCCTCTTTTTTCAGTAGGTCCAGTACGATCTCTTTCGTTTCCATAAACGCTCGGTTTGATTTATAAATTTCTCAGCCATCAATATAACACTGTCACTCGAAATTACATTTTTCTCAACAGTGTTCAAGGGACAATGTCACGAGCCAGACACCTCTCTTTGCATCAACAAAGTGCTCATTCAGGAAGCCATTATTAATACGATAGCGAGGGCACATCAGGATTACCTCAAGGCCCTCCGTGTCAGCAGAAGCCCTGGTATCATCGGCAGCCAGAGCGTAAAGCCACGAAGCAGCAATGTTGCGGCCAATGCTGTTTCCAGCCTTATACCGAGCATCACAAGCAGCCCGACACAGGCAGCTTCGAATGATCCGATACCCAAAGGAATAAAGCTAAGCATGGCAACAATTGAGGCCAGGACAAAACATGGAAATGCCAGAAGCAGTGATACGGAATTGCCAAGGGAATAAAGCATCGCCCAGAGCGTTGCTGCATCAAGCAGAAAAATAGTGATTTGAAAAACGGTTGCTTGTGCAAAAAGAAACGGTTTGAGCATCATGATATCCGGCACATCAGCAAAGGTTTCAAGCAAACCGGAGATAACCGGCAGGCGGAGCAACCATGCAGGAAGCTCCTCCTTTGCACCCCATTTTTTTATCAACAGAATTGCTCCTGGCACAGCAAGCGCAACCACAAAAAATATTCCGGCAAGCACCACCATCCACTGACGGATATCGTGATAGAGCCATAAAATCAGGAATGATGCGACTGCAACAAGAACATATGCGGCATAATAGGAGAGAATACTGAGAAGCATGACGCCCATGACAAGTGTCCGGGAAACATTACTCTGCTTGAAGACATTGACAATAAAGGCCAGTCCGCTGATACCTCCTGAAGGCAGGGCCTGATCAGCAAAAAGCTTGGCAATGGCGAGCGGTACCAGTTTATGCAGCGAATAGTGGACACCACCGTAAGCAAGCGCTTGCTGCCAGACAAGGGCAAGTGCGATATAGGTGCTGAACTGAAAAAAGAGTGCAAGCATCAGCCAGAACGGCTCAATATTGCGGAGCTGCACCAGAAAATCCGTCAACGCACCGAAATGCGTCACCGCAAAGAACAAGGCAGCAAGAAGCAGCAGACCTGCAAAAATCGACGAATAAACACTTTTTCTCATAACATTTCGTTCAGTGAAACAGGCTGAACAACAACATCCGTGATGCCGGAAGGAATGGCACCCGACCAATAGACACGAAAATTATCTATTAAATTCCATAAAATCAGCATAGCTTCCAACAATAAAGCCCCGCAGAAAACTACGAGGCTTTATGCTGCACGTTCAAGGGTTAAAACAGGCCAAATCAGGCAACAATAGATATATCTGTTTCTGCAAGTGCAGGATGCGTCGTTGTTCCAATAAGCGCGACAAGTACCGCCGCCACGCCACCGCTGCCGTCGGCATCGTAATAAAGGTTACCTGTAGCGGTATCATAAACAAATCGATCACTGCTGTCATGAGCACTCGTCACCCCATTACCAGACCAAAACTCATTTGCATGCAAAAGTTCGCCAACAGTGCTTGATATTGTTGTAAAAACACCCTTGCTGAATTGAAGAAGATCCTGCCCCGGCTGAAAGTCAGTGATGGTGTCATGATTTGTTGACGAATGAGGCGGCGTATTGAAGACAAATATATCTGCACCCAATCCGCCGGTAAGGGTATCGTTACCATTCCCGCCGACAAGAACATCGTTAAAGGCGGTACCCTTCAACATATTCCCTCCGGCATTACCGGTGATAGAGAGCCCATTCAAAACCGCAGATGCATCAACATGAAGTACCTTTGTTCCGGTAGTCACTGCTGACGTGGCTGATCCCGTTCCGATCATCACACGCTCAATACCGGTATCACCCGCATAAAGGGTCAGAGTATCATTTGCCGTCGTTGAGGCAAACCTCACTTCATCACTGCCCGTCGCACCGGTATCGGTAATTTCCGCAGCCGTATGCTCTGCGGCAGCATTGATAAGATAGATATCCGATCCATGTCCGCCATCCAGATGATCTACACCAAGACCACCAAAAAGCAGATCGTTACTGGCTGTGCCAATCAATATATTTGCCCCGGCATTTCCCGTCATGAAAAGCCCGTTCAAAACCGCCGATGCATCGACATTAAGGGCCGTTGTTCCTGTAACAACAGCAACAGTAGATGTTCCTGTACCAATCACCACGCGATCAATACCGGTATCCCCCGCATAGAGGATCAAGGTTTCATTAGGCGTTGTTGAGGCAAACCTCACTTCATCGCTGCCTGTCATACCACTGTCAGCAATTTCAGCCGCAGCATGTTCAGCAACACCATTGATAATATAGATATCCGAACCATTGCCGCCATTCAGGTACTCTATCCCGGAACTACCAATAATTATGTCTGTTCCTCCACCCCCGACAGCTCTTTCGATATAGCAATTAAATGCAATAGCCACATTCTCGATCATGCCATCCAGAGAAGAATAGGAACCAGGATTCAAATTGATAATCTGATTTCCTGAATAGCCGGAACAATCCAGCGTATCGACACCTCCAGCATCCCATATGGTGAATATAGGCGTATGATTTGACGAAAAATCATAGATCACTCTTTCGGGATCAGTAGTCGCAAGATTGCAATTGAATCCATACACCGTGTCACCAGTCCGTGTGGTTGTATCAGCGCCATAGATTGCCTGAATAGCAGCAATATCATAGACCATTGGTGTTTGAGGATATAAAAAAGCGGTATAGGTTCCATCCGGATACCAGCCATATCCCGGCAGATAGCCGCCAAAATAAGACATCACCGTATATTTTCGGTTATCCTGAGCAAACACAGCGTTATTTGCATACGTAATAGAGCCTCCGTTTCCCGCGTCGTACACACCAGGATGTGACAATCCGAGAGTATGCCCTATTTCGTGAATCATGGTATTCAATCCATAACCACCTGGACTCATCCCGCTATCACCGTTAGTCGCCCAGGAAGAACTCAGCCAAATCTGCCCGGCATCAAGAGAAAGATTATGGGTTGACGAGTTAACAGTACCATACAATTCTGAATAGGTACTATTTCCGGTATTACTGGAATAATTCAGCGCAATATCTGCTGACGGGGATGTGGATTGAACCAGCCTGTGGTCAGTTCCTGGTGATTTCGCAAGGAGATCATCCCACAGTTGAAAAGATAATGCAGCAGTTGCAACCTGAAGCGCCGTCATCTGCACCAAATAAACACCGCCTTCTGAAGGGGTATAACCCGATACATTTGAAGGTGTTGTGGTATTAATGGAATAGGATATAGTCGATTGTGCCAATTGCCAGTTAGCGGTATAGCCGGTCAAGCCACCACTCCAGGAAGTGGTCATCTGGGAAATGATTTGACTGGTAGAGTAAATCGGTTTGCTTGCCATTTGTCACCATCCATTATGTTTAAAGTGAATTACTGTTATCAACAGGTCATCGTGTCATGACAACAAAATACAATTATTGATTTTTGCGGACAGCGTATATATATCATCTGAATAATCATGCAGAAAATAAATACACAACCAATCAACCAGATTATACAGCTTTACAATTCCGGTTTGTCATCCAAGTCACTTGACAAAAAGAACACTCTGCTTTACAAATTAAAATACTGTACGGCGACATATAATAAAAATATTATACAACAATAAATCATGAGCATTCACATTCCAGTATTTTTATGTCTATTCTGCATATACAAAATATAGTACCCTATATATAAACCCTGCCAATTAAAGAATAGATAAACGTATTTTTATCGATTACTTATAATGCAAAGCGATATGACAGCTATCTATAGGACATTTCAATTTATTTTTGACTGTCCCCGCTGCAAGCGGTAGGGGATAACAGATCGCAAGATGGGAGCAATCTGCATGAGATGATCCGCTATATTGCCGGACACCTCATGCAGTCACTCCCACTGCTTTTCGAGCTTGATCTTCTCCCCATCAATTGTCATCGGCACCCTATTTTCAAAGCACGCCTGTCACACAACCGCCATTTGCGGCATATTCCTTAAGAACGGTTCAGGCAACAATCGATATATCTGTTTCAGCGAGTGCCGGATGGGTCGTTGTTCCAATGAGTGCAACCAGCACAGCTTCCCCACTACCGCTGCCGTCGGCATCGTAATACAGGTTGCCGGAGGCGGTATCATAAACGAACCGGTCATCGACGGTGTGACCACCCGTTACCCCACTACCCGACCAGAATTCATTTGCGTTCAAATGCTCCCCAGCAGTGCTCGAAATTGTGGTAAATACACCTTTGCTGAACTGAAGAACATCCACCCCCGGCTGAAAGTCCGTGATGGTATCATGATTAGTTATTGAATGAGGCTGCGTATTAAAGACAAACGTATCTGCACCCAACCCACCGGTAAGGGTATCGTTACCATTCCCGCCAGCAAGAACATCATTAAAGGCTGTACCTGTCAGAATATTGGCTCCGGCATTACCGGTAATGGAGAGACCATTCAATACCCCTGATGCATCAACATGAAGCGCAGTTGTTCCGGTAGTCACGGCGGCCGTGGCTGTGCCCGTCCCTATCACCACACTCTCAATACCCGTATCTCCCGCAAAGAGGATCAGCGTATCATTCGCTGTAATGGATGCAAACCGCACTTCATCACTGCCCGTTGTTCCCGTATCGGCAATTTCCGCAGCCGTATGCTCCGAAGCCGCATTAATGACATAGATATCGGAACCATGCCAGCCATTCAGGTGATCTACTCCTCCTCCACCGATAAGAACATCGTTATAGGCTGTACCCGTAATGGTATTAACTCCCGCATTGCCTGTAATGGAGAGAGCATTCAAAACCGCAGATGCATCAACATGAAGCGCCGTTGTTCCGGTCGTCACTGCGGCAGCAGCCGTGCCCGTCCCGATAACAATGGACTCAATACCACTGTCCCAAGCGTAGAGGGTCAAGGTATCATTCGGCGTTGTTGCAGCAAACCGCACTTCATCGCTTCCCGATGTGCCGGCATCGGCAAATTCTGCCGCCGTATGCTCGGCAGCAGCATTGATAATATAGATATCCGAGCCATTACCGCCATTCAGATACTGTATGCCAGTACCACCAATGAGTACGTCATTGCCTGCGCCACCGACAGCCCTTTCGATCAAGCAATTAAATGCAATAGCCACATTCTCCTGCATTCCATCAACAGAAGAATAAGAACCGGCAGTTAAATTAAGAATCTGACTTCCTGAATAACCGGAACAATCAAGCGTATCAACCCCTCCGGCATCCCATATAGTGAATATAGGGGCAGGATTACTTGAAAAATCATAAATCGCTTTTTCAGGATTTGTTACCGCCAGATTGCAATTGAATCCATAAACCGTATCTCCGAGACGAGTTATGGTATCAGCACCATATTTTGCCTGAATAGCCGCAATATCGTAAACCATCGGTGTTTGAGGAAATATATATGCGGTAGAGGTTCCATCCTGAACCCAGCCAGTTCCTGGCAGATACCCGCCGAAATAAGACATGACGGTATACTTGCGGTTATCCTGTGCAAATACAGCATTATTGGCATACGTTACGGTATTTCCACTGCCCGCATTATAAACACCGGGATGGGACAAGCCAAGACTATGCCCGATTTCATGAATCATGGTATTTAAACCATAGCTGCCCGGACTCATTCCGCTATCACCATTGGTTGCCCATAAAGAGCTCATCCAGACCTGCTCACCAGTTATGGTAATATTTTTGTAGGCTGAACGATTAAGAGTTCCGGAGAAATCGGTATAGGTGCCGCCACCGGTATTGCTCGAATAATCCAGTGTGATATTCGCTGATGGAGATGTGGTTTGCACCAACCTGTGATCCATTCCGGCTGTTTTCGCAATAAGGTCATCCCACAGTTGAAAAGACAATGCCGCAGTAGCGGCCTGCAGCGGCGTCATGCCCACCAAATAAGCCCCCCCCTCCGAGGGATTAGCACCTATATTTGTAGGTGTTGTTGTATTGATTGAATAGGAAATTGTCGGCAGTGTCAAGGCCCAGTTCATTGTGTAACCTGTCAGGCCGTTTCCCCATGAAGTCGTAATCTGTGTAATGATTTGACTTGTAGTATACGTTGGTTTGGTTGCCATTTGCCACATCCTTTATTTATATAGCGGTTAATTAGCATATAATTTATATAGAATAATAAACGCATTAAAAACAGACTTTTTTAAAACCAATTATTACCCTTATTTCACAAGAATATATACCAGAAGAATCACAACAATACATTATATACAAAAACAATAGAAATCTTTTTTATTAATTATCCACTCGACTTAAAGTATATAAATAACCCAATAACAACAAATATAATTCCATAAAAATATTATTTATTTAACAATCCTATAATAAATGTATTTCGTGAATTAAATATTATAGCGGGAATATACCGGCCAATTTATAATGAATTTATATACAATACCTGCTATGGGGTACATTAAAAAAGGTATATTCGATACACTATTTATTCCGGATATTTATACAAAGAGGTGCGTAACTACCCGCTGGCCATCAAATAATGACCTCTTCTTCCAAAACAAACGAGTCGATAACGTACAGTGAGAAAAATGGCGCTCTCTCCATTTGGGGGGTAGTCCAGGCAAACTCAGCAGGCGCTCGAACACGAGAGCTTGCCCAATACTGACAGCAGCAGCATGATGCATGGGCATCAGTGCCACCTTAATCAGAAACAACGAGAAAAATATTCAGCAGACAGATCAAGATTTTCAAAACATCGAGGCAGGAAAAGCAACCGGTTACAAATTTTTTCGTGCAAACAGTCAACGACACCAAGTACTTAGAGAAAAAACGATCTCTCTACGGCTACGTGATACGGTCTTCTGAAAAGTAACAAAATGGGAGAAAGTCGAAAACGCGGTGTGAACTCAAAAGACTGCGACTTTGCTTTAAGCAGTTGGAATTATTCGATTACATACATAACATATAGCAATGAACATAATGTGCTCTTCCAGCAACATTCGTGTTGAACAAGCCGGTGGGTACATTTTTCTTACAAGAAGCACAGATAATAACAGGAAAAAAACAACAAGCGCCAAAAAGCTCAACCATAAGTGAAGTGGACAAGAATACCTGATCACGCCTCTGACGGGGCAAAGTGGTCGTTGCGGAGGTGGTAGCAAGCTTTTTATTGATATCATACCATAACGATTTTGGTCGTTTACCGAACGCTTGGTATAAATTTTTACCCCTGTTTTTTGTATATTGCAATCAAGTAGTATGTATATGCTTTCATGTTAGTACGGCTTTGTGGAGCAGCTACAGCTAATCCCTTTATATTATTTTATTTTAATCGTTTAACTTCCTTCAGGGAGATCTATATATGAAAAACATCAGGTATATGCTTACGGGATTGGCGATGGTGATGATGAGTTCACCAGTGTATGCCGCCAAGACGGATGATACGGGGATAGCTTCCTTGATCAACATTAACTTTACTCAGTCTGATACTGATCCTGCTTATCTTTTTTCAGGCTCAGCCGTGATTGGCAGTGGGGTGACTGATTACTGGAATAACATCACTCCTCAGATGGCGAGTTATATTGCCGATCCTGCTGATCCTTCGGATCCAGATGTTATAATTCAGAGACCGTTAGTTCTGGCAAATCTGCCCATTGGCTTTGGCAGTTTAACATTTACTGCGCAAGGCATCAATACCGTTGCTCTAAACAAATCAGCGTTTTATGGTACGGACTATCAAAAGTTGATGACTACTTATGCGTGGACTCCTTATGGTACTGAGGCGAGCATAAGCATTGCCGGCCTTGACAAAAACACGAGTTATGATGTTTATGTACTTACTCAAGGGGGTATAAGCTTACCTAAAAAAGGTCCGCAACCGAACAATAGTACGAAATTAAAGCTGACAGGCTATGGTTATGATACAACTCAAAGTAAGTGGGTTGATAATGGGACTTTTACGCAAACAGATTATTCAAGTGCGTCTTTGAATGCGTTTGTTCAGGGTCAGAATTATATGCTCCAAACGTTTGTGACAGATGGCGACGGTACATTACAGTTTACGTATGCTTCCAATGAATCAGAAAAGAACGCCATAATCAATGGCATCCAGATCGCATCTTCGTCGCAGGCTGGCCCTCAACCTACTCCTGAACCAGCGAGCATGTTGCTGATTGGTGTCGGTGGCGCTCTTATCACTGCCGTCAAGTTACGGAAGAAGAAGAGTGTGGATAACCCGGTTGCTTGAAGAATGAGATCATTATTATTATTCTTGCTCTTTCTTTCCTTTACCATTGCCGGATGCTCACCGCATACCGGCAATGGCGTTGATAGCCGCGTCGCAGCGACGGTCAATGGTGTCGAAATTACCCAGCGTGAAGTCAATTTTCTCTATCAGCGCACCGCTCCCCCGGGTGCCGATGAATCGGTAGCCCGTAATCAGCGCAGAACCATTCTTGCGGGGTTGGTCCGTGCCGAACTCCTTGCCCAGCAGGCAACAAAGATGAAGCTCGACCAGTCTCCCGACTTCCTCCTTGCCATGCACGATGCCCGACGCAGGGTGCTTGCCGGGTTGGCCGAAGAGGAGATTGCCTCAACCACCAGGCCTGTCTCTCCGGAAACAGTCAAAACGATCATTGCGAATAATCCCAATCTCTTTGCCCAGAGAAAACTGCTGGTATATGACGAGATTCTTATACAAGGCGTCAATGTCCCGTTTCTTCAGTCATTGAATGCTTCAGTTGCCAAAGGAGCTTCATTGACGGCATTGCTCGATATGGTTCAGGCACAAAAGATGCCGTTCAGACGGGCCGTGCGAACCCTCACAACCGATCAGATAGAGCCAGCCATAGTCACGGTGTTGAGCAACGCAAGGGCAAATGTGCCGGTTGTAATACGTGTTGAAGACAAGTTTTCCATGATTCTGTTGCTGCACAACATCGTGCCGGTCCCACTGGAAGGCCCTGCGGCAGAACAGACTGCAGCCAATCTGGTCACTAACCAGCAGCGCACCATCGCATTCTCAAACAAAATGAAGGCAGTGGTCGATGCTGCCAAAATTACCTATTTCGGCCAGTACAAGCCTGATGCTCCAGGAACAAAAGGCAAACTTGAGGCAGTTGCATTGCCAATGCCTGACGAGACAAGAGCGCAAAGCCAGTTTCGTCATCAAATTGCCGGAGCGGTGTCGATCTGCCTCTCGTTTACAGCGGCCATGCTGCTGCTCTTTGCGTCAAAGTCTATTCTCTCAGGCACGCTATGGCTCCCCAAACTTTGGCCGACGACCAAAAAAAACGCTTCAACCGACAAGTCAGCAACATTTATTTACCATGAGCACAGGGTATCGCTTTTCGTTCAACTGCCTCTTTTCCTTATTGCCGGGTTGAGTCTGGTTGCGATTGCCTATAATCTCTTTCTGCTTTGGGATCTCCTATCCATCTGGATGATCGTCTTTTCTATCATCGGAGGCCTCCTTGTCGGCAGAGGAAGCAGCTTTCTCTATGTCCGCTCAGGGTTACACCGTCTCGCAGAAAAGATGCGCAAGTTTCGATGGCTACCGGTTATGCTTTTCGCCGCTCTTTTATTAGCGGCAAGTAAGCTCATAACCATGCGACTTGTCAGCCAATGAGTATGCGACTCCATGCATCATGGTTTCCGTGGCTTCTGTTTGCCTTGATAACGGTACACTCAGCAGCACGCTATACCATCTTCAACCCCTCTTTTGGCAACAGCGATGACTCGTTGTTGTTTGTTATTATTGCCCTGGTGTTATGGATAGAACGCAGCAGCATCATCGCCTCTCTGCGTGGTGAGGGGAGCGGTGACCTATTGACCGGCTCAGTTTTTTTGATTGCGGGGTGGATGCTCTATATCATAGGTCGTCTTTTCTATTGGATGATTCTGGAAATCTGGAGCCTGTTTTTCATGGCTGCCGGCCTGGTTGCGACGCTCTCCCCCCGGCAATATCGAAAATCAGCCTTTTTTATTGTGATTGCCGGAACCGTCATTGTCGTTATCGGGTGGATTGCTCCCGATCTTTTTTCATCTCAATTGGCGTTGGCCATTGCATCAGCATCGGCAAAAATTGTAAGTGCAACGCTTTTTCCCGTTATCGCTGACGGCGTCATTCTCTATTTCGGGCCATACAGCGCTGAGGTTACCAGAGCCTGTTCCGGCATGAACTCGATTTTTTCATTGACCGCACTCTCTGTCCTCTATCTGCGTCAGGGTGTCAATCGCAAACTTTGGCATATCGCCGTACTGGTTGCCTGCGTTCTGCCTGTTGCGGTGCTCACCAACCTGTTCCGGGTAATCGTGCTGGTACTCGCAACAAATTATATCGGTGACGGCTTTGCCCAAGGGATCTTCCACAATACTACGGGGATCATTGTCTTCATTGTGGCGCTCGCGATACTTGCCATGATCGATTATCTTTTGCTTCATGCCTATATGCCAGACATCAAGCAAACCGAAAAAACTGCTCATGCGAATAGCAAGGTATAGCGCTCTGGCCATAACAACAGGACTTTTGCTCTTCTCTTCAATATTCCTGGTTGAATTAAAGGAATATCAGAGCTCTCAAGCAGTGAAGCAGCCTGATCTTCAACGAATAATAAACATACATCCCGATGGCTGGACGCCTATAGCAAGTTCGTTTGTAGATCCAAACTGGAACAAATCGCTTAAAAGTGACTATGATATTGTTGCCGCTCAGGCTTTTCAGCATGGTGATGGAAAAAAGGTGATAGTAGTGATGACATGGAGCCGTGACGGCATCCGTCGCGCCGGTCATTCACAGCAGATATGCTATACGGTCAGTGGGTTTACGGTCACACCACCCGAGTATGCCTCCCTAGTAACAAAAGCAGGAAAACAGGAAGTGGTTGCCTTTACTGCGCATCACGGCAAACTGGTCGAAGATGTGGTGTACTGGAGGATAACTGGAGGGAAAACTGACATTTCTACCGGTCAGTCCGGGCTTGTTGCATTACGTTTTGACAAGCTTAATCGTTTGGCACGGCATCTTCTGGGTGACATGCCCGACAACCTGATGGTCAGGATCTCAAGTGAGCGCGCCACTCCGGAACAGCCTGCAACAGCCCAGATTGACTACATCAGGGGATTTCTTGAGATGCTTTCCGCAAGTGACCGGAAGTTGATTATGGGTGCGCGGTAGTGCCCGGTTAAAAATATTTTCCGGGCACAGAGCAGGTATGGGATTACTCTTTGCTGACGGGGAGGGTATAGCCGTTGGCCTTGAGGAGAGCGTGGCGCCTTGCGAGATCAAGATCGTGCGCCACCATTTCCCTGATCATCTCGTCAAGAGTGATTTCCGGTACCCATCCAAGATCAGCTTTGGCTTTTGTCGGGTCACCAAGCAGGGTTTCCACCTCTGAAGGACGGAAGTAGCGGGAGTCAATCCGGACAATCACCTTTCCGGTACTGAGTGATTCATGCCTGATGCTGAGAGCATCAATAATACCAACTTCGTCAACACCCTCCCCCTCCCATCGGATGGTAATGCCAAGCTCTGCGGCTGCTTTTTCGATAAACTGGCGGACACTGTATTGTACACCGGTTGCAATCACGTAATCCTTCGCTTCATCCTGCTGTAGCATCATCCACTGCATACGAACGTAATCCTTTGCATGGCCCCAGTCGCGCAAGGCATTCATATTGCCAATAAAAAGACATTCCTCAAGCCCCTGCGAAATATTGGCAAGGCTTCGGGTAATCTTGCGCGTCACAAAGGTCTCGCCCCTTCGCGGAGATTCATGGTTGAAAAGAATGCCGTTGCAGGCATACATACCATAGGCTTCACGATAGTTCACCGTCATCCAGTAAGCATAAAGTTTGGCTACAGCATATGGGCTGCGCGGATAAAAAGGGGTTGTCTCCCGCTGCGGAATCTCCTGCACCAGACCGTAAAGCTCAGAGGTAGATGCCTGATAAAAGCGGGTTTTCCTGTCGAGCCGGAGAAAACGGATCGCCTCAAGCAGGCGCAAGGTGCCCATGGCATCAACGTCTGCCGTATACTCAGGCGACTCAAAGCTCACCGCAACATGGCTCTGTGCTCCGAGGTTATAGACCTCATCAGGCTTGACCTCTTCGAGGATACGGGTCAGGTTACTGCTGTCAGTCAAGTCACCATAATGCAACATAAAATTGCGATGGCTGGTATGCGGATCCTGATAGAGATGGTCGACACGCTGAGTGTTAAACGAGCTGGCTCGGCGCTTGATGCCATGTACTTCGTACCCTTTTTCAAGCAGCAGTTCCGCTAAATATGATCCATCCTGGCCGGTTATTCCGGTAATGAGAGCGACTTTCATTTGGTTATTCAAGAATGAAGAGAACGTTTATTTAAAAGGAAATCGTTATAAGCCAGTGCCAATCCCTCTTCGAGCCCCACTTTCGCCTGCCATCCAAGGCTGTTGAGTCGGCTGCTGTCCATCAATTTACGTGGTGAACCATCCGGTTTTGCGGGATCAAAAGCTATGCTTCCCTCATAACCGATAACCTTTGCGATGGTTTCCGCAAGCTCCTTGATGGTTACCTCCTGACCGCTGCCGACGTTGATATGGCTCTGCATCGGAGTAGTATGAGCTTCGAAAGCAGCTTTATCGAAATTCATCACATGCACACTTGCCGCAGCCATATCATCGACGTAGAGAAACTCCCTGCATGGCGTACCGGTACCCCAAAGCGTAACCACAGGCGACCCACTGACTTTTGCCTCGTGGAAGCGGCGAATCATGGCGGGAATAACATGGCTGTTCTCAGGATGATAGTTGTCACCGGGGCCATAAAGATTGGTTGGCATCACGCTGCGATAATCCGTGCCATGACTCACTCCATACTGGCGGTTGTAGCTTTCACAAAGCTTTATGCCCGCGATTTTTGCGATAGCATACGGCTCGTTGGTTGGTTCAAGCGTACCGGTCAAAAGGGCACTTTCGCTCATCGGCTGCGGCGCCAGTTTTGGGTAAATACAGCTTGAACCAAGAAACAACAGCTTTTTAACACCAACACGCCAAGCCTCATGGATAATATTCGCCTCAATCATCAGGTTCTGATAGATGAATTCCGCCGGGTAGCTGTTGTTGGCATGAATGCCGCCAACCTTTGCCGCCGCCAGGTAAACCTGATCGGGCCTCTCTTTTTCAAAAAATACCCGTACCGCCGCCTGGCAGGTAAGGTCAAGTTCAGCATGAGTCCGGAGCACCAGATTCCCAGCACTCAAACCTCCTGCAAGAAGATTGCGCAAGATAGCAGAACCAACCATGCCCTGATGACCAGCGATATATATTTTGTTATGCATAAAAAATAGAAATTCTACTAAACAGCCGCTTCTTTCATTACATCCTGCAGCACCATGCAGGTTTTGTTGATATGCTCTTCCTCAAGTGTGGGATGAACGAGAAACATGAGTGCTGTCTCGCCAAGCTCCTTTGCAACCGGCAAGCGTTCAGCAGGGCGCCAAAAGGTGCGGTCAAAAGCCTTTTCAAGATAGATCTCCGGGCAAACGCCACTGTAGCAAGGTACACCCCTTCCATTGATGGCATCCATGATTCTGTCGCGGTTCCAGCCCTCTTTCAACGCAGCCGGCTCAACAAAAACGTAACATTTATAGGCCGCATGTTCAGCCCATGATGGTATAACAGGAACCCGTAGTCCCGGGATTGAGCACGCAGCATTCCAGATAGCGTCAGCATTCATCTGGCGCTTTGCCGTCCACCCCGCCATCCGCTGCAACTGTATCCGGCCAATTACCCCCTGTAGCTCCGTCATCCGCCAATTGGTGCCAAACGAATCATGCAGCCAGCGAAAACCCGGCTGGTGCTCACGCTCATAAACCGCCTCCCAGCTTTTACCATGATCCTTGAACGACCACATGCGCGACCACAAGGCTGCATCATCAGTGGTCACCATGCCACCCTCACCACCCGTCGTCATAATCTTGTCCTGGCAAAAACTCCAGGCGCCAATATGGCCGATCGTACCAACCGACCTCCCCTTATACCGGGCACCATGAGCCTGCGCACAATCCTCAATCACCTTCAAACCATGCCGCGCCGCCAGTTCCATAATCGGATCCATATCGCACGGATAGCCAACC
>Ga0194037_1001940_pt1 | contig 14314 bp, 10 predicted proteins | sample JunL306m_MetaG_FD_148653 | JGI IMG/M metagenome (GOLD analysis project Ga0194037, IMG submission 148653) | Anoxic zone freshwater microbial communities from boreal shield lake in IISD Experimental Lakes Area, Ontario, Canada - Jun2016-L304-6m | ecosystem: Environmental > Aquatic > Freshwater >...
GAGCGTGAGCACCGGCGCCGCGGTGGTGTGGCCGATCGTGGTGGCGCCGAGCAAGGCGGGGAGGGGGGCGGCGTGCTCGATGAGGAAGCAAAAGCGCCGCTCCTGATAGATGGCGAGCGGGGTAGTGATCTCCGCGCCGATGCCGTTGCCGAAAGCCATCTTGGCCAGGGCGGCGGCCAGGCCGCAGCCGCCGACGTGGTGGAGCGCGAGGACCAGCCCGTCACGGTTGAGCTGATAGAGCGCCCCGGCGACCTGTTTGAGTGCTTTGAAATCCGGCAGGTTGTCGGCGTCGCGCGCGACCTCGACGAGCGAGACGAGCGAGCCGGGTTGCTTGAACTCGGGGCTCAGCGCCAGGCTGGCCAGGCCGGGGGCCAGCGCGAAGGACACCAGCGTGGGCGGCACGTCGAGGTCGTTGAAGGAGCCGGACATCGAGTCCTTGCCGCCGATGGCGGCCAGCCGCAATTCGTGCTGGGCGTGGAACGCTCCTAACAGAGATGCGAACGGCAGCCCCCAGCGGGCGGGGTCGGCACCCAGTTTCGGGAAGTATTCCTGGAGGGTCAGGCGGATGTCGCCGAGACGGGCACCGGCGGCCACCGCCTTGCAGGCCGACTCGGTGACGGCGTGGACCGCGCCGTGGAAGGGGGATTGCTCCGAGAGTTCGGCATCGAAGCCCCAGCTCATGTAGGTGCAGACGTCGGTGTCGCCATCTAACAACGGCAGCTTGGCCACCATCGCGTCGGGCGGGGTGAGCTGGTGGCTGCCCCCGAAGGGCCAGAGCACGGTGCCTGCGCCCACCGAGCCGTCGAACAATTCGCCGAGGCCCTTTTGCGAGCAGACGTTGAGGGAGGAGAGGGCTTCGATGAGGGAGGTTGGGATTTTAGATGAAGATGCGGACTGAAGTCCGCGCTCCATGGAAACATGAACCCTGGCAGTCTGTTGGACGCCGTTGGTGTCGAGGAAGGCGCGCGACAGGTTGACGATGGTTTGGCCGCGCCAGGTCATCACCAGGCGGCCGCTGTCGGTGACGTTGGCGACATGGACGCACTCAAGGTTTTCCTGGTCAGCGGCGTGGATGAAGTAGGCGATATCGGCCGGATCGACGCAGACCGCCATGCGTTCCTGGGATTCGGAGATGGCGAGTTCGGTGCCATCGAGGCCGTCGTATTTCTTGGGGACGGCATCGAGGTTGATCTCAAGCGAGGGGGCGATTTCGCCGATGGCCACCGACACCCCGCCGGCACCGAAGTCGTTGCAGATTTTGATTTTGCGGGTGAGTTCCGGGTTGCGGAACAGGCGCTGGATTTTGCGTTCGGTGGGAGCGTCGCCCTTCTGGACTTCGGCGGAGTTGGCCAGCGCGGTTTCGGTGTGTTCCTTGGACGAGCCGGTGGCACCGCCGACGCCATCACGGCCGGTGCGCCCGCCGATGAGCAGGATCACGTCGCCGGGCGCGGGCGTGCCGCGCAACACCTGCGAGCGCGGCGCGGCGGCGACCACCGCGCCGATTTCGAGGCGCTTGGCGACGTAGCCGGGGTGGTAGATTTCCGCGACCTGGCCGGTGGCCAGGCCGATTTGGTTGCCATAGGACGAATACCCGCGGGCGGCGGTCTGGCAGATTTTTTGCTGCGGGAGTTTGCCCGGCAGGGTCGCGGCAAAGGGCGTGAGCGGGTCGCCGGCACCGGTGACGCGCATGGCCTGATAGACATACGACCGGCCGGACAGCGGATCGCGGATGCAGCCGCCGAGGCAGGTGGCGGCCCCGCCGAACGGCTCGATCTCGGTGGGGTGGTTGTGGGTCTCGTTTTTGAACATGACCAGCCACTCCTCGGTGGTGGCAGAGGGTTGAACCGCCAAGTCGCCAAGTGCGCCAAGCGAAGAGGGGGGATTGTGGATTTCGACGGGCACGACGATGCAGGCGGCGTTGACTTCCTCGGAGACCTCCAGGTTGTCGAGCTCGCCCGACGCGCGCAGTTCGCGCATCCCGATGAGCGCGATGTCCATCAGGGTGACCGGCTTGTCAGCGCGGCCGAGTTGCTGGCGGGTGTCAAGGTAGGTTTGCCAGGCGCGCTGGACGGGCTCGGTGCCCGCGGCGAAGGTGACGTCCTCGATCTTTGTTAGAAAAGTCGTGTGCCGGCAGTGGTCCGACCAATAGGTGTCGAGCATCTTGATTTCGGTGATGCTCGGGTCGCGCCGTTCCTGGTCGCGGAAATAGTCCTGGCAGAACGCGACATCGGCGGTGGACATGGCGAGTCCGAACTCGGCGCGGATGGCCGCCGGGTCGTGGCTGGTGAAGCCGGTGAGGATGGCGACATCGGGGGGGGCGGACGAAGAGCGACGGTCGCAGACCTCCGCTACGGGGACCTCATGGGAATCCACGGCGTTGATGACGTAGGCCTTGATCGCGGCGACTTCCGCCGGGGACAGCACCCCTTCTAGCACGATGACCTTGGCGGAAAACACGGCCGGGCGCTCCTTGCCGGTTAGGATCTGCACGCACTGGGCGGCTGAGTCCGCGCGCTGGTCGAACTGGCCGGGCAGATACTCGACGGCAAAAGCAGCCTCGTTGGCCGACAGGCTCAGCGCGTCGGCCAGATCATCGACCTGCGGTTCGGAGAGAATGCGGGTTGCGGCCTGGGCGAACTCGGCGGCGGAGACGCCGTCAATGTCATAGCGTTGGACCACGCGGACGCGGTGCAGGCCGGGCAGGCCCAGCGACTCGTGGAGGTCGTGCAGGAGGTGGCGGGCCTCGGCGTCGTGGCCGGGCTTTTTTTCAACGAAAATGCGGTTCATCAGCGGCGGAGCGTGGGAAAGCGGCGGATGGTAAAGCTCCGGGCCGCAAGGGCAAGCGGAATGGCGCGGTGCGCACGGCGCTTGATGCGGAGTCCGCCTGAAGGCGGGACTACCTACGCTGGAAGGGACGTTCTGGGGGAAGTAGGTAGTACCGCCTTCAGGCGGTCGCTGCAGCCTGCTAGGCGAGCCGCCCCAGGACCAGCGCCTCGAGTTTGAGCGTGTCGGCGGCGAAATTGCGGATGCCCTGGGCGGTTTTCTCGGTCGCCATGGCGTCCTCGTTGAGCGCGTAGCGGAACCCGCGCTCGTCCAAGCTGATTTTTTCGCCGGCGCTGGCGGCCGCCGCGGCGGGCGTGAGGCGGGTGATGACGGGTTCGGTGGACGCCTGGAGCTCGGCGAGCAGGCCGGGGCTGATGGTCAGCAGGTCGCAGCCGGCGAGCGCGAGGATTTCGCCCTTGTTGCGGAACGACGCGCCCATCACCTCGGTGGCGTAGCCGAATTTCTTGAAGTGGTGGTAGATCGCGCGCACCGAGAGCACTCCGGGATCCTCCTCTGCCTGATAGTCCCGGCCGCTGGCGGCCTTGTGCCAGTCGAGGATCCGGCCGACGAAGGGCGAGATCAGGCGCACCCCGGCCTCGGCGCAGGCCACCGCCTGGGCGAAGGAAAACAGCAGCGTGAGATTGCAGTGAATGCCTTCCTGCTCGAGGACTTCGGCGGCCTTGATGCCCTCCCAGGTGGCGGCGATCTTGATCAGCACCCGCTCGCGCGAGTGACCTGCCTGTTCATAGGCGGCGATCAACTGGCGGGCCTTGGCAATCGAGCCGGCGGTGTCGAACGAGAGCCGGGCGTCCACTTCGGTCGAAACCCGGCCGGGGATGATTTTGAGGATTTCGAGCCCGAAGAGCACCAGAATGCGGTCGAGAAGGGCGGCGGTGAGCGCCGGGCCGCTGAGCGCGGTGGCTCGCAGCTCGGCGACCGCCCGCTCCAGCAGGTGGCGGTATTCGGGTTTGCCCGCGGCTTGCAGGATGAGCGAGGGATTGGTGGTGGCGTCCTGCGGGTGATAGACCCGCATCGACTCGAAATCCCCGGTGTCGGCGACGACGGTGGTGACTTGTTTGAGCTGGTCGAGCTGGTTCATGCTAGAGCTTGCGCATTTCGTCTTCCAGTCGCTCGGCGAGCCACTGCTTCATCATCGACTGATAGTTGAGGAACCGCGAGCGGGCGATGCGCTTGATGCGCGAGAGCATCCGCGGGTCGAAGCGCAGGGTGATGGTGGTGGACTCGCGGGAGTCCGCCTGATGGACCGAGGTGACCATCAGCCGGGCGTCGAGCTCGTGCTCCTCCCAATAGCGGGCTTCCTCCGCCTCATCGGCGAAGTCGGGGATGTCAGACCAGCGGGGAATCGTGAGCATGGGGTGTGGGCGGCTGAAAGTGGCTGGAATTAGCGGAACTCGGCGTATTTGCGGTCGTAGAACTTGCGCTCGCTGTCGGCCATCTCGCGGGCGGCCACCACCCGCGCGGTCTTGCCGTCAGTGGAGAAGGCGAAAAACAAGTAACGGTTGGCCACCGAGCGGCCGAGCGCGTAGTAGCGGGACGCGCCGTCGGGCCGTTCGTTGTCCGGCAGAAAGCGCACGGCGAAGGGGTCTTCAAACGCTTCTTCCAACTCGCGCGGCTTGATGCTCTGGAGGTCAAACTGAACGTCGATGAGGTCGAGTTCCATGACGGCATTCTGCGGAGGATTGCCAAAAGTGCAATAACCACTTTGCGCGAACTGCCGGGTCCACAGCTCCGCATGCCCGGCCCACGGTTGCGGGCTTGCGGTGGGGCGAGTTCCCGCTAGCGTCTTGGCAATGAGCCGAAGATCTAGACGACGCGGAACCGCAGGTGTGCAGGGCTGGCTGGGCAAGGCGGCGCTGGGCTTGATTGTGGCCGGTGTGGTCGGGGCGGGTATTCTCTATGCGATGGTGCGCGGGTATCTCCATAGTGACGCGTTCCGGCAGTTGTTGTCCCACCGCGCCGGTGCGTTGGCGAAGGTCGAGGGTCAGTTCACGCCGTTCCGCTGGGATGGCCTGGCGGTCGATTCGTCGGGCTTTGAGGCCTCCGGCACCAGCATGGTCAAGCACGTGCGGCTCGACGGACTGCACACCGAGGTGGGCGTAGGGGGCTTGCGACGCGGGGTGTGGGAGATTCAGGGATCGCGGGTGCAGCGGATGGAGGTTGCCTTGGATGCGCGAAACCAGGGGCTGGTGCCGCCGCCAGCGACCTCGCTAGAGAGCGAGTCCCCGCCGCGCGCCAGCAAGCGGGCATGGTTGCCCAGTGAAATTGAGTTGCAAGGGATGGAGGTGCGTGAAGTGGTGGTGCAGGCACTGCTCGATCAGGGCCCGGTGGCTGTGAGCGGCCTGAAACTGCGGGTCGAGCCCGCCGGACCCAAGCATGCCTATCGGGCCGAGACCGCCGATGGCACGTTGCGCCTGCCATTCGGCTGGGTGCCGGAACTGCGCTTGGGCCGGACCAACCTGCGGTTCCAGGACGGGCGGGTTTTCCTCAACCGCTTCGATGCGGCCGCCTGGCAGGATGGGCATCTTGAAGCGTCCGGCGAGTGGGATGCCGCGGCCAGGCGCTATGCCCTCGAAGGCCAGGTGTCGGGGGTGAAATGTGAGGATCTGTTCAGCGCGGATTGGGCGCAGCGCTGCAGCGGCACCCTGAGCTCGGATTTCACCTTGGACAACCACGCCGGCCCGCCCGTGGCGAGGGGGCGCTTGACCTTGCACAACGGGACCCTGACCGCGTTGCCGGTGTTAGAGGCGCTGGCCGCCTACGCCGACACCCGCCGCTTCCGGATCCTGTCACTCAGCGAGGCTCATGCTGACTGGCGCTTGGATAATGGCCGGTATTTTCTAACCAACCTGGTGCTGGCCAGCGAGGGCTTGGTGAGACTCGAGGGCCGGCTGGAACTCCGCGGCCGTGACATCGACGGGCGGTTGCGCCTTGGCCTGGCACCCGGCACGCTGGCGCGGATTCCGGGCGCGGAAACCGACGTCTTCGCCGCCGGCGAGCGCGGGTTGGTGTGGGCCTCGCTGCGCCTCACCGGCACGCTGGACCATCCGCGGGAGGACCTAACGGACAGGCTGGTCGCCGCGGCCGGGGTCCGGATGTTTGAGCGGATCCCGGAAACCGGCGAGCAGGTCATCAAATTCACCCGCTCGCTGTTGGGAGATGCCCCCCCCAAGGCGGTCGAGCAGGAATTGGACAACCTCAAGGCCCGCAGCAAGACGGTCCGCAAACTCAGCGGTTTGCTCGATGGGCTCCTCGGCGGGGAATCCCAGCCGCCTCCTGAGACTCCTCCGGCAAAGAAAAGTGAAGGCCCCTGAAGCCAGGATTGGCCGTCGCGGGGCGCGGGAGCGAGCGGACTGCAGAAATCCTTCGTGTTTCCGAAAAGTGTCAATCCGACCCCCGCGATGAATATGGCAGCCCTCCCGCGCTGACTGAGTCAGGGCATCGGCCGGTCTGGGTTGCAGGGCCCGGCAGTCGCACTTGGAACTCCGACCGCCTCATCCGCAAGGATCACCTGATTGGCTGGATCGGACCGTGCGTGTCGTCGTGCGGTTTTTGCTTTCGGGCATGCCGCCGTGGTGTTACAACCCCCAACCCGATCGGGTGTTGGCCTCGCGCTGACACATCCCCTGCGAAGCTTTCCCCCCAACTAGATCGCGAGTTTGTGATGTCCCCGAATCATTGGCGCGCCGACCGCAGCATGCCTGCGTTTTCCCTGATCGAACTGGTCGCGGTCATGGCGATTCTGGTGATCCTGATGGCGTCGGGAATCAGCCTGATGCACGGCACCGGTTCCCAATCCCGCAAGGCGGCCATGGATCTGTTAGCCGGGATGGTGGAGTTGGCCCGGGCATCCGCCATCAACTCCCGCTGCTATGTGGTGCTCGCCCTGGCCGCGCCCGGTGACATTCCAATGGGAGACGAACGTTGCCGGGTGGGATTGTTCAAGGTGGAGACCTGGCCGGATGCCGCCACGGCCACGGTGCAAGGGGAGTTTCTAACGCGGTGGCGGACCCTCGACAGCGGGATCCTGCTGCTTGGCGGTGCGATGGATGGTGCGGATAACCCCATCGATGGCACCCCGCTCACGATCTCCGACGGTGCGGCCAGCCGGCGGATTTTCACCGTGCACGCCCTCGTCTTCAACCCCTGCGGCGGCCTTCACTATCCGATCGGCTCGCTGCCGGTGGCGTTGCGCGTCGCGGAAGGAGTCGGTCGTGCGAGCCAGGCCGCTTCATTGCCGTTCGGCGCGGCGGGTGGCATCCCGGAAAGCCGCCTGCAAATCGGCCGGGTTGCGGCCCGTTCCTATCGAATCGACAGATGAATTCAACCTTTGACAAGCGGTGCCGTCAGCGCGGGGCTTTGCTGCTCGAAGCCGTGCTGGCAATCGGCGTGCTGGCGGTTGCCGTGCCGCTGGTCCTGGGGGCTCTCACGGAGGCGGGGAAGTGCCAATGGGCGGCACGCGCGGAAACCTGCAGCGTCGGGATGGTGCGCGCCTGCCTCGATGAGATGGGAGCCTCGCTCGACGGGTGCCCGCAGTGGCTGCCTTCCCGCCGGCGCGCCCAGGTCTTCCCGCCGCCCGGTGAGGTATGGGTGCTGGCGTTCTCCCGCGAGGGCCAGCCTCTCGGAATCTTGTCCCGGGATCGTTACGAGCAGGGCGCGCGGGAAGTCGACGGCAAGTCGGTGCGTTACCTCGCGGCGCTGGCTGCCTCGACCGTTCCCGCCAGACCCGGAATTCCGCCGCTGCTGCGGGTTCAGGTGTCGATCGAATACCCGGCAATCTCCCCGCGGGCGCAGCGCGCCAAAATCGATTATTACACCTACCTGCCATGACTGCATTCAGGCATCGTATTGTCGGGTTCTCCCTGATCGAACTGCTGTGTTCGATGGCGATTGGATCGATTCTGCTGTTTGCGGCGGCCATGGTGTTAGTAAGCTATGGGATCGGCTATGCGCGGATCAACGGCGAGGCCGCCAGTGGACGCGAGGCACGGGCCATGCTGACCCAGCTCGCCGCGGATCTATCAAGCGCGCTGTTTTGCGGCAACGGCGTGCTCGAAACCTCCGCCGCCCGTTGGCCGATCTCGCGGCTGGGTTTTCTCAGCCTCCAACCCGGGCAAGCCCAGTCCGCCGCCGGGCGCATCGGCGATCTTTGCGCGGTGTGTTATTATGTGCAGGACCTGTCGCTCAACAGCAAAACCGTGCGCTGCCTGCTGCGCGGTTACCGGGAGAGTCAGGACACTTTTCACGCGCTCGAGGCCGGCGAAGTGGGATCCCTGTTCGCGGCGCGAAGCCTGCTCGATGAGCCTGTCGTCTTCGGCGTCGTTTCATTTGGCGTGAGCCCCCTGTCGCGTGATCCTGCGGGTCGCTGGATCGCGTGGGTTGCCAACGATCAAATCGGTCCGGAGGCGCTGGAGGTGCGGCTGGTTCTGGCCCGCCGTGACCTCGCCGGAAACCTCAGCTCGCCGGAGGATTGGGATGGTGCGGGAACCAGCGGTAAACTGCTGGGCGAGCCGGCGGAGGCGGAGCGCAACCCGGGCCTGGATGTCTATCAAACCTTGATTCGCTATGGAAATCATGACCACCCGCACTCATCCTCCCCATGATCGAGCGGCAGAGGGATTCACCTTGCCTGCCATCCTCGTTGTCACCGGAGCCTTATTCATCCTCGCGGTTGCCATCCTGCTTGTCGCCGGGCTTGAACGCAGCACCGCGCGCTCGTTTGTGGACCGGCAGCGGGCGGAACTCGCCGCCCGCGCCGGACTCGAAGAGATCCGCTCCATTCTCAATCAGGAGACTGCCAATGATGACTTTATCGTTCTGCAGTCCGCACCCGCGAGACCGCCCCCTGACGGGTGCCAACCCGCCCCGCCACTTTTCCTCATTCGCGGCCGGGCGGACGGCAGCGATTATGCCTACCACTACGTGCCGTTGTTCAGCACCGCCGCCCTGCCGCCGGATCGCCCGCAACTTACCCCCCCGGAGGTCGGGCCGCTGGTGGGCGCCGGGGCCATGCAACGCATCGATTTCATGACGCTGCCCTATCAGGACAAGGCTAGCGCCGCGTGGTTGCCTGTGCAGGACGATCGCGGCCGCATGGTCGCCCGCTATGCATACTGGGTGGAGGATTTGCAGGGCAAGCTCGATCCCAGGCTGGCTGGCAATCTAGCAGGACCCGACCAGACTCACATCCGTGCCGCCTGGCCGTTCCCGGCTCCCGGGCTCAACCCCGCCCCCGCAGCCGTCGGCGTGGTGCCCCTCGACCAGATCGCCCTGTTCGCCATCGATCCGGCCGCGCACTCTGGCAGTCAAGGCTCGCTGGCGACGGCCCTGGTTCATCATCGTTCGCTGCTCCTCTCGCCCGGGTCGACGTTGGCCGCCGGCCACCTGAGTGCGCCGCTGGCCCGGGACGCGGCTACCGGCAGGCTCGCCGAGATGACGGCCCGCGCGGCCGAGGAAAATCTCATCGCCAATTTGGAGCCGTATGAGGAACGCCCGGTCATTCCATTTGTGTTGGGAATCGATGCCGGACGCGCCGGAACCCCGCGCCTGAACCTCAATGCCCTGCTGGCCAAGCCACCGGCCACCGCCGTCGATGAAATGGCCGCCCTGATCCGCTCGGCCCTCCCTGACTTTGACCACCGCAAGGGAGGTTTCCCCGAGGATTATGTGAAAACCCTTGCCGCCAATGCCATCGATTATGCGGATGCAGATTCCAGCCCGACGCTGCTGGCCAACGAATACCGGGGCCTGGATGCCTGCCCCTTGATGAGTGAGATCGCGTTGCAGGTGAATTACCTCGGCATCGGCGATCATGATAACCGTAAGATCATGACGTTTTGTTTCAAGCTGTTCGCCGAGCTTTGCAATCCCACCACCCAAGTGGTTGAGGGTGCCGCCCGGCTGAGTTACGAAGTGGCGCTGCCGATGGATGGCATAGGGACGGGAGTCGGCGGCGAACCGTTTGATTCTCCCTCGGTGATCGCCAATCCAGCGATCACGACGCATGATCTCACCCGGATCGACGGTCTCTATTGGAGCCAGCCGGTCAGCGTCGTGCTCCAGCCGAACCAATACCTGTGTTATCATTTTGCGGATGTCACCTGTCGCATGGATGTGGGTGCGGCATCCGATCCCATTCCTGACAGCACGCCTTTCAGTCTCAATGAATCAGCGGGCGCTTCCGGCGTGTCCTTGATGTGGAACGGCGCGGTGGTGGAGCGGGTGCCACGCATCCTGCGCCAGCAAGGATTGATTTACTATATCAACAAGCAGGGGCAGCCGATGAGCGGCTTTAAAGTGGGCAGGCCTGATACCCTGACCAAGGCCGCCCTTCCCGGATGGGTCTATGCGGATCATCCGCGAATGTACTACAACATGGGCGATCCACGGATCACCCACTACCTGCGCGGCGCCCTGCTGGACGAAAGCGCCTACCCTCAGAACTCCAGCCCCAACCGTCGCAATGTCCGCCTCGACATCTACAAGGAAGACACGGCTGACAAACCCAAGATTTATGCCCGCGTGCTCCCCTCCGAATGGCCGGACGGCGGCCACAATGTCGCCGTGGGCAGCTGGACCCCCGGCACACAGGACCTAACCGAGATGACCGACCCGAAATTTGCGTTCCCTTACGATCCGTCGATGCGGAAGTCTGCGCCGCAATGGATGTCCAATGCCGGACGGTTTTACAGTGCCACGGAACTCGGCCGCGTGTTCGACCCGATCATGCATGCCCCCGTCTTTGCTAGCAGCGACGCCACCGAAAGCTTCCGCAGCAAGGGCAAAATGCCGCCCGACAGCGTGTCGTGGCCGGATGTCGTGAGCAGCGAGCCCAGTCCGTTCTACGGGGGCGGCAACACCCTGCGCATCGGGCGCCCCGAGCACCCCGCCTTCGACCAGAGCACTTGCCCCGGCCTGCATGCCGCCCATCTGCTGGATCTATTCCACGTCGGCGTGTCCCGTTCCGACGACCCGGCGAAGCGCGAGGGGCCGCTGATCCACATTGAGGGACACGTCAATCTCAACACCGCATCCCGCGATGTCCTTCGCGCGTTGGCCGCCGGGACCCTGGTCATGGATCCCATGTTAGCCCGGCGCTTGAACAGCAACCACCTCGGGGCCCCCGTCATGGCCCCCCCGACCGAACCCCTGAACCTGTCGGCGCTCACCGCGAGCCTGGAGGCCGACCGCATCGCCGACGCGATCCTGCATAGCCGGCCTTATGGCAGCACGGCGGGCCTTGCGCTTGCCAGGGAATCCAGCGGCCAATATGTGTTTGGCAACCGCGCGCTCTATCAGGACCGGTCTAACATCGAATGGACCGACGCTGCCGCCGAGGAAACCTTTGCCCGGGTCTATGAGGCGGCCACGGTCCGCTCGCGAAACTTCCGGGTATGGGTCGTGGCCCAGACTCTCGCCCCGTCGCTCACGCCAGGGACGTCTCCCCCGGTGCTCGCCGAGGTGAGGAAGGTTTTCGCGCTGTTCGCCGATCCCGGGAAGCGGGCCGCCGATGGATCGATCATTCCCGGAAACTGCCAAACTCGAATCACCTCAACCCATGATTTCTAAGCGCCGGATCGCCGTTCTTCTGATGGTCGTCATGCCGTGGCTTGCCGGCGCTGGCGACGTCGCCTCAGGCCAGGATTTCCAACCCGGCCCGTTCGGGTTCGTCCGCTTGCTCAATGCCGTGAGCGCCGGGGGGGGCAAACTGGATTTCCTGGTGGACGGGCAACCCGTCCGTCCGGAGGGCTACCAGCTTGGCAATGTGACCGGAGGCATCGCCCTCCGACCCAGATCCTACCAGATCCTGATCCGGCGCGACGGTGTCACCGCGGGCCGGACCCAGCTGACCGTGGTTGCCAATGAAACCACGACCCTGGTCCCATTCGCCGAACAAGTGCCCGCCACCGAGCATGAGGCCGCGCACTGGGCGATACGGATCTTGCGCCTCAAGCCACACCCACCGGTCGAGTCGCGCACGGCATCCTTCGTCTCGGTGGCACGTCAACCCGCGCTCACCGTGGCCATCCGCCAGGCCAATGGCAAGTGGGAGTCCCTCGAAGTCAAACGCCTCGCCACTGCGCGCGCCCCCATCCGCCAGGCGCGCGGTTACCTGCCCGTGCGCTGCAATGGCCAACCCTTGTCCGCCATCTCGGTGGCCGCCACCGGCAACTTCGTCGCGGTGCTCTATGACGACTCTAATGGAACGATCCGCTCCGCAACTTACCAGGACTATCAATACCGGAGCGCGGATTGATCGCTGCCGGAATACCACCGATTCTCACCTTCCTTTGTTTTGAAGGCTAACACATCTCTTCGCCGATTCCTGATGCGATCGCATCAATAATCGGGAAGAGGAATCCGAACCCATCACGCCTATGAAAGCGAAAACCGAACGCCTGCTTGATCAGTGCCTCTGGATGGCGGATACGATGATGCGCCCCAGTTGGAGGAATATGACGGGATCCTTTGAGGAGTGGTCCTATCGTAATAATACCACTCACCGCAGCCTTGCCCGCAGCAGTTCGGTGACCTGCTTGGGATTGGGCTTGGTGGTGGCGGCTTTCATCACCTGGCCGGTGAGGAAGTTGAGGAGTTTGTCGTTGCCGGCCTGGACGGCGGCGGCTTCGGCCGGGTGGCTGGCGATGGCCTGGGCGACGAGGGTTTCGAGTTCGCCGGCGGCGGCGGGCTTGAAGCCGAGGTCGGCGGCGATGGCGGCGGGGTCGCGGCCGGGGGATTGATAGAGAGCGGCGAAGACATCCTTGGCCTGGTTGGCGGCGAGGGTGCCGTCTTCGACGAGCAGGAGCAGGGCGCGCAGTTGTGGCGGGGCGACCGGGCAGGCGTCGATGCCGATGCCTTGTTCGTTGAGGGTGCCCAGCAGGTTGTTGATGATGAAGTTGGCGGCTTTTTTGCCGGGAAGTTCGGCTGAGGCAGGGCGGGTCTGGAGACCCGCGGTCCCGGAGGCGACCGCCTCGAAGAAGGCGGCGAGGTGGCGGTCCGAGGACAGCACGGAGGCGTCGTAGGCGGTGACGCCGAAGTCGTGTTCGAAGCGCGAGGCGAGTTCGTGGGGGAGTTCGGGGACGAGCGGGCGGACCCTGGCTAAGAGCGGAGCGGTGCGGATGGGCAGCAGGTCCGGGCAGGTGAAGTAGCGGTAGTCGTGCGCGTCCTCCTTGGTGCGCATGAGTTGGGTTTCGCCGCGGTCATCGTCCCAGCGGCGGGTCGATTGGATTTGCGGGATGCCGCGGTCGAGGTCCTCGCCCTGGCGGTGGATTTCGAAGTGGATGGCGCGGCGGATGGCGGAGATGGAGTTGAGGTTTTTGAGTTCCACCTTGGAGCCTAACGGGTCGGTGGGGTTTTTGCGCAATGAGATGTTCACATCGCAGCGGAGTTGGCCTTTTTCCATGTCGGCATCGGAGACGCCGCCTTGTTGCAGGATCATTTGCAGCGAGCGGAGGTAGGCGAAGGCCTCCTCAGCGGACTCGAGGTCGGGCTCGGTGACGATCTCCATGAGCGGGGTGCCGGCGCGGTTGAAGTCGATGAGAGACGAGTTGCCGAGGTGGGTGGACTTGGCGACGTCCTCCTCGAGGTGGATGCGGTTGAGGCGCACGACCTTGGCGGGATGGACAATGTGGTTGCGGTGGTCGGTGGGGTAGCAATGGTCGTAGAGCGGGACCCCGCCGCCGATGCAGAGCGGCAGGTCCATCTGCGTCGTCTGATAGTTTTTGGGCATGTCCGGATAGAAGTAGTTCTTGCGGTCCCACTTGGAGATTTCCGGGGAGGAGCACTCGACCATCAGGCCGGTGAGGAGGGTGAGTTCGATGGCCTGCTGGTTGAGGACGGGCAGGGCACCGGGCAGGCCGAGGCAGACCGGGCAGGTGTGGGTGTTGGGGGTGTCGCCGAACGAGGTGCGGCAGGCGCAGAACATTTTGGTGGTCGTTTTGACCTGGCAGTGGACTTCGAGGCCGATGGTGACGAGGTAGGGCATGGTGGGTGAATGCTGGAATGGGAGAAAGAGATGGATCACGGTCAAGGCGCCAAGTGGGTCAAGGGGCGCGGCGGCGGGGTAGAATGGAATGATGGTGAATCAGCCGCGCAGGGCTTAGCGGATTTCGATGTGGGGCGGTGGGTCTGCAGGCGGGAGAGCGGGTGGGGAGAGGTTGAGTTGTTTGAGGACGGCTTGGACGTTGGGGTCGTTGAGGGCTTTGGTGAGGAGCGGGGAGCGGAGCAGGGTGGCGAAGCGGCCGTCGCGGGCGAGTCCCTGGAGTTCAGGGTCGTTGACGACGATGGCGCGGGGGATGGGTTTGCCGGTTTGCGGGTCGAGGTCGGGTTTCGGTTGGGGCTGGGCTTGCTCGGTGATGATTTTGGCCAGGGCCAGCCGGGCGGGATCGATGAGCGGATCGAAGAGCTTGAGCCAGGACGGGGGGATGGCTTGGTCGACCGAGGATTTGAGGGTTTGGATGAGATCGGAGGACGT
>Ga0194037_1001941_pt1 | contig 14312 bp, 14 predicted proteins | sample JunL306m_MetaG_FD_148653 | JGI IMG/M metagenome (GOLD analysis project Ga0194037, IMG submission 148653) | Anoxic zone freshwater microbial communities from boreal shield lake in IISD Experimental Lakes Area, Ontario, Canada - Jun2016-L304-6m | ecosystem: Environmental > Aquatic > Freshwater >...
AGCCAACACGCCTCAGCCAATTATTCAGAAGCTCAATAAGGCTATTCGTGAAGCGGTGAACTCTGCGGAGTACAGAGATAAGTTGGCATTTTTAGATATGCAGCCTGTAGTGAGCTCACCGCAAGAGCTGGCAAGTCTTTTAAAGGCTGACACTGCTAAATGGGCTAAAGTGGTCAAGGATGCAGGCATCAAACCAGAGTAAGGTTTAGCGTTTTTTCAATCTCGTCAGCCAGCCATCAGAAGGTAAAATCGGTCCAGTTACTTTCTGAGTTGTTGCAGCACAGCCCGAACATCCTGCGGAGTGAAAGTCAAAATGCATAATATTCCCTTTACCAAAGGTTTAGAGCGATTTCCATCTCAATTACACCACCAATTATTACTGATCAACGATAAATCCATCGTAGTGAGGACGCATCGAAATAGGCTTAATGAGGGGTGGCCTAATTTTATGGGCATCTGGCAATATATTCATTCCAAGTCCGGGACCATTTGGGATATCAACAAACCCGTTTACTGGTAATGGCACCTTATCCACCACGTTACTACCTAGGTGAATTGGTAATGATTCAAAAGTTCCCGCCTCAAAACCGGTGGCATATTCTTGGATCGCAAAATTCGGAATTGCTGCGGCTAGTTGGAGACAGGCAGCCAAACCAATAGGTGACAATGGGTTATGCGGAACCACTTGGACTTGATGAGCCTCAGCAATCGCAGCCACCTTCTTGGCCCCAGTAATACCTCCGCACAAACATAAGTCAACCCGAGCATATTCCACTCCACCCCTAGCCATTAGCATTTGAAACTCATAGATCGTAGAGAAACGCTCTCCTGTTGCAATCGGCACGTGAATCTTTTCTGCTACGCGCGCCATCGCATCATTACTCTCTGGACGTATCGGATCTTCTATAAACATAGGGTGGGTATGTTCAATGCCTCGGGCAAAAACGATTGCCTCGGCAGGAGTTAATCGACGATGAAGTTCTAACAATAAATCCACACGATCACCAACCACCTCACGCATACGTTCAGTATTTTGAATGGCATCACGCATTTTTTTAATGTGGGTCTTGAAGTAAATCTGATCGTGTCCTTCGTCTAGGAAGGGATTAAGGTGACCAAAGGCAGTAAAGCCCGCATTCATTTTTACTTCGCACTCAACCAACATCTTCTCAATAGTGTTCTCATAAATATGGCCGTAAATCCGCGCTTTGGTTCTTGCTGCCCCGCCTAATAGCTCATAAATTGGCACATTCAAGGCCTTACCCTTAATATCCCACAAGGCCATATCAATAGCGGATATTGCGGCATTTTCAGCTAACCCCTGAAAATAACTAAATCGATGCATTACATTCCAATGATGCTCAATGGGAAATGGATCCTTACCCTCTAGGTACTCTGCAAATCTTTTAATACAGGCGCCAGCAGCTTCAATATGACCCCAGGTCCCAGCTTCGCCAAATCCAGTAATACCCTCATCCGTCTCCACTCGGACAAACATAAATTGACCCACATGCCAAGGTACGACTTTTACTATCTTCATTTCAATGCTCTCTTAAAAAAATATTTAGCGACTTAATTATCAGCCTTGATTCCAGCTTTTTTGATTAATTCTCCCCATCGATTTGCTTCAGCTGCAATAAACTTATTTGCATCTGCTGGAGAAATGTTGACGGGCTCCGCACCCGCAGCAATCAACTTATCCTTAAACTCTTGCTTCGCCAATGTTTTAACAAGCTCTCGATTAAGTTGATCGATAATTTTTTGCGGGGTATCTTTTGGGGCGGCCAAACCAAACCAATTGGCCACCACAAAGGCTGGTAAGCCAGCTTCGCTTGAAGTGGGAACATTAGGCAAAGTAGAAACGCGTTTACTGCTTGCGACTGCAAGCGCCTTAATCCGGCCAGAATCTAAATGTTGGGCAACTGTTGGGGCTGCCGTAATCAGCACCTCAACCTGCCCACTTAGTAAGTCCTGTAGCGCAGGGCCAGACCCCTTGTAGGGAACATGCGTCATCTCAATGCCACCAACGGACTTAAGTAATTCTCCAGCCATATGCGGGCCACTACCAGAACCACCAGAGGCAAAGTTAATCTTTCCTGGATTAGCTTTGGCGTAGGCAAGAAACTCTTTTAAATTTGATGCCGGAACCTTTGAGCTGATGGCTAGAACATAAGGGGCTTCTGCAAAGATCCCAATGGAAGTCAAATCACGCGTCGGACTATAAGTTAGCTTAGGAAACAATGCTGGGACTATCGTTTGCGTCATCTCATTTGATAGCAAGGTATATCCATCTGGAGCGGCATTAGCCACATACCCCATCGCAATAGTGCCGCTAGCCCCACCTTTATTGTCGACTACGAAGGATTTGCTCGTTGCGCTGGTTAGAGCTTGAGCCAAAATTCGGGCAACAATATCTGTGGTACCACCTGTTGAATAGGGAACAACAATGGTTACCGGTCTTGAGGGGTAGTCGCTTTGGGCCACCACTAAATTAGACAGTAGAGCTAGACCAGCTAGAAGTACACGAATCGATTTACTCATAAAACTCCTTTAAATATAGTTACACCCAATGTCTGCCATCACTTTTTATCTTCAAGTGTCAATCCTAGTCCGCGAATCACTTTCCCCCAACGATCAGATTCAGACTTTAAAAATGCTGCGTACTCCTCTTCGCTAGAGCCGCGCACCTCTGCACTTGTGCTAATAATTTTTTCCCTGAGTCCAGGGTCTTGCAGGGCCTTATTCAAAGCCGCATTCATTTTTACAATAATAGGGCGTGGGGTACCCGCTGGCGCCATAACACCTGACCAAGCACCGTATTCAACGCCAGGAAGAATAGTCTCGGATAAAGTTGGGAGTTCTGGAATAGCGGCTATTCTTTTTAAGCTGGCGCTTGTTATACCTTTTAGGTTCTTTTGTTTAATTTGAGGGATGAGTGAATTGGAATTTCCCAACATAAACTGAACCTGCCCACCTAATAGGTCCGCCAAGCCAGGGGCCTCGCCCTTATATGGGATATGTGTTGCCTGGCCGCCAATATTTTGCAAGAACAAAACTGTTGCTAAATGCGTAACATTGCCCTCGCCAGCTGTAGCGTAATTGACCTTATTGGGATTGGCCTTTAAATACGTCACGAACTCTTTAATATTATTTGGCGGGAATGATGAATTGACAGCTAGAACAAAGGGAATATTTGCGGTCAAAGCAACGGGAATTAATTCACGCGTGTAATCGTAATTCAGCTTGGAATAAAGATATGGGCTTAACACCATCGATGAGGTGTTGTATAAAAATGTATAACCATCTGGAGGGGCTTTAGAAACCATCTCACCAGCAATATTGCCATTAGCCCCAGGTTTATTTTCTACCAAAACGCTAACGCCTAAATTTTCAGTAAGCTTTGCTGCAATTGCCCTTAGTACTGCATCAGTGCCGCCGCCAGCAGGAAAGCCGACTACAAACTTCATTGGCCTTGAGGGGTAGCTATCTTGTGCCCAGGAAATCTGAGTAAACCCAGCAAGCATTAAAACAGTGGTCCCAAGAACACCAGCAATGCTCTTATGGGAAAACCACTGTGTTAGAAAAATCATTAACACCCCTTTTGTTTTAAGACCAAATCAATCCACGCATCGTTATAAGCGCCCTCTTCAATCGACTTTAAGGTGGCAAGCTCTTGAGCTATTTTTTCTCTACCCATTATTGCAACCTCTAAGGCAACTTGAGGGGAAAAGGCAACGACGCCATCAGAATCACCTAAAACAATGTCGCCAGGATTGATCACTAACCCACCGATAGATACAGGGATATTGACGGCACCAGGACCATCTTTATATGGCCCTCTTAAATTAACGCCTCTTGCCCAACAAGGGAATTGTTTTGTCTCAAAAGAATTGACATCTCGAATTGCACCATCAATAACTGCGGCAACCGCCCCTTTTGCCTTGGCGACGCTCATCATAATTTCACCAAAAAGTGCGCGCGTGATATCCCCCTCACCATCAACCACCAATATATCGCCAGGTTTAAGCATTCTGAGGGCGCGATGAATCAGTAGGTTATCACCAGAGCGAACTTTCACAGTAAGTGCATTGCCGCAAGCTGTGACAGGAGATTTATTCACTGGATAGAGTCCAGTTGCTCCAATAATTCGTCCGGTCACATCACCAACGATTGAAGTTGGGATTCCAGATAAAGCTTTGATGCCATCGAGTGATGGTGCTACACGATCATTAATCTCAATTCCATTCCACATATTTATTCCTTAAAAATTAAATTCCATCAATTGCAGTAAGTAAGGGCTTGCCGGCAAAGTGAAGATTGACGTTATCAATAAACCGCTGCACAGATGCATGAATAGCCTCAGGTGAAATTCCAGCAACGTGAGGGGTCAAGATAGCATTCTCAAATTCAAGCAACTGTTGCGGTGGTTTTGGCTCACTTTCATAAACATCCAAGGCAGCAGCAGCAATGACATTACCAGCCAATGCCCTAGCAAGGGCATTGGTATCTACTAAACTACCACGAGCAATATTCACCACGACACCTTTTGGTCCAAGCGCAGTCAACACTTCATCATTAATCATATGGAAAGTTTCCTTACCACCTGGTGCGGCAACCACCAGAAAATCACACCACTGCGCTAAGCTTTTCACACTGTCAAAATATTGATAGCCAGCGTCATCACGACGAGTTCTACTGAAATAACCGATTTCCATCTCAAAGGCTTTGGCCCGTTTTGCGATCTTTTTAGCAATTGCCCCCATTCCAACTAAACCCATTCTTTTATACGAAACATGAGGGGGTCTAGGAATATCGTCGCGCCACATGCCTTGGCGCACACCTGTATTGAGCATCGGAATCTTCCGAATCGCAGCCAGTAAAATGCCCATTGCATGATCCGCTACACAGTCATCATTGGTACCAGCCGCATTTGCCACTCGAATTCCTTTAGCTTTGGCATGCTCTAAAGCAACATTTTCATGGCCAACGCCCAAGGTGCAAATAATCTCAAGATTTAGCATCGCATCTATTTCACTAGCAAGCAGCCCATTCGTACCATTAGTCAACACCACTCTAATATCCTTACCTCGCAGGACAATTTGTGCGGATCCATTTGTACGATCTTTTCCCAAATCTTCATTGGGAGCGTAGATTAATTCAAAATGCTCAGATACCAATTCACGATGTTCCTCCGTGATGTATACCAACACTAATGCAACGGGCTTCATTCCATCTCCACTAAATCCAATGATTATTTCCAATACCTCAGAGCAGCTGGCGCTGCTTTCATTTTGAGCCTTTCGCCAGTATCGCTAAGCTGTTTTCCATCAATCTTATACAGGCGTATTTCTTGATTTAACGCGTCCTGCACTAAAACATAACGATCGTCGGGAGTAAATGCTTGTCCCTGTAGCCACTGACCACCCTTCACTTCTGACAAAAATTCTAATTTGCCATTATTGATTCCAAAGAGCTTGTAGGTAGCCTCGCTGTAATAAGGAGAGGATTTTGGTTTATTGCTGCCATTCACAACCGTTATGCCAATGAAATGCCCGGCAGAAGAGAAGGATATGCCTTCAGGTGTTTGTCCTACGGTGGCAGTGTCTATCACCCGGGGTGGCTCAATACTCAAATCGATCAAGCTAATAGTATCGGCATCACCTTGCCCGCCACCCAAATTTCCGACTACCGCATACTTACCGCTTGGGGAAATATCAATACCATATGGCTTAAGTCCTGCGTAAATCGTTTTTTTATTGAGAGTAATTTTTTTACCGTCAATATCAAGAATAGATACCTGATTGTCTCCATCACGTGTTAATAAGGCACGACGTCCATCTGGAGTGATCACAATCTGACTTGGACCAGATTTGTCACCAATCGCGATTTTTTGTATCTCCGTCAGCTTTTGCCCTTTAATTTCCACCACCGATATAGACCCACTAACGCGATTAGGAACCAAGGCAAGAGCACCGTTGCGGCTGAGGGCGAGACCTGAAGGGCCAGATTCCAAAGAAATGGAATCTACCACCTTGATAGCATCTTTCCCGTCTCCTAATGAAACAAGAGAAATAACATCCGAAGGAATGACTTTATTGGGATCGGTAGGATCTAACTTTGTTGCAGCAGTCACTAATGCATATTTTTTATCAGGCAATACTGCAATCGATGCTGGCGGGCCGACCAATGAAGTAGGTATGACTAAATCGCTATGCAGCCTTAGCTTGCCATCTTTTAGCTCTACGATAGCTAAAGTATCAGAGGTCTTCCCTGCCTTACCTACTCCATCGACCAAAAGAGATCGACCATCCTGAACGGACAAGAATTGGGAGTCATCTGAACTTCTAATGCCTGCGCATGCAGATAAGAGAAATGTCAAGGATATTGGCGCTATTGCATATTTGAGTTTCATCATTCTTCCCCGATCGGTGTCTTGATCCATATCATTCAACTTGGACTATTACTCGACTTTGGCGCCAGATATCTGCACCAAGCGACCCCATTTAGGAATCTCTATGGCGATCAACTCCTTAAACTCAGCTGGCGTGCTTCCCACACCCTTAGAGCCCTGGTCGGCAAATGTTTTTTGGACCTCTGGATCATTGACTACTTTTTTAATTGCAGCTGCTAGCTTATTAATGATCGGCTCGGGTGTTTTTGCGGGAGCCAAAATACCATTCCACAGAACAACCTCATAACCTGGGATCACCTCATCAATAGCGGGTACATTGGGGATGCGTGGTGACCTCGTTTTAGTTGTAATACCTAAGGGGCGCAACTTATCGCTGTCAATATAAGGCAGCACTTCGACTAGAGGTGAAAAAACCAACTGAATCTGACCGGCTAACAAATCTGCATTCGCAGGAGCCCCACCTTTATAAGGCACATGGGTCATCTTTCCCTTGATCATGCTATTTAATAGGGCGCCAGATAGATGTTGCGAAGTACCATTTCCTGCAGAGCCATAAAACAACTCTTTTTGTTGGGCTAATTTAATAAATTCATTTAAGTCCTTCGCTGGGACATCATTGTTGACCATTAAGACATTCGGAATTAATGCAATTTGAGAGACTGGTGCCAAATCTTTTTGCAAACTAAATGTTAAATTCTTAAATAAAGACATATTGGTGGCTATAGTGCTCGTGGCCATGAGTAAGGTATATCCATCTGAAGGTGCATTGACTACAAACTGTGCGCCAGTATTACCGCCAGCCCCTGGCTTGTTATCTACCACCACGTTTTGCCCTAATTGCGCCTTGAGTTTTTGCGCGATCAATCGCGCTGTAATATCAGTGCTTCCTCCTGGTGCCAGCGGTACCACCAAAGTGATTGGTCTTTGAGGCCAATCACTTTGAGCGAGCGCTCCACAGAACCACAAACCTGAAACTAGGATCGCTATCAATCTATTCATGGAATAACTCCTTTTTAGATAGGGCGCATGATTAGCGCTGACCATCACCTACTGAAATTTGCTCAACCCGTAAACCGCCTAAGCGCTCGTGCACGCGAGACCCCGTTGACATTGCCAAGGCATACACCAACTCATCAGGACGTGGCGAATCCACCATGCCAACATCAATCGTATTGAAATGACTACGCACATAGCATGCCTCAATATGATGCAGTGGAATCTGCAAACGATAGCCAGCACTAGCCACAGCTTTTGCCGCAGGAACGATAGCCTTTGCATGCGTCAATACTGCACGCATGGCCCAGCCACCTGCCTCATGCCAAATTGCGCCATGCTCCAATTCCCCTGCAAGGCCAACAATTGCACCCTTGCCATAGGTTTCGATTTTGTCTTTTCCACCTAATGCTTCAATCAGCTCAGGGACCATCTCATTTGCCATTTCACGAGCATCCTTAACTAACCCGGAGAGATCCTCAACATAGCGACCTGCGTAGGGATTTTTGATCACACAAGCAATCACACCAATCCTTAAGGGCACTTTTGCAACAGGACCGCCTTCGTGATAAACCGTCTCTACCGAGAGTAATTTTTTTCTAATATTAATTAATGACATTTTTGTCTCCTCCAAATAAATTTTGATGAATTACTGTTGCTCTAAACCACTAGTCTGAAATATCTTTCCCCACTTTGATATGTCTGCCTCTATCACCTTACCAAACTCTTGAGGGCTAGATGGAGAGGTCACCAAGCCCGAAGTAACAAATCGCTTCTTCAAACTTGGATTTACCAGAGCATCATTTAAACTTTTTGACAGTCTCGAAACTATCTCTGCTGGTAATTTTGCAGGGCCAGCTAAACCGAACCACACCGTTAAGTCGTATCCAGGCAACCCAGATTCTGCCAATGTTGGTATCTCTGGAGCAAGAGGTGAACGACTTTTAGTGGTAACCCCCAAGGCATTAACCTGCCCCGCCTTATAAGCAGTTAAGCCATTGACAAAATCGGCAATGGCAAATTGAATGCTTCCGCCAATAAGGTCAGTCATAGCCTGCGGCACACCGCGATAAGAAACGCCCGTAGCCTGAAAATTACCCATAGTAAGCAGTTGTACTGTGCACATTTGTGCGCTACCAGAGCCATACCCATATGACAATGCATTGGGATTTTTCTTGCCATACTCAATCAATTGTTTAGTTGTTTTGACCGGAATACTAGGGGAGGAAACCAATAGAAAAGGTCCCTCAGCAATCAGTCCTATTGGCGTGAAATCTATACGTGGATCATATTTCAGATTCTTAAAAACGGTGACGTTGCTAGCGCCAGTTGTAACGCCCACCATCAATAGGGTATAGCCATCGGGCGCTGCATTGACTGCAGCAGTTGTACCAATGATCCCGCTAGCCCCACCAATGTTATCGACCACAATTGGCTGGCCTAAGCTACTTCCCATGCTTTCAGCTAATGTGCGAGCAACAACATCGGTGATGCTGCCAACAGGAAATGGGACGATCAATCGAATAGTCCTATCGGGATAGGCTGCCTGAGCACCAAAAGAAAAACACAACAATAAAAGGGTAATGATTTTTTTCATAAGCTCTCAACTAAAAGAAAGTTAATTCGGTTTACTACCAAATTCAACGCCAGCCCATTCCTCAATATGGCGTATTGGGTACACATTGTCTTTATTCCCATCACCCTGAGATATCGCAAAAGCCAAGAATTGGCGAGCAGCTGGATTAACCTGCATAGGAACGCCTAGTTTTTCTGCTTCATCAATACACATCTTGACATCTTTGTGCAAAAGCTCAGTTGTGAATCGCAACGGGAAGCTGCGATCCAGCACGCACTGCGGAATGCGTTCGAGCGTCGCAAACGAGCGTCCGCTGGATACATTGACAACATCTAACATCGTCTTCGCATCTAAGCCAGCCTTCACCCCATACACCAAGGCCTCACAACTTGCGATCATGCTAGTAGCATATAAGGTGTTATTAATAATCTTTAATGTCTGACCCAAAGTAGGATCGGCACCAAGATAGAAAATATTCTTACCTAAAGCTGAGAGAATTGGCTTAATTTCTTCGAAAATCTTTTCAGGGCCCGCAGCCATCACCGCTAAGGTCCCTTTTTCTGCCGCGACAGTACCACCACTCACTGGCGATCCGATCATAGGGATATGGCTCTTTTCCAGCATGTCTGCAACTTGCCTAGTGACCGATGGGCCAGTAGTGGATAAATCAACCACCACCTTTACCTTGCTGCCTTGTGCAACTTGCGCTGCAACATCGGCAACGATTTGTGGCATAGGCAAACAGAGTAATACCGTTTCAACCTCGGATGCCAAATCAATGACTGTTGAGTAAATCTTTGCGCCCGAATTGGAAAGTCGATCTAAAGCTTGCTGACTTTTGTCATAGATGCAAAGCTCATAGCCAGCAGCAATGAGTCGGTTAGCAAAATGAAAGCCAATATTGCCAACACCTATTAATCCAATCTTCATGTCTCCTCCAACCGTTCTTATATTTCAGATAACAATACAAGAATTAGAAGGGATTACTAACTCGTATATACCATTAGTGTTAATGAATCCGCGCTAAATAGCCCTATAACTATGTAATTTCTTGCATAAGCAATAACATTTAGTTATGGGTTAGTAGCCAGTAGGATATCGATGAATTTTTCAGCATGAGTCCCTTGTCGATCAAAGACCGAACGGGCAATAGAAGGTTTAAGCAATATATCCTCCTCTAAAGGTCGTACCTGAAGACCAACCCAAGCCCCATTAGCGACAGTGAACTCATCCACAATTGCCACACCCATACCCGCACGCACCAGCGAACAAGCAACCTCAGTCTGATGGATGTGGATGCGAGAATTTAGAATCAAGCCAGCGCGCTCAAACGCACTACGTACCAACTGCCCAAATTGAATCGTTGGGTGATGGGAGATGAGCTCGTACTGAGTCAGATCATGCAATGAAATTTTTTGCTTAGGCGCAAGAGGATGCTGATCCGGAGTGACACAAACCATTCTGCCACTACGAAATGGTTGAACATCCAAATTGATATGCTCAAGGGGAAGCACCGATACTGCTAGATCCACCTTATTACTTAAAATTTCTTGGGCCATGCCATTGAGCATGGTCGTGTGGTAATTCACCTGAATACCCGGATAGCGCCTAGAAAAACGGGTAATTGCCTCGGGCATCACTGAATAACTCAAACATGGACTAGAGGAGATATTCAAGACTCCAGCGGGGCCGTGTAAAAGATCAGCAGCAAAATCATCTACCCGCTGCGCATGCTGGTAAAAATCTTCAACCTCAAGATAGAGGGCCTCCCCTTCTGGCGTTGGCACTAATTTTCCCTTGACGCGATTGAATAATTTATACCCTAGTGATTCTTCGGTTTGAGAAATAAAGCGGCTGACTGCAGGCTGAGAAATAAACAACATTTTCGCTGCACCGCTGATCGTCCCAGTCAACATAACCGATCTAAAAACCTCCATTTGGCGCAAACGAAACTTCATGCAACCCTTAAGAAAAATTTCTCATTCAGAAATATATTTTGTATACAGCACCTGAGTCCCATTTCGTGCGCACCCTTTGGAAACTAAATCAATATAAAGCTGCTTCGCCAAAGATAAAGCCGGCATTTCTAGGCCACACTTGCTCGCCTCATCTAAAGCAATTCCCAAATCTTTTAAGAAATGCTCCACATAAAAACCAGGAGCAAAATCTCCCGCGATCATTTTGACGCCTAAATTGAGTAACTGAAATCCAGAAGCGGCACCACCACCAATAGACTGCATGACCTTATTTGCATCAAGACCCGCTTTCTTCGCATAAGCTAGCCCCTCACTGACGCCCATGATGGTTCCAGCAATCACAATCTGATTGCACATTTTGGTATGTTGGCCAGCGCCTGGTCCGCCTTGCAAAACAATATTCGCCCCCATCAACTGAAAAATGGGGAGGACTGCATCAAAGTCCGCCTGCTTGCCGCCAACCATAATGGATAGCTTGGCATTGCGCGCACCAATATCTCCACCAGATACCGGGGCATCTAGGGCGTGACTGCCCTTCGTCTCTGCGGCTTGCGCAATCCGCATTGCCAATGAAGGACTTGATGTGGTCATATCAATTAAATAGGCATTTTTTGCTCTATCTAAAATATTGCCAGTACCAAAATAGATTTCTTCAACATCAGATGGATAACCCACCATGCTAATGATCACATCTGAATTTTCGGCCAAGTCGCCAATGGCGTCGAACCACTTGGCGCCCTTTTCAATCAGCGAGGCAGCATTGCCTTTTGACCTGTTATAAATATTCAAAGGATAGCCAGCAACGAGCAAATGACCAACCATACTCCAGCCCATAATTCCAAGCCCAATGAATCCAATTCTTGGCTTTGTGTTTGAATCCAAAATCATCTCCTATCCCTTAAGTCACTTGTTACTTCCAATCGAATGATATTCACCTTCTATTCTGACTTAATATTGGATGTTTTAATCGTATGCGCTGCTTTATTAAGCTCAGACTTGATATAGATCTTCAAACTTTCAGGTGAGCTTGCAATAATTTCAAGCCCTGCATCGGAAAGTTTTTTAGCGACCTCTGGATCTTTGAGTGCTGCGACAATTTGAGTATTGAGCTTTGTTAAAACATCTTTAGGAAGATTGGCGGGTCCGACAAATCCGTACCATGAATTTGCTGCGTAACCAGGATAACCAGATTCAGCAATGGTTGGCACATCAGGCAAACCAGACCAGCGCTTTGACCCAGCCGTTGCAATTGCCAATAACTTTCCTGTTTTTACATTTGGCAGACAATTGGGCAAAACATCAACAATAAAATCAACTCTACCGCTAATAATGTCAACATATGCATTACTAGCTCCCTTATAGGGAATATGGTTCATTTTGATATCGGCCATATTTGCAAATTGTTCCACAGCCAAATGCATGGATGAGCCGCTGCCACCAGAGGCGTATGACAATGTATTTGGCGATGCTTTTGCTGCCTTGACCAACTCAGCAATACTCTTAATGTTGAGAGTAGGATTGATCACCATCAGCAATGGCGCTTCTACTGCCAGGGTAATTGGTGTGAAATCCTTTACCGTATCGTATGGAACATCTTTATATAGACTGGCATTAGCAGCGTGACTACCTGGAGATGCAATCCCAATGACGTAGCCATCGTTTGGAGACTTTGCAACCAAGTTTGCGCCCAGCATTCCGTTTGCTCCAGGCCTATTCTCAACAATGACGGATTGCCCAATATGCTCACTCATATATTGCCCGACCACTCGGGCAAGTAAATCCGTTGTTCCTCCAGCCGGGTAGGGAACAATAATCTTAATAGGCTTATTAGGGAAGGCTGGTGGAACAGAAAAGCCCACTTGACTGACTAAAGCCAAAGCTAATATTAAAAGCCTAATCATCAATTTACTCATAACCACCTTTCCAGGTTTATAGATTTCTGTACTTCTAATGCTTATTCTGGACTGATGCCTACTGACCTTGCCACCTAATTCAGCGGGCTCATTTTCGGTAGTACAAACATTCCATCATCTGCCCTATTTTTAATCTGGTTTCAGATTACGAGTGCGTATCACTTGTGCCCATAGCTCTACTTCGTTATTGACAAACCCTTTAAACACCTCAGGTGAGCTTCCAACTAAGTCGATACCGTTTGCTGCAACCTTACTCTGCATCTCTGGTGATTTCAAAGCCTTGTTAAAGTCCTGCGAGATTTTGAGTACATTAGCATCGGACATCGCCCTGTTCGCAAATATTCCATACCAAAGCGTTATCGAGTATCCCGGAATAGCAGCCTCAGCCACAGTTGGTAAGTCTGGCAAAGCGCTGCTGCGTTTTGCTGTTGTGACCGCGAGAGCTTTAACCTTTCCCGCTTGCATATTTGGCAAACTCACTGGCAACCCAGGGAAGTAGGTTTGCACATCACCCGCCATCAATGCATTTAAGGCTAATGCGCCACTGGTAAATGGAACATGTGTCATCGTAATTCCAGCCCTAGAATTGAAAAGTTCTACGGCCATATGATCAGCATTACCTATTCCAGAAGAGCTAAAGTTAAGCTGATCAGGCCGTTTCTTTGCATACTCAATAAATTCTTTAAGATTTTTGACGGGAAGATCTTTATTTACAATCACCACCAAGGGCATTGAGGTAATTTGGCTGACTGGCTTTAGATCCTTTTTTAGGTTGTATCCCAATTTTGGATAAAAAGAGGCACTGATGGTAATGGCGTTTTGAGCAATCAAGATAGTGTGGTCATCGTCCAATCCAGAAACATATGAGGCAGCTACATTGCCTGCGGCTCCTGTTTTGTTATCGACGATAACCGGCTGACCCCAAATCTCTGACAGGCTTGGGGCTATTGTTCTAGCGACTAAATCCATACTGCTTCCAGGACCTAATCCTGAAATAATTCGAACTGGCCGATTGGGCCAAGGAGCTTGAGTAGATTGAGCCATGCCAAAACTTGCCGTGAGCAGCAACGCCCAAGTGATTACTATCTTATTAACGGATCCCATATACGTCTCCAGTAAATCCACCATCATTTAAAAGGGCAAGTACTTTTCTTGTCCGGATTCTTTTGCAACTTCTATCAAACTTGCTTGAGTATCTTCTGGTAATAGCAAACCAAGTTGACGATTTCGAACATCGGCCTGATTTTCCATTTCTCCAGGGAAGTAGACCTGCTCATGACCTTCCGCTAAAGGCACATCCTTTAATGAGTGGATATATTCATCTATACGTTGCTCAAATTCTGCGAGGGGTTGGAATGCAGATACATCCATCGAGACAATAAAGTGGCCAGCTCCGCTGCGATTGACGGGATCATATGGTCCATGGACTTGGTCTAAGAATG
>Ga0194037_1001944_pt1 | contig 14302 bp, 1 predicted proteins | sample JunL306m_MetaG_FD_148653 | JGI IMG/M metagenome (GOLD analysis project Ga0194037, IMG submission 148653) | Anoxic zone freshwater microbial communities from boreal shield lake in IISD Experimental Lakes Area, Ontario, Canada - Jun2016-L304-6m | ecosystem: Environmental > Aquatic > Freshwater >...
GTACCACAAATAGTGCCTCCTGTTCCTGCCCCTGTTACATAGATTTGTCCTTGCCAAGCATTACGGATAGTTTGGGTGACGGGACTACCTATTATTTCTACTGCTCTAATGGGTTTGGCAGGGATATAAGTTTGCGCCTTTACATTTCCCATTAAATAACCCCCGTTTGCATTTCCTGCAAGCACCCTTGCTGCACCCTTTGAATTAGCTATGAGCGTAAGGTTATTGCCTGCTGCAAAAACACCTGTAGATGGAATGAACTTGGCATAAATATTTAATGCATTGCCCAATGTTAGCGTGCCATTATTGTTTAAAGTTAGGTTTGATAATGCGTTAGTAGAACCATTTAACGTTTGGTCAAAATAGATTGTACCATTACCTTTTGCTATTAAAGAAGAAGATTGGCTGCCCTTAATCTTCCCATTACCCGAAACATTGCCATTGATAGTGAGTGTAAACCCATTCAAATCGATTCCTGATGCCAAACTCATATTGCCAAAGGATAAATTATTGGTCATTTTAGGCGTTGTATTTGCAATAATAACATTGGTTAAAGGGGTCGGCAATCCTCCACACCAGTTACCAGCAAAATTAGCATCAGCCTGATTTAAACCTATCCATTGACCATGAGTACAATTAGTAATATTACCACTATCTGCTATTACATGAAAATACTTAGTTCCCGCCACCAACTTTTCCTTTTGCAATTGGGCATAATAGGAAATGCTATCACTATTTATGCGTCCTACATTATATAGAGTGTAGGCGGTATCATAAGCACCAATTTGACAAATGCTATCAACAGAAAAATTCTTAGCAGTATCAGCCGCATTGAATCGGAAAATTATGTTTGCATTCGTATTTCTATCTGATGAAATAATCCATTGTACATTTACAATCTTATTGAAATTCGATACGGCATAAGTTGGAATCTTATTTGCTGAAAAAGATAGGGTTGCTACTGTATCACAACTGATAGTTAATGGTGTATAAGAGGTATTCGTTCCAATGGGGATTTTATTTTTAGATGAATCAATAGCACCAATCACTATACGAGAAAGAGAATCTGTAGCCAAATAGCCATTTGCCCCTAAAGTTGAAATTACATTTAGATTAGGTAATTGCAACAGTGCATTTTTCAAGAGAAAATTTCCACTACTTGTACTCAATTGATTATTGACAGTCAAGTTTGACGAGTCTAAAAGAGTGACATTCCCATTTTTGCAGGACAAGGATAAATGGTCAATATCAATGGCTGTTCCTTTAATTGTTTGAGGTTTTGAACCTGAAAATATTAAAGTACAGCCTTTGCCATTCATTATTCCATTGGTAAATGAAAGGCCTGAACAATCAAGATTTCCGTTTAATGTAAGTGAGGGATACAAACCAATAGAAGCATTTCTTGTGCCTTTGATACCCAAACTATTATAGTTAAATTGAGGAATATATTGTGAATCGCTACCATTGAATGTTATAGTACCTACCCCCCATGAAGTAGTGGCTAAAGCGGGAGTAAAAGTGCCTGATATTTTTATTTCACCCTGATTATAGGTGGCTCCAAAAGCGCCTGTCATATCTAAATGATGATATTGCATAGCTGCCACGTCTTGGTTATTGCCCATATAATTTACAGTAGAAGCATTTGGATTACATTTTCCTTTGGGTGGTAATAATGTACCCGATATAGAAAAAATAGAGTCTGAAACTCCAGAAACACCTAAGTTACGGTCACCATTCCCACCTCCTGAAAGGTCAAGATTTGAATATTGACCAGGAACTATAGTTTGTGTAGAATTAGAATAATATACCAAATTGTAAGACCAAGATTTTCCGCTTGGAACTGGATTGGTCGAAGTATTTGCAGTTTGCAACCAACCTCTTCCTATTATTGAATTTAGGTTGCCGAATAGCTTGGCAATTCCCATATCAAGTGTTGCTTTTCTTGAAATTTCTAAGGTATCAATCACTTGAATATCTCCTAAAACCGTATCAGTTGTGAAATAGTCGGTACTTATGGATAGATTCTGATATGTTCCACCTGAAATAGATTGCGAGCCACTTGGATTGTTGAAGATAACTTTACCCATCCAATTTACATCCGAAGGCAAACAGTTGGCAGCAGTGGATTGTGTAGTTACAACCCCTCCGATTCCATAACAAGTGTTGAAAGTACCTGAAAGTTTGTAAACGTTCATATTGAGCGTATCAGTTGAACCGATAAAGATTTTTCCATTTACAACGATACTGTCATTGGCCATTTTGGTAGTACCGCCATTATTACTCTTTATGGAAAGAGTACGATTATAGGTCCCTTTGGGCAGATATTGCTTTCCACTTGATGCATTAAATTCAATATTAATATCCCATGTTTTACCCTCTGATAATGGTGTGGTAGAGAAACTTGATGTTTTTAATACCCCGTTTCCATTCTTATCGCCTTTCACATCTCCAAATGCAATCAAGTCGCCATTCAATTGCAAACTGTCATAAACTGTAATAGCAGCACCCTTATATACTGTCATTGAATTTGCAGTAGCCATAGATGTTACTACAGGCATATTTGTAACACCGCTTACTGGAATAATGACATTATCGGTAGCTGTGGGTACTTTATTATTCCCCCAATTTGCTGGATTGTTCCAGTTTGTATCTATGGCACCCGTCCAATATGCACCTGTATCTGCACTATTCAATAAGATATTGGTTCTTCCAGCGCTATCTAATTTAAAGGAAATCGTATTAGTCACCCCCTTATTATAAACATACACCTTCGAATGGTCGGGAGACCAAGAAGTTGTAGGCAATGAATCTCCTGCATGATAGGCAAACATCAAAATCTTAAATTGAGGGTCAATACTCCTGCTTTCTATCACCATTCTTCTCATACTCGTAAAGGAGTAAACTGCCGAATCAATAGTGGCAGCAATTGTGTCGGATAACGCACCATTAACGTTCAAAACCCTAACCAACAAACGACGGTTGCCTGTCGCAGTTGGCTCTTTCAATATTAAATCTCGACGATAATTATTGTCTTTTAAGTTGATGAATTTACTTTCTATGGATAAGTCGGAAGGCACTTGACAAATCCATTGATATTGGTTAAGGCCATTGTCCTTTTGCGCATCATCCGCAATAATCGCATAAGGAACGGATGCTTGCACCAATGCCACGGTACGGTACAGTTTTTTGACCAGTCCTAATTCAGAAGGGGTTTCTACGATTCGTTTGTAATAAGGCTTTGTGAACGAAGTATCCGTAAAGGCTAACGTATTATAGAAAGGGATTAAATCATGGGCATAATAAGGGCTATAGCGGTAACTGTTTTGGTTTTCCATTACCTTGACTACGGTTGGTGGGTTCAGTTTTGGGTTATCGCCCAAATAGCCTACGCCATTACGGAGCCATATATAACTGTAAGCTTTCCATGCATCGCCAGCGATGCTCAGCATGGAGGGACTGTTTTTGTAATATACCATCTTGGCAGGTATCACCTGATTTTGTTCACTCCCTTTAATTGCGGCGGTATCTACGGTCGCCCCGTGGCCATTGATCAATATACCTGAGGATGCTCCTGTAAATGCCATGCTATTAAACTGTGAGTTGGCGCGTGTCCTTGGTCTTGGGATCCAGATCCTGCCTAATGCGCTCAATAATATTTCATTTTTATTGGCAAAAGTATGTCCTCCCAAATCCTGACGGTTCGCAAAGAACACGGTCATGGAAGCAGTGTCGAAGCCGCTGCGCAAGGTAGCAAACCCTCCGATCGAGTCAAAATACATCTTGTTGTTTTTAAATGCCGATGCTGCTTCTTGTTCAAATGGGACAGGGAAATAATCAGAGGCAAACAAAAGCGCCGGCACCCTACAATTGAAACCAGCTCCATAATTATCGGACAAAAGAGAGTAAGAATAAAATGTAGGGGTGATACCATTTACGTAATCATCGTTGGCAAGCGATTTCTGGATATAATTTTTCCAGACGAAATCCACTGCGGTGTCGGTAGGGAATACCCATTTCATGCCGATGGGATCGATCGGGTTTTGCCTCCATCCCCCGGAAGCAGGGTCTAGGTCGCCGGTTCCTCCCAATAGATCCGTGCCTACGAACGAATACCCAAAAGGCTGCAAGATGGCGGGCAAATATTTCGCACCGAAGCTTTTCACCGAAGGATGGCCCAACATGCTATAGCCTCTTTTTGCAAGCGCATATAGCAAGGGCATATTCAATTGATCTTTGCCAAGTCCCTCATATACATTTCCTGTTTTGTCATACACGCCATAGGTTAGGAAATTCCAGCAACTTCTCGCCCAATTGCGCAAAGCACCCGTGTCTTTGGCTTGAAACCCAGGTTCCCCTTCCACGACCAAATCGGGAATTATTTCATATCCGAAAGTAGCCCAGTTGTTGATGTAAGTGTAGGAAGGGGTCATATATCCGTGCAGCTGAGAACTATACGGTAATATTTTCATGATGGCGGCCCTTACCGTGTCGTTTTGGGCTTTTGTCATGAAGGGCTGAATAAAATCATACATAATGGCAAAATTGACCCCGCCCAAATTATTGCGGTTGGCATAATTCAAAGGCACACTATCCGATAATGCCTTTGATGCCCAAACCGTCATTGCATTGGCCATTTTCAAAGCCCTATTGGTATAATAAGTGCCTGTGAGCGTATCGTAAGTGCCTTGGTATAGCCAACACTCCATCGCCTCCATGGATAGAACATAGGCCAACTTGACTGTATTATTATTGAAATAATTTTTATAATTGTTCAATATACCAATATCCCCAAGTGCCAAAGAATCATATATATTTTTAACATCAAAAATTCCATAATTGTAAATTTGAGGATTGCCTAAAGTGTCTTTTGCGTACCAAGCATTCTTGTTGAAGCTTTTACTTCCTTTTTGCAATAACGTGGTGTAGGCATGGATCCAACGAACGGCTTGTTTTCCGCTATTCGTGTTTTTGAGTCTCCACAAAATTTCATTACGGTCTTCTGGATTGCAATACAATCTTGGGTGAATGCCGGGTAATGGCACGTGCTTGATCATTCTAACACTACTCATATCTTGTGTAGCAGGCGTTAATGTGGATGGTCCAATACCATTGGGTGCCCATTGGGTAAAAGGATTCAAGTAAGCTAAATTGTAAGTAAACCCTCCTTTTGCTGAATCTGCCAACAATGCAGATTGAGTTGGCGACCAATCGGATAATGTAGAAACCCCATTTATTGTATCATACATTTTATAGCGGTATGAATACATTCCACTCACAAGTCCTGTATCTGTAAAGTTGAAAGAATTTTGATACTTACTATTATGTCCCCCAGTTGATACATGCTCAAAATAATATTTAATAGGGAGTCCATTTGCAGGTAGAATGCCTTGCATAGATATAGTGCCCGAACCACTATATTGAGGTGGACTTTGCCAATTAGGAGAAAAGAAACTCGGTGTGCCGATAGCAGTATCTGAAAGAACACTTTCTTTTCCCGGTGCATATACGGCCGAAACCCTGTATGAATAAGTTTGTCCGTTTGTAAGGTTATAATGTGCATAATAAGTCGGAGTACCATTTGTACTATCGAGCAATTGGAAGGCACCCCCATTTACAGAAACATATACTTTATAATAAGCAACTGAATAATTAATTGGGGTAGAATCTATCATTATATAATTGTACGTATTGCCCGAAAAGACAGATGATATTAATGGGGCAAGTGCAACTGTCAAATTCTCTTGATTGAGAGTTGCATATAAACCAATGTTATTTATTGGTGTTCCTTTTGGACAATATGCAAGGGTATAAAAACCATTAGAGATGTTTTCGGCATCTAACAAGAAACGCATCTTTTCGCCCACCGACGAGATTGTTTTGGAAATAATAGGAATCACATAGTTATTACCAGAATTATAATACCCATTATTGGTATTATAGATTAAATAATAATCATTATTGATGGTGTCTAATTGTCCTTTTAAATTATAGGAAGAGAAATCAAAGTCAATGTATAGGTTGCCACCATATCCACCTACATCCGTTTTTTGAATATACCAAGACCTATTCCAGCGTGAAAAATTGGAACCTACATTCGTTACACCTGTCAAACCATTATCTGCTGCCATGATATAATCACCTGACTCACGCAAGAAACCATTGACGGTATTTACATTTTGAAAACCAAGACCATTGTTGGAAGCTGTAAATGAAACACTATCTGTTCCTCCTTCTGTGCCAATACCTACCATATTATTATTGAAGTTGTGGTCGCTTGGGTAATAATACATCGGGCCTACTCCGTTTTGTAACGAGTCTAATAAACCCCATTTAGTAGCAAGATATACATCCAACAATTTTCTTCCAGATGCGCCACAATCGTAGCCCAATAAAACGGTTTCGCCTATGCCATAGTGTACGGCACTATAAAATCCATTGCGATTGCCTAAGGTTGCGGGTAAAAAATTGTCTTTATATGCAGGTAATTTATACGACTTTAAACTACCCCCTGCATTTTGAAACATGTATGCGTAATCCAGTGTGGAAGGAACATACTCCGATGCTGATAACCATGTTCCTCGCAAGTCATTGTATTGGTTATATATCTGGTAAGAACTATTTATATTGAATCCCAAAACATATTTGCCCAAAGTTGAATTATATCTAACCCCGATAAATGGATTCCCAACACCTACATTATTACAAGTAAATGTACCAATCCTAAAATCTGTAGCTGTTACAGGTGCGTCGGGATAAACATAGAGTGTCTGTGCCAAATAGAATCCTTTATTAGGAACCAATAAAGGAGAATAAGGAATGTCAAGCACTTTTATTCCATTGAATTCAACCAAGTTTTTTCCGTCTTGTACATTCAAAATCGGATAATAGGCGGAAGTGGTTTGTGTTGCAACATGATTGCCCGTTAAATCTTTCCACCGAGTAATGCCTGATGTAGCACCTGTCATTTTGCTTGAATCGGAAGCATCGAACCATAAGTTTACACTTGCTTTTTCAAAACCGGCAGGAAAGTATTGTGCAGAGACAATTGTTTGAAAAAAGCAAGTACTTAATAGAACAAAAGCTACGATTAGGGTAAACTGCTTCATCATATAAATTTATTGTTAACCTGATAAATCCTTTCTGTGTTTTTCACTTTTTGTTCAACCCTATAAGGGGCTTAAAGACCTTGTAGGGTTGGAAATTTCACTATTAATATGAAAACTTATGTTTAAAGCACCCGAGAAGTAAAGTTGCATCTGTAGCCTATATGTATATTTTTGACTTTCTGTGAAAAATAGCATTCGAATACCTATCCTTTTCAGCAAACAAGAATAAAGATGGGCAAAGATGGCAAACAAAAACAACAAGCAATTTTTAGTCATAAAAATCTGATTAAATCATAATTTACTGCAAAGAATGCCATAAAAAGGGATAATAACTTGTCCAAAAGTGCCAAATACCTGTCTTATTGATGCAATTCAGTGATATTTTTTGTAAATATCAAGAATTTAAAAGAACTTAGAAAGAAATAAGTGTTTATCTGACACTATAAATTAATTTTGGTTTAAAAATATGAACTTCTTGCTTAAATAATTAGATGCTTGAAATTGTATATCGGATTCAAGTCTGAAATCCAAAAACCGATTATTCGAAGGGAAACTTCAATAAAACATACTTACAGTAAAAAGACTGAAATTCCAAATATGATTCCAGCTTTTTGATCAGTCTCCTTCCTCAAATGAACCCACAGAATCGCTCCTTTTACAAGAGCATTTATACTTTCTTGAAGAACATGTCTTCGCAAACGATCTATATACCATTTCTTTCATAGAATACACCTTCGGGCTCGATGTATATAAGAATTCAGACGAAGAATACAGCTACTCTCTCTAAGAACACATGTTTTCAGAAGGTGAAGACATGAGAACACTAGATGTATATACTAAAGACCTCGGACTACATATCAACTCAGTCGATGTATATAACAAATCAGACGGAGAATACATTAAAACTGTCGGAGAATAAAGAAATACAGTCGAATGCAATTATCCATTAAATTTTAATCAACACAAGGTGATTCTTAACTGAAATAAAACGATCAAAACAGACTTCTCAAAAAGGGCGGGGTTAATAAAAAATGAGATAATGAGGGTGGGGGACAAAAGGAGAGCGGGAACAAAAGAAGGAAGGGGACAAAAGGAGGGCGGGAACAAAGCCCCGCCCCAACATTATTTATTGCTTTACAAATGTCTTTAATTGCTTATGACCTGTTGCATCGGTCAATTCTACCATGTATATACCGGCGGCTAAACTGTTTGCAGAAACTGTAATCTTATTTCCTATTGCTGCAACCTCTGCCTTGCTGAATACCTCTACACCCACTGCTGACAATACCCTTAACTTATAAATGCCACCTATTTCATTACTAATGGTAATATTTAAGTTATCCTGAACAGGATTGGGGTAGATAGTTTTGAGTGATGAATTATGAGTTATGAGTTTGATGGTATTACTATATTTAAATGTACCATCATTATTGATTGCTTTGACACGATAGTAGGTGTTCGTGGTAGGCTGCTTATTATCATTGATTGTATAATACATATTGCCTGTGGACTTTACACTTGCAATTGCATTATAGTTGATGGCATCTGAACTTCTTTCTACCTCATAGGTTGAAATGCCTAATTCGTTAGCTACCTTCCATTCAATTGCCACTGAATCCCTGATTGCTGTTGCCGTTAATTTCTCAAAAGTTACAGGTAATGGTGTGGTATTCCTTTCCATTATCAATTCGAAACGGCTGCCTCCCTGACTTGCTGTATCTGCAGTAATATTGAAATTATAGGTAGGCGACAGACGGACGTTCTGTGTTGTATTCAAGTATTTATCTTTCAATACAATTGTGGTAGCCGTATCAACATTTTCATAATCGGAAAAGGACAAGCCATAAGTTCCCGTTGTTTTACTTGTGGGATTCAAGTGAATAATATTCGATTTCGTAGTATCAGCAAAAGTGGCTATCGCTAAATTTTCAATACCTTTTGTTATTTTTAAGACAGCCGCTGCAGAGTTGAAGGAAACTGCATCCCAATCAGGATTATATGTAGCTGTTCCGTTATTATTCAAACGAACGACCACTTCGTCTAACAGGTAATTACTCGACGATTTGAGTCCTACCCTTACCAATTGCTGATTGGCAAACCCAAAATATTGGGTGTTTGGAATGGTTCCATTTACTTTATGAGATTCTTGGAAAGTAACAGAGTCATTCTTATTCGCTTCTACAAAAAATGCCTGACCAATCGCAATCCTATCACCAACTGCACTATCATAACCAACAGCACCATTAACGATTACTCCAGCAGAGTAGGTCGTATAGTTACCATTACCAAAAGGACTATAAGTCCACATCTTATTATTAATAGAAGGATTGGAAGCTTGAAATGCTTTGTAACTTATCTGACTTTGATAAGGGTTAGCTATCAAGGTATATTTTTGTCCAGCAGTATCATTTAAAGCTATTCTAATTTGTCCTGTAACAAGTGGCCCAGAAGCACTTAATGTTACGGCTTCAGGTGCTGCAGGAGAATAAGAGTTCAGTTGATTATTACAATTTACATCATTACTATTTCTATTCCCCCTGATATTTATTTTAAACCCAATTCCTGGTTTCTGACTTGTTTGTGTAGTATTTGCAATTGACACCCAACGGCTACCATTCACTACTTTCGCATTGTATGTAAATACACTCGGTACATTAGTCACAGTAACATCAAAACCATTACTATTGTACTTGTCGGTTGTTCCTCCTAGACCTGTTGTTGAACCACAAACGGTTCCTCCTGTTCCAGCACCTGTAATATAAATTTGTTGTTGCCAACCATTATGTATGGTTGTATCTACTGTACTTCCTAAGAATGTATACTTACGAGCAGTTTTTGGAGTAATATAACGTTGAACAGTTACATTTCCTGAAATAGTGCCCAACATCTGATCCACTCTTGCTGTACCATTACTGTCAGAAAGCAAAGTAAGATTTCCACCAGTGATTAATGTTCCTGCAACAGGAATGATTGTCCCTTTAATATTTAAAGGATTGCCAAGAGTCACAGTTCCAGAAGTCTTGATGGTTAAACTATTTAGCGCATTGGTAGTATCATTAGTTGACTGATTAAAATAGACAGTTCCTGATGAATTTCCGTTAAAGGTTAAGCTTGATGTTGGCGAACCTGTAATATAACCAGTACCAGAAGCAGCACCGCTAATAGTAAGTCCAAATCCATTAAGGTTAAGACCAGCAGTGATGGCAATATCTTTAACTGAAAGATTTGCCGTTAACTTAGGTGCTGCCCCACTGATGAACACATTTGTAGTAGAATTTGGAAGACCTCCACACCAATTGGCACTCAGGCTTGCGTCACCACCAGCAACACCAATATAACTACCTGCCACACAACCAATTGCACCAGAATTTCCAATGATAAACTGATTGGTTGCACCACTAACCAAGGCAAGTGAAGTTTTTGTAATCGTATAAGGATTGCTGCCAGATGGAATTCCAGGAGTGCTAACAACATATCCCGCAGCACCAAAGAAACCTAGGTCGCAACTATTTGCAGGATTGAAACTTGTTGCTGCATCGGCAGCATTAAACTGATAAGTCATCGTTGCAGTAGTGGCAGCAGAACCAATTACCGTCCATTGCAAATTGACAATTTGTGTAGGTGTACTTGCAGATAAAGTAATCGTATTACTTACCCCTACCGATAAATTAGAAGTACCTGTTGTATTAGCAATTGTAATTGGTGTGTAAGAAGTAGCAGTTCCAACAGGGAAGGTGATTGCCGTAGTTGACACACTATTCTTAGTCAATAATCCTGTACCACCCGTTACAATATAACTTGATGAGGATGCTCCCGTAATGGTACCAATCGTCAAGTTGCTACTACCCAACGACAGATAACCACTTGTTAGGGTTAATGTTCCAGAAATGGTATAGTTGCTTGTGTTGAGCGAAATGGTATTTGCACCACTCGTTGTATTATTGATAGTCAAATTATTAAATGTCGCATTTGATGCAGCTGTAATAGACTGATTTGATGTGCCATTGAATACAACCGTAGAACCCGTTGTAGTTACAGAACCAGTAGTAAAGGTGGCAGAACGATTATAATTGCCTGCAATGTAAATGGTATTACTACTTGCAAACGTGATATTGTTAGTAGTCCTTGCCCCACTGATAGTGAGGTTATTGTAATAGCCCGCAGGAATAGTTTGTGCGCCAGAACCATTAAAGTTAATAGTACTTCCAGTTGTAACAAAACTGCTTGACGTATAAGTGGCGGTATTGGAATAGGTATTGGCAACACCGATTGTACCGCTACTTGCTAATGCAACATTAGCAGTTCTTGCCCCTGAAATAGTTAGGTTATAATAATTGAAGGCAGGAATGGTTTGCGAACCTGTACCATTGAAGTTGATTGTTCCTTGGGTTGCACTATTGATTGAACTTGGTGTGAAATTATTTTGAATGTATATAGTGCCAGTAGGGAAAGTAGTGCCTGAACCTGTCAAGTATAGGTTGTAAAAATTAGCTACTGGGATCACTTGATTAATACCTGCAAACTGGAATGTGGTATTAACATCAACATAGTCACTTCCAGAAGAATAAATCATGCTTCCAGTAATAAGGAAAGTATCTAAGCTAGAGCCTCCTGAACCAAAATGTTTCAGTTCAGGTGTGTTCCCATCTGCGTTCAAAATATTATATGTACCTGGAACCATACGTTGATTTATACTTGCGCCTCCTGTTCCACCATCATATCCTACTGTACCAGACCAAATAGCATAAAGTGGAAGTTGAGTGCCGTTCCCCCCTGCTTGAGTAAGTATGGTACCAGTTCCTGTAGTAAAGAACGTAGTGGAAGGACTTGAAATTCCAGTACCTGGAGTTGTTGTTGACATGCTATAAGATGACATTTGAAGTGTACTACCTGCATTCAATGTTAAAGTGCCATTTATAATAATGTTACCAGATGCAGTACTTGTCCCACTTGTGCTATTATTAGTTAAGGCATAGTTGTAGGTGCCTGCCATAACAGTTTGACCACCTGTTGGATTATAATACACAATACTGTCATTCCAAGTCCTACCAGTTGGTATTGGGGTTGAACTTGTATTAGCAGTTTTCAAAGTGCCTGTTCCACTTGTTGTTAACGATGCACCTCCAAGTAGTTGGTTTGCACCTAAATCTAAAATTGAACCCGAAGTAATAGTAATAAGGGCTGTTGTACCTACAGTTATATTATTTGCAGCGGTTACAGTGCCTCCGACATTAGTAACAGATAGACTTTCTAATGTTTCTCCACCAGTCTTAGTAATGGTTTGGTTGCCAATTCCATTAAAGTTTACTGTCGTTGTCTTGATAGGAACAAATGTTCCATTGTCTGTCCAATTACCTGCTACATAGATTGTGCTGCTTGAATCGGTTAGTGTACCACTACTGATTGTTAGGTTATTGAAATTTGAAGTACCCGAACCAGATACTTTGGAAGTACCTGCAAATAAGTTAGCTCCTGTCCTTGCATTATAAGTTCCATAATTCACAAAGTTGCCATTAACGGTCAAGGTATCACTTAACAAAGAAACCGTGTTTCCTGCACTGATAGTGATGCCCGCAACTGTTTGCGAAGTTTCTATGGTTAGATTATTAGTACTTGACTTAGCTATTACTACAGTATCTGTTGCACCCGGTAAACGAACAGGAACCCAATTAGCTGTATTTCCCCAAGTAGTATCAGCAGTACCCACCCATTTGTAGGTAGATGCACCAAAGTTCCAATTGGTTGTATTTCCAAAATTGAAACTACTTGTTGTGCTAATAGCCGTACCACTATTCAAATTGTCCATCACCGCAACATAACTAATCACCCTCTTTCCAACAGGATTGATAATAGCTTGAGAACCCGGAGTGCTTGATAACAAATAGAGAATATTTCCAGAAGTACCCGTCATCACCAACGAGTCGTTGATAGTCTGTGTAATACTAGATGGAAGATATAAAGTATCTGAAGTTGATATAGCTTTTGTGAGTTTGTTAAAGGTGTTTCCACCTGTAATAGTCTGTGTTCCTCCATTCAAGATTACCTTACCCGTACTTGCATTGAAGGTTCCATTATTAGTAAAGTTACCCGCAATAGAGAGGTTAGCTGCAGGGGCAGTCAATGTGGATGAAGAGGCAATGCTTACATTATTCAGGCTAGTTGCGCCTGAAATAGTTGTATTGCCATTGAAAATAATCGTGTCTCCTGTTACGGTTAAAGCACCTGTTCCTGAATTGACAGTATAGTTTCCAGAAACATTGATTGTTCCTATAGGTAAGATTCTACCCCCTGTTGTTCCTCCCGAAATGTCGAGAATGTTGTAGGCACCAACAGCAATTGCTTGTGTTCCTGTCGTACTGTTATATTTCACAGTACCAGCATACGTTAATCCTGTTGGAAGTGGAGTAGCACTTGTATTCTGCGTTTTGATTGTTCCTGCATTACCACTTCCAATTGCCAAGTTTGGCGTACCAGTCAAGGTATAAGTAGCCAAATCTAATGTTCCTCCTGTTGGCACTTTTAAGTTGCCATTTACAGTTAAATTATTAACAGCAGTAACTGTGGAAGTTGTATTTGAAATAATCAAGTTGTTATAAGGAGTTACGGATGAACCATCAAGTGTTTGTGCGTTAGTACCGTTCAAGACAATGGTAGAACCTGTAGTCACTAATGAACCGGTTGTGAAAGTTAATCCCGACATTGAAAGATTGCCACTCACCCAAAGTGAATCACCCAAAGTGACACTATTAGTATTCTTTGCCCCACTGATAGTGAGGTTGTTATAACTGAAGTGGGGTATCGTTTGAGAAACAGTCGTACTAGAGAAATTAATAGTACCCACACCTCCTGTACTCGTTATAGGTCCAGGTTTAAATGTTCCATTGATATTAATCAATCCATTATAGAATTGGGTTTGAAAACTTCCTGTCAAATCCAAGTTATAGAAGTTTCCTGTAGGGACAGTTTGTTGATTACCACTAAATAAAACAGTGGATTGGAAAGGAGTGACAGTGCCACTTGTAGGCGTAAATGAACCTGTCAACGCAATAGTATCTGTAGGGTAAGTTGCGCCACATAGATACCTAGGACCATTATTACCTCCCGAAATGTCAAGACTGCTATAAGAACCCGGTGCCACCGTTTGTTGACTACTGCTATAATAAACCACTGTACCACCCCATGTCTGATGTGCAGGC
>Ga0194037_1001945_pt1 | contig 14292 bp, 11 predicted proteins | sample JunL306m_MetaG_FD_148653 | JGI IMG/M metagenome (GOLD analysis project Ga0194037, IMG submission 148653) | Anoxic zone freshwater microbial communities from boreal shield lake in IISD Experimental Lakes Area, Ontario, Canada - Jun2016-L304-6m | ecosystem: Environmental > Aquatic > Freshwater >...
GACAGAGCCAACATACACGTGGCATAGAGCATGATTGTAAAGCCTCCCCATTTGCAAAGGGGGATTGAGGTGGTTTTTATTTTTTTGTTCTCCTGCCCGCCCTCATTTCTCCGAATCATTTCTGCAACAAATCCTTACCTAAAAGTAATCCCATCGTCTTAATACTGTAACAATACTGTGCTAGGGTACGTGAAAAGTAAGGACCGGAGCATAGATGTGGATACGCGCATTCTGATTGGTGAGAAGCATGAGAACTGTTATCGGGCATAGCCTGCCTTGAAGATGATCTTGTGCTTCTTGGCGGCAGTTCTTCTGACAGTGATGCTGTTTGTGATATTTGCCCCCGGTTTTCTTTTCAGAGAAAACCTGCAACGTAAAGCGGATGCGGTTGTCCTGTTTGTCGGCCCCGGTAACGAGGCCAGACTTGACGAAGCCAGGCAGTTGATCAAGGAAGGCTATGCTCGGTATCTGCTGGTTCCATTTTCGGGAGAGGTTTTTATAGCCGATTTCGGTGGTGAGCTTGTAAAGGTCACCGACAACCGGCCACGCGGGGATCTCCTCAATCGGATCAATGTGGCATCCCACTACAAGAGGCATTACGAGAACACCCACGTCGAGGCGCTGGAAGCCAAACGGATGATGGATGATCTGGAATTGAAGTCGGCCATGCTGGTCAGTTCGGCCTATCACATGCGTAGAATAAGTATGATAGCCGGGCGGGTGTTCGATGAACGGAAATATTCGATCGGTTGTAATCCGGCTCGCTGGCAACGGGAGTTTACTGCAGCTGACTGGTTAAATGCAGACCGGCGGAAAATTATAGTCAGTGAGTATGTGAAGATCGGATGGTTTCTGGTGTATGGGGTTTTTGGTCAATTAATATAAATCCAGAAAACGACTAATTTATTCGGAGACTTTAGAAATGAAAAAAGCACTGATTACCGGCATTACGGGGCAGGATGGTTCTTATCTTGCGGAGCTACTACTGTCAAAAGGATATGAAGTCCACGGCATGATACGTCGTTCATCATCCTTTAATACCGGTCGTATTGATCATTTATACCGTGATCCTCACGAAAAAGATGTGCGTATGTTTTTGCACTACGGTGATCTAAATGATGCCAGCTCTATTAACATTCTATTGCGGAATATCCAGCCGGACGAAATTTACAATCTGGGTGCACAAAGCCATGTACGCGTCTCCTTTGATGTACCTGAGTATACCGGCGAAGTAGATGGTTTAGGAACAACACGAATACTCGAAGGGATTAGAGAAACCGGCCTCAACACCCGCTTTTATCAAGCTTCTTCATCCGAATTATACGGCAAGGTAGTGGAGACTCCCCAGAAGGAAACCACTCCTTTCTACCCCCGCTCTCCTTATGCTTGTGCAAAAGCCTACGCGTTTTACATTACTATGAATTACCGTGAAAGTTACGGAATGCACGCTTCCAACGGCATTCTCTTTAACCACGAATCTCCCCGCCGCGGTGAAACTTTTGTCACCCGTAAGATAACCCGCGCTGCTGCCCGCATTAAACTTGGACTGCAGGAGTGCCTTTATCTCGGTAACATTGATGCGAAAAGAGACTGGGGATTTGCAGGAGACTACGTCGAAGCCATGTGGCGGATGTTGCAACAGGATCAGGCGGAAGATTTTGTAATTGCTACAGGTGAAACATATATGGTGAGAACCTTTGCCGAGAAAGTCTTTGCACGGCTCGGTATGCTGCTGCAGTGGCAGGGGAGCGGTATCGATGAAAAGGGTATCGATATCACCAGTGGCAAAGTCGTAGTCAGGATTGACCCGAAATACTTCCGTCCGGCAGAAGTGGATCTGCTCCTTGGTGATCCGACAAAAGCGAAACAGCAGCTTGATTGGGTGCCTAAGACCAGTTTTAATCAATTGGTAGATATGATGACTGACGCCGATTTGGAGATGGCTGAACGGGAGAGGCGGGCTAATGGATAAACGGTCAAAAATATTTGTGGCCGGCCATCGCGGAATGGTTGGCTCAGCCATCGTTCGTAAATTGCAGGCTGAGGGATATACCAACCTGCTTCTACGTGGATCTTCTGAGCTTGATTTGCGTAACCAAGCAGCCGTAGCCGATTTATTTTCCCGTGAGCGGCCTGAATATGTGTTCCTCGCTGCTGCGCGAGTCGGTGGAATCATCGCCAATAGCACCCGCAAGGGCGAGTTTATATATGACAACCTGCTGATCCAGGCCAATGTCATACATAATGCCTTCACGTCTGGCGTGAAGAGGTTGCTCTTTCTGGGCAGCACCTGTATCTACCCGAAATTCGCCCCCCAGCCGATGCCGGAGGAGTGCCTGTTGAGCGGCCCTCTGGAACCGACTAACGATGCTTATGCTGTGGCCAAGATAGCTGGTATCACAATGTGCCGTTCTTATAATGAACAGTATGGAACCCAATTCCTCTCGGCTATGCCCAACAACCTCTACGGCAGCAATGACAACTTCGACCTGACTAGTTCCCACGTTCTGCCGGCACTAATGCGCAAGTTTTACGAGGCAAAGCTTACAGAATCTCCACAGGTGGAGATATGGGGTACCGGTACACCGTTGCGTGAATTTCTCCATGTGGATGACTTGGCTGATGCAAGCATGTTCCTGATGCGGCTGGGCGAAAATAACTACGCCTCGCTTCTTGGTGATGAGACAGCACCAGCTCTTATTAATGTGGGAAGTGGAGAAGAAGTATCAATCAGAGAGCTGGCTTTGATGACCAAAGATCTGGTTGGTTTTTCCGGTGAACTGGTGTTCGATAGTAGTAAGCCAGATGGTACACCTCGTAAATTGTGCGATACAGTCAAAATTTCAAGGCTTGGCTGGAATCATAAGATCAATTTGAAAGACGGCATGAAAAAAACGTATGAATGGTATACGGCGTCCGTGGCTTCTTAAAATTGAGGAGTCTGGCAAGCATGAACAACCAAAATGACAACATGATGGTGAGTCTGATTATTCCGGTTTACAACAGGCGTGATGAATTGGATGCCTGTCTAGCCAGCGTCATAAAGCAGACCTATCAGAACTTTGAAGCGATCATCATCGACGATTGCAGCACAATGATGATTGAAGACATTGTGCAGAAATTTAACGACCCGCGCCTGAAATACGTAAAGAATCCGAAAAACGGAGGACCGTACAACGCCAGAACGGTCGGATGGAAGATGGCCAAAGGCGATTATATCGTGTGTCTTGACAGTGACTGGGAGGCATTCCCATGGCTGCTGCAACGGGTGGTCTCTTATTTCGGGGAAACTCCCCAGGCCGACGCTGTGACCGGCATGTTCCTGCGAAGTGAGGATTCCCGCGTATTCGTAAGGGTCAAGGACGGCAAGCGACTGGTTACTCCAGAAGATGTCGCTTCTCTCCCGGCGGTATCCGACTGTATAGCTGGTGTCAGACGCTGTGTGATTGATGAGTGGCTGAAGAAAAGCCACGAGTATTTTGCTCTTGAAGCACATTCATGGCTCACTTTTTCTTTGAATCACTCACAGTTGTATGTTGACGAACCGTGGGCCTTGTACCACATAGATTCTCCAAACAGGGTGACTAAGTCTCTCGCCGGAAAGAATGTCAGGCAGATCAACGATTGTCTGCTCTTTCTTAAAGACCACGATGAGTTGTTGCGCACGTCTGTGCGTCGCGATATTGACAAAATTCTGATCTGGATTGTTACCGTCATGTTGAAGAATACGTACGGGGAAGGCTTGAACAAGTGTTTCTACTACATGAGAATAAGAAAAATGAATATTTATAAGGTTGTTACAGGCCTTTTGATTTCAACGATAGTCAATAAAGGAAGCCGGTTTTTGGGCTTGAGTCGCAGAACTTGCGAAGCAGTCTGGCTTTAGTTTAAGCAGAAAAAAGAACTTCAGAATGATTTGGGAATAAAGTTATGAATAAAATTATGAATAAAATAGAAAAAACTTGCGTGCTAGTTGTTTCATGTGATCGCTATCGGGATATGTGGTCACCATTTTTTACACTTTTTTTTCGGTACTGGCCCGACTGCCCTTACGACATCTACCTCTGTTCGAATGAGATTCGGTACGAGGATAAGCGAGTAAAAACAATTTTGACCGGAGAGGATACATCCTGGTCTTCAAACCTGAAGAGATGCTTGGAAAGAATCCCTTCAGAATATGTAATCCTTTTTCAGGAAGATTTCCTTTTTACTAGAACGGTTCACACGGAGAAAGTCATAAAGCTTTCCCAAGTTATCAGAAAACATGAGGCAGCTTGTTTAAGGCTGATGCCGAGCCCAGCACCCGACAAGATCGACAAAGAGGACCCTTGTCTAGGTGAAATATCTAAAGGTGCTCTCTATCGGGTATCTCTTCAGGCTGCAATATGGGAGAAGGCGGAATTGTACGACTTGTTGAAAGATGGAGAATCTCCTTGGGATTTTGAACATATTGGTTCAGGTAGGTCCGATTTAATCGATAAAAAATTCTTGAGTATCAACAACAGAAATAGAGATACCTGGCCGTTTGACTATTTCTCCACTGCAATAGTCCAAGGTAAATGGGTGAGAGAAGCTGTTGCTATTTGTAAACGAGAAGGCATTTTCATAGATACTGCGCACAGGCAGGTTGAACCAATTTTGATGCCAATGCATCGGAAATGTATTGCAAATCTAAGGCGGGTTAAGAGAATGCTTGCTTGATCGCAGCTACAAGAAATGTAGGATAAAATCAAAGGAAATATCAGTGAATAAAAATCGTCTCTTTAGCAACGCATCAATGTCAGTGTTACAAGTTCTGGTAGCAAGCGGCAGTTTATTTTTTCTTTACAAAATTTTACTCAATACTATCGGAGTTAAACAGTTGGGTGTGTGGTCGGTAGTAATGGCTACTTCGACATTAACACAAATTGCAAACCCCGGTTTCGGAGCCAGTACCACCAAATTTGTGTCGAAGTATTTGGCTCGTGGTGAAGAGAAAACTGCATGCCGCGTGATCGAAACGTCTGTTGTAAGCCTATCTGCCTTGATGGCAATTTTGCTCATAGTACTCTATCCCATTATCAAGCAAATCCTCCACCTGTTTATAGCTGATGATTCTCTCAATGCTGGTCTGTCAATCCTGCCTTATGCTTTTGTAACGATGTGGATTACTTTTGTTTCCGGAGTGTTTCAGGCTGGCTTGGACGGCTATCAACGTATCGACTCAAAAAATTTGATTATTATGACCGGCACTTTGATTTATGTCGGGTCGTGCGCGCTTTTTTCCTCTCTGTGGGGTCTCGTTGGAGTTGCTTTCGCCAGCATTTTACAGAGCGTGTGGGTACTTGCGATAACCTGGATTATTTTAAAAAGACGACTGCCGATTTTGCCTGTCTTGAATTACAAATGGGATCGGACACTTTTCAAGGAAATTCTGAATTACGGGGTAAGTTTTCAGTTCATTTCAATTACCGGCATGCTCAGCGATCCGTTAACAAAGGTTTGTCTCAGTAAATTCGGCAGCCTCAGCGATGTTGCCTATTATGAAATGGCAAATCGGATGGTACAGCAGGTGCGTAGTGTTCTTGCTACGCCTGGCTATATACTGGTTCCTGCGATTGCCGATTTAAAGGAACGGGAAGATCATAAGAAAATTGAGAGCTTATATCTGAACTCTTATAATCTTATTTTTAGTCTATCTGTAGCGTCGTATACCCTCCTGATAATCTATCTTCCCGTTATATCTAAATTATGGATCGGTCACATCGAAACTGCATTTGTGACATTCTCAGCTCTTCTGTCCATAGGTTGGTTCTGCAATCTACTGGCTATACCATCATATTATGCGAATTTGGGTACAGGAGAAATGCGATGGAACGTAATCGGACACGTTAGTGTTGCCATTTTAAATCCGATCTTGTCGTTTGTGCTCGGATGGATGTTTGGCGGTGTTGGTGTTGTGTACGGTTGGGTCATATCGATTGTGGTTGGTAATTTCATGATACTTTTAAGCTATCAAAAGAGAAACAAAATAGGATTTGGTAAGCTCATTCCACTGTCAGGCGTTGCTTCTATTTGTTTAGCGGTTCTATCAATAGTGTCAATTTATGGGGTTTTGCCGAGGTTTTCTTTGACTGCACCAAATGCGAATACCGTCTATTGGATAGTATACAGTTTTCTCTCAGTTGCTATTGTCATCTCGTTGTGGATGCATCCAGCAAGAAAACAACTCTTTAATGTATTTGTGTCAAAAAAAATATCCAGCTGATTTATTTGGAAATGTTTTGATTTCTAGAGGTTTTACTAATGCCAAGTTTTGACGTTATTGATGCGAAACAATGTAAGCCATTGGCGACTCCCAAAGTGTCTGTTGTTGTTCCATGCTTTAATGGTGAAAAAATGTTGGAAAAAGCCATAGAAAGCGTACTGAGCCAGACAGTCTGGGACTCCATGGAATTGATTATTGTGGACGACAAATCGACCGACGGATCTCTGGAACTGCTCAAACAATACGATGACAATCCAAAAATTACTGTACTTAAAAACGAAATTAACCGAGGAATTTCTGCGACTAAGAATCATGCAATCAGAGCCGCAAAAGGCGAATTAGTAGCCTTTCTGGATCAAGATGATATCTGGTGGAAAGACAAAATTGAGAAACAATCAAGTCTTTTTCTAGATTCAGAGATTGGCTTGGCGGTCTGCTCAGTAATTTACCAAGATGAACTAGGAGCAAACAAAGGAAAATCGCAGTTGCCACCCGGAAAGTACCATACGATCAAACCACAAGTAATTGCCATAGATCATACTAGTCCAGAACTTCTATTAAAGTATCCAGTCGCATCCGCAAGTACTGTAATGGTCAGGAAGGCCTGTTTTGATGAGTATGGATTACTCAATGAAAAATTATATAGCGGAGATGAAATAGAGTTATGTTCAAGGGTTCTTGGCAGGTACAAAATTGTATTTGATGAACAGCCACTGGTTTTCAAGATCGTTCACGATAAGAATGCATCCGGTAATGTGGAAAAAATGCGGAATGCCAGGTTGATGCTGCTTGATGAGCTAGTTAAGAACTTGCCCATACTAAAAAAATATGAGTCAGCAAGGAAGGCTGATATATTTTTTGTTAATGGAGTTGAATGTCTCTTATTAGGTAGGAGATTAGATGCCCGGGAAGACTTTATTCAGAGTATTAAAAACAACAAGGGGTGTGTGCGCTATTACATTGCGTTTTGTATGACAATAAAAATGGCAGATGCGGCAATCAAAAGGCTCAGAGAGTTTAAACGTACTATTCGGCGCCTGTCCCTTCAGGCTCAGAGATCGCAGCAATCATAATGAATATTTCCAGGACAGATGGATGAAAATACTTTGGTTTCTACTGTTGGTTGTAATATTTGAAGGTGCTTTTTACGACGGTATCGAGTTTATTAAACTAGGGTCTGATGCGGCCGGACTGACTATAAACGATGTTGTAGTCACCTGCGTATATCTGGTCTGGTTCATATTAATTTTTTTCGGTCGACTCCGATTACCTTCATTATTTAAGTCAATGTCGCTGTATGTTTTTATATTAGCTTTGTTGGTGCCAATTTTGGTTGGATTTTCCGAAGAGCATCTGTGGCGGACGGTTTTACGTGACGCAAGGGCACCATATTATTTTATTTTATCTTTTGTAGTAGCTAGTTATGTAAATGATGAAGAAGCGCTGAGACGAATTGTAAAGCCATTAATAATTGTCGGGGTTCTCTTTTTAATATGGGGTTACTTGGTTTACATCTTTAAGATCCCTGTTGCCACCAGCTTAAAGGTCACTTATTTGAAAACAGGGAAGACAACGAGATTTTTTGGCTATCACTCTTCACAAATGCTCTTCATGGTAGTTCCATTGTTTCTAATTAACTACTTGTTTGTTTTTCGTGATCGAATAGGCAGGAAATATAAGGCGGCAGTGTTAGGTTTTTGTTTTGTTATAGGATTGCTCTTGACTCTTGTTAGAGGTCTATTCATTGGGTTGTTGGCTGGGGCTGTCGTGTCGGTACTGATACAAAAATCTAAAATCAAGTTGCCTGTGATTATTTTGGGACTGTTTTTTTCAATCATATCATCTGCGCTCGTAATTGGTTCTTCTGATATTAAGACTCAGTTGTTATCAATATCTGTTGTTGAACGTTACTGGAGCATTGTTGATCCATCAGTGACGACAAGGCTCGGAAAAAACTCTGGGGTAGGAAGAATTAAGGCAATTGAAATGGTTAATAGAATTGTTAGTGAAAACCCAATGTTAGGTGTCGGGTATGGTGAAAACAAGAAGTATACACATTCACAGTTTGCCGATCCGGTTCTGGGAATGATCAGTCACTCGGGACCAAGCTGGATGATGTACCGCACCGGCTATATCGGTACCATTATTCTGTCACTCTGCTTGTTTATGTTTCTGCTGCGGGGAATGAAGATGTTTAAGAATGCCAAAGAGGGAGGTTTCGCACGCTTTGCATATGGAGGAGCCACTGCTTCACTTGTTGGCATTTATGCAAGTACCTTGGGAGCAAATATGTTGTTTAATGCGGACAGGTTCACAATACACATAGCAATAATTATTGGAATAGTGTTTTCCAATTTTCAGGAATCTGAAAAAACTGAGGTTCGTCTTGCATAATTGACTTGGCAACTTGTTACATAAAATAGAATGGTTAGACTGCAATTATTTTTATAAACATAAAAGGGGAGTACTAATGCAAGCAATTAAGAAAATTATAAAAGAGACATCTCTTTACCGATCATTAATAAGGTCGCGAGAAAGGAAAGACCAGCTGCAATGGTCGGCACACGATCAGGAATTGCTTGAGCTATATTCAAGTTTTGTGTCACCCGGATCGCTTTGTTTCGATATTGGAGCAAATATTGGAAGTAGAGTCAGAATCTTTCTTAAGTTGGGTGCCACCGTTGTAGCTGTTGAACCTCAAGATGATTGTGTAAAAAATATCAAAAAAGTTTTTGGCGATGATAGTAATTTGGTAATTATTGAAAAGGCCCTAGGAGCGTCAGAAGGTCAAGCTGAAATTATGATGACTGCTGCGAGTACCTTAACATCCATGTCACCGGAGTGGATAGAGGCGGTGAAAAAAAGTGGAAGATTCTCTGATAGCAATTGGAACAGAAAGAAGGTGGTTCCAATGACCACTCTCGATAGTCTGGTGTCTCAATATGGAGTGCCGTCATTTATTAAAATAGACGTAGAAGGTTATGAATATGAAGTACTAAAGGGGTTATCCAATCCAGTAAAAATGATTTGTTTTGAGTTTACACCGGAGTTTATTGAATCCACGTTCAACAGTATACACCACCTGCAAAAGTTGGGAAATATCAGCCTGAATTATTCAGCGGGAGAGTCCATGGGCCTTTGCTTAAAACAGTGGGTTGCGCCTGAAGAAATGATTAAAATTCTATCTGATTTGAGAAACGATCACAAAATATCAGGTGATGTATATGTGCAATTTGATATTTGAAATTATATTGTAATAGTACGAATGCTATAGGTTCCATTGTGAAATACAGTGAAATGTATTTTTAATTTTAAAAAAACTATTTTGCATAGGGATCATGAATAATCTTATCGTTACAATAATAACACCTTCATTCAATCAGGGTGAGTACATCGAGAAAACCATTCTGAGTGTACTGAACCAGTCCTATCCTCACATTGAGTACATCATCATTGATGCGCTATCGACGGACACGACCTCCCTTGTTCTGGACAAATACGAAAATAACCCGCGTGTGTCCAGGATCATCCGTGAAAAAGACGATGGCCAGGCCGATGCCATTGAAAAAGGTTTTCGGATGGCTAAAGGCGAAATCGTGGGCTGGATCAATTCTGATGACATTCTGGCCGAAGACGTTGTTGAAAAATCTGTAGTGCACTTCAGGGAGAACTCTCACGTTGGATTAACTTATGGGGACATAGTGTTCATAGATGGTCAGGGCAAAAAAATAATGACCAAAAAGCCTCATCCTGCCTTAAACAGTGAGTACCTTTTAAATACGGATTACGATGTATTTCAGCCGGGATCTTTCTACAGGAAGAGTGCCGTTGAAGGAGCAGGTTATTTGAACCGGGACCTGAATTTCTGTATGGATCTGGACCTGTGGCTGGGTATTTTGGGAACTCATGAAGCTAGGTACATCAACGGTACTGCCAGTTTTTTCAGATGGTATGAAACAACAAAAACCGCCAATGGTGGGCTGCAATTTTTGCAAGAGATCTTCAAGACGCTAAACTGCCACCAAGCACGATTCCTGCCAAAAACTAAAAGACGAATCCTCTGGTATTCCCTGAAAACAATAGTCAAGAAAGCCATAGCAAGGCCCGGGCGATGAAGATTGTCCACCTGGTGACCTCCTTAAACAGGGCAGGATTAGAGAAACTGATCTACCTGTTATGCCGGGCAAATGACTCGGACAACACTAATCAATACATGGTGATTGTTATCAACGATGTCGCCGATGAAGACATTCTTACAGGAATCCGGCAGACCAAGACCGAACTTATGGAATTGAAAAGACGGCCCGGTAATCCGTTAAGCGTCATCTCGTATGTATCCAGGTTGCGGAAGCTCCTTACGGAATATCGCCCCGATGTGGTGCATGTCCATAACAACCTGAGTTTTCTCGTAGGGTTCTTTGCAACTCGATTCAAGGGAATCAGCATTGTATATACCCTGCATGCTCCCCGGTTGTATTCAGCAAGTTTTGTTGATCGGGCCTCAAAATGGCTGTCAATAAAAGGAACCGATGCATTCATTGCAATCAGCGACTCTGTAAAAAAAGACTTTGTAAACGGTGATATTGATCCTGAATCCATAACAGTCGTCCCGAACTGCGTGGATCTCAAAGAGTTTACGGTTTCATCACGTAGCAACTCAATCCCGATGATAGTCTGTGTTGCCCGACTGGACCATGAAATCAAAGGCCAGGATATCCTGATCGAAGCGCTTTCCATTGTGAAGGGCCGATCAATGCCGTTTACCTGCCGGTTGGTTGGTGATGGTCCCAGCAGACCATTCCTGGAAAAAATGGTTACGGACCTGGAACTGGCGGGAGAAGTTGGCTTTACGGGTATCACGAGCGACGTCGCCGGGCGGCTCGCACAGGCCGACCTGTTTGTACTGCCATCCCGCTATGAGGGATTTGGAATCGTCATTCTGGAAGCAATGGCCAGCGGATTGCCGGTGATTGTCTCAAATATCGAAGGGCCGGCAGAGGTTGTTGAGGATGGAAAAAGCGGCCTTCATTTTCAAAGTGGAAACGCTTGTGATCTGGCCGACAAGATCGAGACACTACTCTCAAATCAGGAAATGCAGAAACGGTTTGCCGCGGCTTCGCTTCTGAGGGTACGTGACTATTCCATCGAGATCATGTACGAGGCATATCTTAGTGTGTATCGAAACGCTGTCGGCAGCCGGAAAAAGGGAACAACCTGACAATGCTTATGTCTTTGAACAGAAATATATTTTTTAGCGGTTATTATGTTTTGCTGCGGCGTTAGAAAATATTTCACAGGGATTTTGCTGATCCTGGCTGTGGCCTGGTTTATGAACCCGTGCACTCCGGCATTTGCAGATACCGGTAAAGAGATTCAGCAGCTGAAGAACCTCCACACAAAAACCCTGCTTGTGGATAAGGGTTCTGCCAGGGCGATTATCGTAGCGCCAAAAAACGGACGTTATGCTCAAGTCGCTAAGGAAGTACATGATAAAATTCTGGCCTCAACTGGCGTAGATCTGAAAATCTATCACGATGAAAGCGCCATCCCCGAAAAACTCCTGCAAAACGACAATGTCATTGCCATCGGTAACAGCAGGACCAACAAGTTTATCGAGACCCTGTACCGACAGTGGTACGTAATCCTTGATCTGAAATACCCTGGTCCCGGCGGTTATGTGGTGCGATCGCTCCATAATCCTTACGGAACCGGCCGCAACGTGATCTTCCTTGGCGGCTCGGACGATCCGGGGGTCACGGAGGCCGGGAAAGTCTTTCTTGGCATGCTTGGTACGGGACGGTCTCTGAGCGTCGGTTGGACGATGAAAATAAAACTCGGCCAGGGAATGGAGCGGCCGCCAATTATAAATTCAGCGTCTGATTCCTGGAAAGTTTTCAGCTGGCAAGACTGCTGGCGTAAAACAAACCCGGATGCCTACAAACCCGGTACGCTCTTTGGCTGGAACCCGATAAGCGTAGCCGGGATTCTCTACTACATGACCGGACAACAGGAATATCTCGACACCTTCAAGCAGCTGGCGATGACCAGACCAGATAACATTCCGGCTATAATACGGACTGATTCCGCCTTTACCGACACTTCTGACCCTCTTGTAAAGACTGATCATTATCGGTCTCACTTAGTAGATTGTGTTTGGAATCTCATTGAAAACAGCCCCTCTTTCACTGATCAAGACAGACTTTTTATCACCAACAAGCTTCTCCAGCATCAGCTAAATCTCGACTCAAATCACAGTTTCGCCCCCTCGAATGGCGGCAGACATGCTTTGTGGCACATGATGAACATCTACACGGGAAGCCGCTACTTTGCGAGGTATTACCCCGATGCAGTCTGGCAAAAGAGAATCGAGAACGTCAGGAAGGGGTTTCGCTCATTTATCGGCGATCCCACGTGGGGAGAAAGTGATACGCTTGGTTGGGTTTCAACTTCAATAGAACCCGTGGTGGATTTTTTCAATATGGACGGAGCAGACGAGTTTGTGGAATCGGGCACTGCAAAAACCATGATGCGCGGCCTCGAAGTTCTCATGAACGGTGGCGACGCTGGTGACGATTTTGGTGGATATTTGTCGATCAGCATCATGCACAAGGCTGCCAACATGCTCCGGGATGGGCGGTATATCTGGATGGTGCGAACTCTTGACTATAATCTCAATGAATTCAGAATTGGCCAGTCTTACTGGCCTGATGAAGATGTCAAAGTCGAAGCGCCTCTGGACCTTGTCGGTACAATAACTGTAGCCCCACTAGCTCGCACAGACTGGAAAGACGCGCAGACAGCGGTTCCATTGAACGAGGCGTTTCAGGTGCTTTCCTACAGGGCGGGGCTTGATAAAACCGATGATTATCTGTTGTTTGACGGCTTCAATGGGCAGGGAAGAAATCCGAACCATCTTAATAACATCAATAAACTTCGCATGTTCAACGGCAATATGACGCTGGTTGGCTATAAAAACGATGTCTCTATTCTTTTCAATGGGATGGTTGAACCACACGTGGCAAAGGTGGCCGGACTGAAAGATTCGTTTGCGACTGCCAGCATGGCGTTTATAAAAACAGAAGTACCCGACATGCCTCAATCATCCTGGCAGCGATATTTATTGTATGCCAAAAACAAGGCCATCATATTTGATAAATTGATACCAAAGCAGGCGGGAAAGTTTGACATAACCCGTTATTGGCAGATGGGGCCGATAAAACAGGGAAATCTGACTCCAAGAAGAGCCACGTTTTACGGGACATTTAGTCTGCAGACCACCAGCAATCTGAACCGTTCTGGAGATGTAGACAGCGGTTTGGTGTATGAGCAGGTGTCCAGAGAATTGAAGCCGGAAGAAAATATAATTCTGGGCAGTATGCTTTTCGACAACCGAAAGCCCAAGGCGCTAATTCAGGTTGCTACAAACGCTTATCTGGTAACCGGTACTGAATCAGCATTTGTAAGCTTGGGTAAACTATCGATCGGGCAAATTCAAGTCGACTCCGAATATGCCTATTTTGACCGTGGTATGCTCTTTTTAAGCGGGGCAAAACATTTTTCCATTGGTGGATTCACAGTACTTCACTCGGATTCACCAGTTACCCTGCTGTGGGATCTAGACTCCGGGACCGTAAAGATGAATTTGAAATCAGCGGATCAGGTAACTGTTGTTCTCGGGTCAAAACCGACAATTTTGAGTACGGGGGAAACACAACAGAAGTTTGGATCTGAAACCGAGATTTTAAAAGGAAAGCTAAGTTCTTTGCATAGTGAACTGGGCCGGAATTCAAACCTTGTGGTCGCACCAGATTCGGTTACGAAGAACAACTCTTTCGGTGCTGAATCCTGGATGCCGGAATGGAAGCGGAAGATCAAAGGACGCCCAACCACAACAGCCGCGTCTAGAACAGACGAATCTGTTTATGTGGCAACGGAGTTGAGCGGGCGGTCAAGGCTTTCCAAAATAAGCAGTCAGGGCGTTGTCTCCGGTGAAATTGATATTCAAGGTGAAGTTCTCTCTATTCAAACTCCAAAAACCTTAGACC
>Ga0194037_1001946_pt1 | contig 14287 bp, 14 predicted proteins | sample JunL306m_MetaG_FD_148653 | JGI IMG/M metagenome (GOLD analysis project Ga0194037, IMG submission 148653) | Anoxic zone freshwater microbial communities from boreal shield lake in IISD Experimental Lakes Area, Ontario, Canada - Jun2016-L304-6m | ecosystem: Environmental > Aquatic > Freshwater >...
CGCCAGGATCACGGCAAAAAAAGCCGTACACAGTGCTACCCGTTTCGAGAAGGTATCCTTTTTGAGCTCCTCAAGTTCTTCCGGATTGGGGAGTTCAACTTCTGACATGGCTCGTTCCCTCCTTTATTTTCAGTCTCAGTAATTGTCACCTGTTCCGGGCTTTCCGGTGCCTGAAAGTTCAGGACGGCAAAGTAGCGTATCCAATAAATATAACTGCTATCATCACATTGCACAGCATTCAAGTTAATATGTGTCACGCTGGTAAAACGTAACACAACTTTTACATGGTGGAAACACGTCCGTTACAATCTTCAGTTAGAATTATCCGTTTACTAAATCATACCAACGAAACGATAACCGGCAGAAACGGGCCGCATAAGGAACTAGTCTGATGCTATCAGAAAGTTATTTCAGAAATAAAGTTTCCCCAGACAACATCCGTTGCCACATCCGGGCGCTGGAAGGTGTGCGGCATCCGCTGGTGGCACCCGAGGCTCTTGAGCAGGCTGCTGATTACATTGCGGAATCGCTCCGCTCGCTTGACTACGATGTTGCCGATCACTGTTTCCCGGATAATGGTCGCCTTTTCCGGAACGTGATTGCTACAAAGCGAGGCGATCACATTCCGCATGAACGGGTTGTTGTTGTGGCTCACTACGATACGGTGGCCGGGTCACCGGGCGCGGATGATAACGCCAGCGGGGTGGCGGTGATGCTGGAGATAGCACGATTGCTGGCGCGCTTCAACTTTAAACGAACGCTTCATTTCATCGCTGTCAATCTCGAAGAAAATGAACATGAGGGCGATCCCGGTTCCGGGACACGCGGCAGCCGGGCGTTGGCGGCTTATGCCCGAGAAAACAACTGGAATATAGCAGGGGTGATCGTACTTGAATCGGTTGGTTATGCAGGTGAATCTGTCGTGCAGTCCATTCCGGCCGGGATACCGGTTTCGATCCCCGAGGTCGGTAATTTTATTGCCGTGGTGGGAAACGAACAGTCACTGGAATTACTGCAGGGATTCGCATGGGCGGTCGAGCGCTATCAACCGGATCTTCCCCACGTTGCGCTGGCGGTGCCCGGCAATGGAGAAATACTGCCGGATAGCCGCCGTTCCGATCACGCCTCCTTCTGGGACGAAGGATTCAAGGCGATCATGCTGACCGATACTACCAACTTCCGCAGTCCCCACTATCACCGTTCGACTGATACTCTGGATACCATAAATCTGGGATTCGCGGCAAAAGTATGCTGCGCTACAGCCGGTCTCACCTTCGAAATGGCCGGGTCAGCGTCATGAAACATTCCAGCAGGTACATTCCGGAAAAGAGCGGATGCAGATAGCCGCGCTGCTTTCGGTGCTGGCGGAAAACCATGATCTGATTTACGAGTACCGCCATAATCACCGTTTTACTCCCGGTGCTCATCAGAAGGCCCGCTTGCTTGCCGCTGCTCTCGTCTGTGCCACCGGGGTCGGCGGAATCTATCAGGTTGTCGCTGCGGGACGTGATCTGCGCCACCATCCACCACCTGGTAGGCTGCTGGATGGTGGTGACTGTCACCTGCATGTTCAGATAGCGGGGCAGGGGGGGCCGGCGGTGATCCTGGAAGCGGGACTCGGCGGGATGTCGTCCGCCTGGGTATGGATCCAGCATGAGGTAGCCCAATTCACACAGGTTGTTGCCTATGACCGGGGCGGTCTTGGCTGGAGCGGGCCTGATACTGCACCCAAAACAGCCACACTCGCTGCGCAGCGATTGCACACTATTCTTCTTCGTTCACATGTTCCGCCTCCCTACGTGCTGGTCGGTCACTCCATGGGTGGCCTCTTCATCCGGGTCTTTGCCGATCTGTATCCGGACGAGGTTGCCGGAATAGTGCTAATTGACGCCGTCCATCCTGATCAGCACCTGCGCAGCGCTGCCATCAACACACATATGAGCACCGGATTTCGTTTTCTTGAAGCTGTGCCGCTGTTGACGCGACTCGGGTATGTGCGTCTGGCAGGTGTCTTCAACTTCTGGACGGAAGGTTTGCCAGCACAGCAGGCTCGGGAGGCGCGGGCTTTTCTCTCTACCTATCAGCACCTCAAGACAACGCGCGATGAGTCGCTGGCCTGGGATACGGTCTGTGCCGAAGTTCGCAGAGCCCGCAGGCTGGCGGATATTCCACTTGCGGTCGTAACAGCGGCCAAGGGAGTGCTGCCCGGCCATCCAGAATTACAGGCAGAACTTACCACCCTGTCATCCGATAGCGTTCATTTTGCCGTCAAGGGTGCTGACCATGTGACGCTTGTTACCCACCAGAAATATGCTCTGCAGGTGGTGGAGGCGATCCGTCACGTGGTGGAGAAGGTGAAAGTGCAGCACTGATCAGGTTGAGTACCTGACGCTGCCGGAAATGCGTGATATCGATTGCCGTCTTAAATAGAGGTGTGCTATTGCAGTCTCGTGCTATTTTTGTCGTTCCGGACAAATAGCGGACTTCGAACATATAACGGGAGTGTCGCATGAAAGTAATAGCGCTCTATAACATCAAGGGTGGCGTTGGTAAAACGGCTGCGTGCGTCAACCTGGCCTACTGCTGTGCTAAAAGTGGCAAGAAAACACTGCTGTGGGATCTGGATTCACAGGGAGCTGCCAGCTATTATTTCAATGTCAAACCAGAAGTCAAGGGGGGTACAAAGAAGCTCTTTAAAACCAGGTCGGTCGGTGATCTGGTTAAAGAAACCGATATTGAAAACCTGGATCTCTTACCGGCTGATTTTTCATACCGGCATATGGATCTGTTTCTTGATAGTGAGAAAAAGCCTAAAAAACAGATGAGCGAGTTTCTGGGACGCTTTGAAGATGATTATGACGTTCTTTTTTTGGATTGTCCTCCCAGTTTCTCTCTGGTGTCGGAAAATATCTTCAACTCTTCCGATGTCATGCTGGTTCCAATTATCCCCACCACTCTTTCACTCCGAACGCATGAGCAGATACTTTCATACGTCAATGAGCACAAAAAGCTGACCCTCAGAGTCATGCCATTCTTCTCAATGGTCGACCGACGCAAGAAGCTTCATCTCGAAACCATGGAGACTGCCCACAAAGAGATAAAAGGCGTACTGGAAACCTGCATTCCCTATCTTTCGATCATTGAGTTAATGGGAGTAAAAAGAGCTCCGGTCGGCGCCTTCGCACCTACGAGCAGTGCAGCGTTGCTTTTCGGTGAGTTATGGTCGGAAGTTGTGAAGAAGGCTCAGCTGCATTCTCGCTCGCTCGCATGAGTAAGTAAGGAAAGATAAAATGTCTCTGCAAAATGTTAATGAACTGCTTTCCAAGCATCGACTTGTTGAAAACATGCTTACCCGACAATCCATGCCACGTCAGGATCTGGTCGAATCGATGGTCCAGAAGCAGCATCTGGTCGAACTGCACCTTCTGCTTGGCAGACTGGATCCTTTAAAAGTAGCCGAGATTCTCGACAGCCTCTCTCCGGAGGATCTGTTGCTTGTCTGGGGTCAGATTGACGATGATCGTGTTGACGACATCCTGGATGAGGTTTCCGATTCTACCAGAGACACACTGGCCAGCCGGAGCAGCTATCTCGGTTCTGCCTGTGTGGTGAACGCTTTCGAACTGACTCAGGGACGCTTGTGTCAGACCTCCATTGAGTCGGCTGAGGATCTGGAAGGTATCAAACCGATCTGGGTTGACCTGGTTGGGACCACCAAAGCTGACCGTCGTAAGATAGGGAGCTACTTCGGCTTGAAACTCCCCGATCCGGATGACCTGACCGATATCGAATCCAGCGCCCGTTTTTATGTTGAAGAAAACGGTGAAATCCACCTGCATTCTGATTTTCTGCTGGATCGGGAAGGTGATTCCCGTAACGTTCCGGTGGCGTTTATTCTGTTCCGCGATATCCTCTTTTCATTACGCGGAGAAGAGTTGCCGGTCTTCCGTCTGCAGCGTTTACGTGCACGTATCCAGGCCGGTTATGTTTCAGATGGAATGGGGATGCTGTTAGACCTGTACGCAGCCGATGTGGAATATTCGGCCGATTCGCTGGAAGAGATATATTCATCGCTCGGCAAAGTTGGCAAGCAGGTGCTCAACAAGACCATGACCGATGAGGAGGCGGCCAAAATCCTGGCCGGAATTGCCGAAGAGGAAGACCTGAACGGTCGTATCCGCAGGAATGTGCTTGATACGCGTCGGGCGCTCACCTTCCTGATTCGCCGCAAACTCCTTTCCACATCCCAACTCGAAGATTCCCAGCAGATTCTGCGCGACATTGAGTCGCTGGACGGGCATACCGCCTTCCTGTTTGACAAGATCAACTTCCTGATGGATGCCACGGTCGGTTTTATCAATATCAACCAGAACCGGGTTATTTATCGTCTGACGGTTCTCAGTGTCATCTTCATGCCGCTCAACGTGATTGCCGGCATCGGTGGTATGTCCGAGTTTTCAATGATGACCAAGGATATCCCCTGGCCGGTATCCTACAGCATCTTTACCATTGGCCTGATCATCGTGGCCTGGGTTACATTCGTGATATTGAGAGTCTTCGAAAAGCGCGGAACACAACGGTAGTTTGAAGCTTATTGAACCATGGAGGAGCACCGATGTAATCAGAGAATCGGCTCTAATGTTACAGTTGTGTTACAACTATATATATTTCTTGAAACTTTTATAAGTATGAGTATAGTCCCTCACAATTAATAATTATTGGAGGCGGCAATGAGCAAAAAAGAAAAATCGGTATGTACATTGGTAGAAAATTTCGAATCAGTAACAACGTTAGTGAACAATCTGCAAGCCTTTATCAAAACCCATAAAGAGATTGCAGCAGGGTATCAGAAGTATCGTAAAAACGGGGGTGAGGCGATTCCGGGTGTTGAAAAACATCTTGGTGTCAAAACATCATGCGAAACCGCACCCGAAAAGGTAAAAAAAGTTGAGAAAACCAAAGCGACTAAAGAGAATGTTGACGTAAAAAAAACCAAGAAAAAAGCAAAAGTTGCTGAAGACTAACGATAGAGCCACGACGCTGGTAGACAATTATTTTATCTGAATAGTAAACTCCCCACACCCAGTGTTCTCCGTATATCCCACAAATTCATAAGCAGCGGATCGAAGCGTTCCTGCACGATCTGCTGCTCTTCACGCTCCCAGAAAAACAATCGACTGGCAGGATAGAGATACCCGAACTGATAGGCGGTCACGCTGTCGCGGCGGTTATTTAGTAATTGAAGCGGGTAACGATACCCGTTTTCCTGCTGCCTGACCAGGGCAAGCGCTTCGAAGCGTATGAGACGGGCTTTAGCCAAAAAAGTTGCCGATTCGTGATGCTTTTGTCCATTACTCCGATCTCGTGCTCTTAGCCTGGCTGACAGTGCCCGGAGTGTCAAAGCACGATGACTGGCTCTGAGTGCGCTGACTTCCAGAGCACAGGTCAGTTCACGAGACAGTTTCCTGTTCATGAAATCGGCGTGGTTCCCGCGCCGCTGCTTTCCTTGTCCAGATATAGTTTTCATTCGCCGCAAAAGAATGCCCATTGAGTGTGCATATCCTTCAAGGTTTTTGATTGGCCTGTCGAGGTGCAGGCCGGCTTCACGGGTGCTAGCGGAGTTGAACAGCTGCGAATAATGAAATTCCGGCGACGGTTGAAACGGTTTGTCGAGCGGGTGCGGCATTTCGGAAAATGGTGTTGCGGCAGCCATAAAACGCATCAAATCGAGCTTTTTAAAATACAGATTTTGTAGTCGCAGAGCTTCTTTCCAGAGTGGCCGCAGGCGCGCATCCGGCAATAGTTCATTCAGCGGCTCCAGAGGGTTGCTCTCTCGAAGGGTCTGCGCATCACGGTATTCCCACGACCAGCGGGCAATACTCCAGTCTATCAGCCAGTAGCCCCATTCCCAGCCTGAAGTAAACGTCAAATGGCCATTAACTCCCAGTCCGGCCATAGTCTCAATGTCCTGATGACGGGCATCAAGGTAGGGCAATAACAGCAGCGGAACCGGCGTATCGAAACCGACCCAGTACGATGATTCCGGCCAGTACCAGGTTTCGCGGCGCGTTTGCTCTTTTTGTACCGTCTCCAGCATGAAGCGTTGATTCTTATTGCCGTAGACCGGTGCAATTGCTTCAGACACGGAATAGCACATGACCGAATGCACCAGGATGCCACTGCTGGTACGTTGTGGTTCACGAGGCATATCGGCCCCGCCGATGACATGAGTTCCAAGCAGCAGCAGGGCATGAAAACGTTCGGCAACCTGCTGCTCAAGGTGGGCCTGGACTTCCGGCACAAGCTTGCTTAAAAACGGCAGATGTTCACCCATGGTCGGTTCCAGTGCAACAAAATCCCAAGGGACCTGGAACAGCCAGACAAGTGAGTCATCTACCTGCTTGTTGTACGACGGGTACAGTCGCAGCAGTGTGATAGTCTGGAACGACTGCTGCTGCAGCATGCTCAGCGATATCTGCACCCCGCAGAGCACGCCGCGCCGGTGGGCATATTCAACAATCCGGGCTGCATGACGCGGCCAGCGTTCACGGTCGATGCCGCGCAGCAGCACAAACTGCATCGTATTTTGCCCATTGCGTGCCAGCCAATCGATATAGCGGGCAACATCCTCGAAGGCATTCGGGTAATCAGGGTTGAGGATCTGCTCCGCCAGTTCGATCGGGTGCATAGTGTGCAGATGAAAGCCGTTCTTTTCAAAACGTGGGTGTCCGGAAAACGTAAATCGTTGCGGTAGTGGCCAGTGCTGGTACTGCGGGATGAAAGCTTCTCGAGGATGGTGGAAACGGAAACCCAATTTACCCTGAAGCAAGCCATACAGGCCACAGGCCACCCCTTCAGGCGAGCGGGCTTGCAGCCGAAGTACGGTTCGTCCGGTTTCGAGACGTGATACCCACCGATACGATCGGTCGGGGACTGGCAGCCGGGCTGTGACTGACAAAGGTAGGGGAGGGGCCTGGTTTTTTGTAAATTTTTCAACCTCCGGCAGGATGATGATTATTCGTGCAGTTTTTTTTGAGTTTATAGTGATATCTGCAGCCGGCATGGCCTGTTGTAACAGCACTTCACTGTCTTCTATTGCTGTTTTGGAGACTGGCACGGTGAGTAATTTTTTTGACACATGAATGGTGATGGAAAAGTCGGATGCTTTTGCTTGAGGTATGAGACAGGCGAGTACTAAAATTACAGTCGTAACCACCGTCACGATCATCACGCGATGTAATCGATACCTGCCGGAGTACAGAGTAAATATCATAACGAGAGGCGTTCCATAGGAGGAATAACATAGCAGAAAATTTACAGTCAGTGCGTAACGATCATGTCACGTTCTGGTTGCTAAAAATTTTCAGAGTTGGAACCCAATCGTAATTGAAGGTGTGGTAATAGATTTCTGTGTTTGGATCGAAAATGAACTATCAGGAGGTGGTGCCATGAGTTGCCCAAAGTGTAAGGCCAAAATAGGAATAACAAAGCATGAGCTCGTACTTGATACCGGTGTTGTGCAGCTAACGCGCTGTATTATATGCGGCTACTGGTCGCAACCATATGCTTATTACCATTCGAATCAAAACAAAAGACAAGGTCAGGCAACAATGTAACAAAGATTTATCGCCGTTGTAACGTGTTCGTGACATGAGTGCGATATACTTAAAACGTATAACACTGAGCACGAAATATTATTGCGTTATAACGGAGATCCTTCATGGGAACGATTGATACTCATACTTCAAAGTATGCTGAAATAGCCCGTCAAATACGGGCATTACCGCCGGAAAAATATTGCCCAAGCTACGAGTGGGAAGAACTTGTGCAGAAGCTGTGCGCTTCAAATGATGATGGTCTTCATGCTATTGGCGTTCGCGAACGGGACATTTTACAACAGAATTGCCCCAACTGCCCCGTATTTGTTAATCATTGAATGTTATGGAAGTTTTTTCATTTAAAGCATTTGCCTTCGGCGGCGAACTCGATTTAAACCGTCTGGCGGTCAAGCTTGGCATTACTCGCAAATACCGCTGGGAAGAGCCGATGAAGCTTAATCCGGTTACGTTTGCACTGGCAACCGGTAATGACGCAGAACGGGTCTATCTCTATTATTTCGGGGGAGTTGTCTTTCTTAACTGTTCGGGAGATATCATTGTCCGTTTCCTTGACAGCATTCCCCAATATGCCGAGTCCCTCAAAGGGCAGATCCAATTACCCTATCGTGAGGAATATCGCCTTGAGATTGATCCGGCGCGCGAGCCGTCCATAGCGAATGATTTTGCCGTGATGCCCCGTTACAATCTTTCTTTTCTGGATATCATCTGTTTTGTGATCGCCAAATCAGTTGCCTTGGAGCGGATAGAGGAGCGGATTGATATCGTCTTCGATGAAGTTGAAATTCTGATCGCCAATCTGGGGCGTGGCAAACTGGAACTGCCCGATCGGGATATGGCACGCCTGGCGTCTTCCATTCTCAGCTTTAAATTCACGTCCATAGCGCACATTATGGTTTTGGATAAACCGGATATAACCTGGGATAACCCCGAAGCGGACCGGCTTTACACCACCATGGCCGGTCTTTTTGAACTCAACCAACGCTATCTTGAGATCAAGCACAAATCTGAAACACTGCTGGATATGACCGATGTTTTTACCAGTCTCTCTCACGCCCGCCGTTCCGCCCGCCTTGAATGGATCATCATCGTTCTGATTGCCATCGAAATTGTGATTTACATCATGCAGTTATATAGAGGAGCTTAAAACTATGAGCAAAGTCCTAATCATCGGCGCCGGCGGCGTAGGCCAGGTTGTCACCCACAAATGCGCCCAGCGGCGTGACATCTTCAGCGAGATCACGCTGGCTTCACGTACCATCTCTAAATGCGACGCCATTGCAGCCCAACTCGGCAACAGTATCGCTACGGCTCAGGTTGATGCCGACAACGTGCCGGAGTTGGCAGCGCTGATCAGGAAGCTGCAGCCGAAACTGGTCATCAACGTGGCGCTCCCCTATCAGGATCTGCATATTATGGATGCCTGTCTTGAAACCGGCGTCGATTACCTTGACACGGCCAACTACGAACCGCTCGATACTGCCCACTTCGAGTATTCCTGGCAGTGGGCCTATCAGGAGCGCTTTAAGGAGAAGGGTCTGATGGCGCTGCTCGGTTCCGGCTTTGATCCGGGCGTCACCAACGTCTACACCGCTTTGGCTGCCAATAAGTACCTTGATGTGGTCGAAGAGCTTGACATCATCGATGCCAACGCCGGCAGTCATGGTCAGCCCTTTGCTACCAACTTTAATCCGGAGATCAACATCCGCGAAGTGACTGCTATCTGTCGACATTGGGAAAACGGCCACTTTGTCGAGTCGCCGCCGCTTTCCACCAAACACTCCTTCGATTTCCCGGAAGGGATCGGGCCGATGAACATCTACCGCCTCTACCACGAAGAGATGGAGTCGATTGTCAAGCATATCCCGACTATCAAAAAAGCGCAGTTCTGGATGACCTTTTCGGAGAACTACCTCAAGCATCTGGAAGTGCTGCAGAACGTCGGCATGACCCGTATCGATGAAGTCGAATACAACGGTCAGAAGATAGTGCCGATCCAGTTTTTAAAAGCGCTGCTGCCTGATCCCGGCAGTCTGGGGCCGCTGACCAAAGGCAAAACCTGCATCGGCGTTATCGCCCGTGGCATTAAAGACGGTCAGCGCAAGCAGGTCTACATCTACAACATCTGCGATCACGAAGCCTGCTACAAAGAGGTTCAGTCACAGGCCATCAGCTACACCACCGGCGTTCCGGCTGTGGTGGGCGCCATCATGATGCTGACGAAAAAATGGCATGCGCCCGGAGTCTGGAATATGGAACAGTTTGATCCGGAGCAGTTCCTGGATGTACTCGGACCGATGGGGCTGCCGACCGTCGTTATTGACGGTGGCGAATGGCCGGAACTTTAGAGAGCTGCAGGGAAGGGCTGATACTACGGAATATAGTTGTTTCACAACCCGGCAGCAATAATGCTGTTACTTAACGAGCTACCACTATCCGGTAGCAGCATCGGTTTGTGGCAGGCACCGCACGTTGATCCATCAACCATTCTTGTCCAGAGCACCAGATTTTCTGAATCACACCAGTCGCAGCACCAGAAATAATAATCTTCATTGAGTCGTATTTTCATAACGTGTTCCTCCTGTTTTTCTTCGACTATACATGATGTTTATTACAAGCATGTGAAGGTTAGATAAATCTTTTGTAAATTCTGTGATTTTGTTGGTACCAAAAATAAGTACACAATCAAGTTCTACTTAATCGTTATCTAACTGAAATATTCTTGTAACATTTGTGTGCTATCAAAGGAGCCGAGTAGCTCGATTTGTATTTATTACCTGATTCCTGTGCGGGAGCATGACATGAAAAAAGTGTTGATTATCGAAGATGAAGTGGATCTGGCAGAACTATTAGCATTCAACCTTGAAAAAGAGGGCTATTCCGCTGCGTGTGTACATGACGGGAAACTCGGCCTTGAACGGGCCGTATCTGAACTGCCTGACCTTATTTTACTCGATCTGATGTTGCCGGGTATGTTGGGAACTGAGATCTGCAAGGCTCTGCGCAAGGACAAGCGTACAGCGCAAACTCCGATCATTATGATAACGGCAAAAAGTGATGAAATAGACCGGGTGGTCGGCTTTGAGGTCGGCGCTGACGATTACATCGTCAAACCGTTTTCCATGCGTGAAGTGTTGTTGAGGGTCAAAGCTGTCATGAGGCGACTCGAACACGACATAACCGTTCTGCCGACGACCCCTGATCTGTTTGCAATTGGTGAAATTGTGATAGATAAACAGCGTCATACAGTAGTAAGTGCCGGAAGCGAGATTGATCTGACCAGCACGGAGTTCAAACTGTTACTCTTTCTGGCGGAGAAAAGAGGCTATGTTCAGAGTCGAGAGCAGCTTTTGGAGAATGTCTGGAGTTACAACAATGCCGGCGATACCAGGACGGTAGATACTCACGTAACTCGTCTGCGCAGCAAGCTGGGACCTCCCGGAGATATCATTAAGACTGTTCGCGGTTTTGGCTATAAAGTTGAGGAGTAATATAACGATGGGATTTCGTGCCAAACTCCTGCTTTCCTATATTATTCTGATTGTACTGATCACGGGAAGTTTCTACGTCTACTTTGGTTATACGATGCAGCGGGGCATGATCGAGGAGAGTAAGGTCAATCTGATGAGCCAGATTCAAATAGCGCGCTTATTGGTAATGAATGACAAGGAATCTATGTCCGATTATCAACTGGCTGCCGCTATCGGTGCCGTTACCAACGCACGGGTTACCTTGATCGCACCAGATGGCAGGGTGACCGGCGATTCAGATTTGGGATCCGCCCGTTTGTCAACTCTGGAAAATCATCTGCAGCGACCCGAGGTACAGGAAGCGATAAAAAATGGAAGCGGTACTGCCCTGCGCTATTCTGAAACTCAACGTGTTTCAATGCTCTACTCAGCGGTAACGTACGGAAATGGTCCTACAGCAGGAATTATACGCCTTGCCTTACCGATGGAATATCTGGCTTCAACCAGGAACACTCTCCACGGTCTTGTCGGCGGCGCAACTCTGGTAACGATATTGATTGCACTTCTGTTCAGCTATGCACTTACAAAACTGACCTCGCAACCACTGCGTGAGATGGCTGATGCAGCCGCGCAGATTGGCCAGGGAGGCAGCAGTAGCAGGATTCCGGTAGTTTCCAAAGATGAAATCGGCAAGCTGGCCACCGTTCTTAATGATATGTCGGAACGGATTGAAGATCAGGTACAGCATCTCTCCACAGAAAAACAGCGCCTTGACACCATACTGAGGAGCATGGGAGAGGGGGTCATGGTGACGGAAACCAACGGAACCATTACACTTGTGAATCCAGCTTTTCGCAACTTGTTTCGAATTGCCGGAAATGTTGAAGGCAAACGACTTGTCGAAATATCCCGTCATCCCGACTTGCTGGAGGCCTTTAACGACCTTGATAAACCAGATGTCAATGAACTGGTCCGGGAGATTTCTATCCAACCGGGCGATACTACGCTTTTTACCCATTGGGTTCCGCTCAATGTCGATGGCGTCAGGCAGGGGATCGTAGCGGTCTTTCATGATATCAGTGATTTGAAGAAGGCTGAAAACATGCGTCGGGATTTTGTTGCCAACGTATCCCATGAACTGCGGACACCAGTGACAATTATCAAGGGTTATGCCGAAACGTTACTCGGCGGTGTCGTAATTTCGGATCCCGCGCGGGCTCTACGATTTGTTGAAATTATATCGAGCCACTCTGACCGTTTGGCGAATCTGGTGAATGATATTCTCACGCTATCGAGCCTTGAATCAAAGGAAGCTTTTCTTGAACTGCACCCTATCGATATAACGAGCACAATTGCCAAAGCGTGTACGCTGCTTCAGGAAAAGGCTGCACAGAAAAATATAGTTGTGGTAAATGAAACCATTGGAAATGAAGTAACGCGTGTCATGGCTGATCAAGGGCGTCTTGAACAGGTCGTAGTTAACCTTTTAGAGAACGCAATTAAATACACTCCAGTTGATGGTACGGTTCGACTATCTACTGAAGATGAAGAACAATTTGTGAGGGTTTCGATAGCTGATACCGGTATCGGCATCCCTTGCAAGGATGTGCCACGCATTTTTGAACGTTTTTATCGTGTTGACGAGGCCAGAACCCGTGAGCAAGGTGGCACTGGCCTCGGTTTGGCTATTGTAAAGCATATAGTATTACTTCACGGTGGTACGGTCGCAGTAAAAAGCGAACCAGGTAAAGGGTCAATTTTTTCTTTCACAACAAAAAAAGCCTGATGGATTAAGATGTAACTAACCTTTTTCAAATCTGTAACAGGTCTGTAACAATAGTCTGGTATGGTAGCAGTATATTTAGTTACAAACCCCACAGGAGGAATATTCACTATGTTTAAGAAGTCACTTGTTACCGCACTGCTCGTCGCCGGAAGCGTCGCCTGCGCTCAGGCCGCTCCGACCCATGTTGATGCAAAAATCGCCACCTACAAATCCGCCGCCGGCGTATCCGGTAACCTCGGCAGCATCGGCTCCGACAGCCTCAACAACCTGATGACCTACTGGGCCGAAGGTTTTAAGAAAAAGTACCCTAACGTCAACATCCAGATCGAAGGCAAAGGCTCCAGCACCGCCCCTCCGGCCCTGATTGCCGGCACCGCCCAGCTCGGTCCTATGTCCCGCGAAATGAAGAGTTCCGAAATCGAAGAATTTGAAAAGAAATACGGCTACAAACCGACCAAAATCGGCGTAGCGCTGGACTCATTAGCCGTATTCGTCAATAAAGACAACCCCATAACAAGCCTCTCTCTCGACAAAGTTGACGCCATCTTCTCCAAAACCCACAAACGGGGCGGCGCTGATGTTACCACCTGGGGACAGCTGGGCGTTACCGGCAAACTGGCTGCCATGCCGATCAGTATCTATGGTCGTAACTCCGCTTCCGGCACCTATGGCTACTTCAAAGAGCACGCCCTGAACAAAGGGGACTTCAAGAACAGTGTTAAAGAACAGCCCGGCTCCGCCTCAGTTGTAGAAGGCGTCGCCAAAGACATCGCCGCCATCGGCTATTCCGGTATCGGCTACGCCACTTCCGGCGTGCGTGCCGTACCGCTCTCCGCCAAAGAAGGGGGCAAAATTGCCGAAGCTACTTACGCCAACGTCCTGAACAACAGCTATCCGATGAGCCGCATGCTCTACGTATACGTCGCCAAGAAACCGGGTCAGCCGCTGCCGAAAGTCGTCGAGGAGTTCCTGCGTTATGCCCTCTCCAAAGAAGGGCAGGAAATCGTCGTAAAAGACGGCTACGATCCACTGACCGCCAAACTGGTTGATGATCAGCTGAAGACACTCAAGTAAAAACGGGTTATCCCGTTTTTCGTTATCTAATACCCTAGAAAAAGCATTTTAAACACGGAGAATCGGAAAACACGGAGTAAAATCGAAGAGTTATAGATAAAACAAGAAACTTAATTGTTCAGCATTAAGGTGTTATTGTTTTAGACTTTAAGCCTCTGATTTCTCCGTGTTCTCCGTAACTCCGTGTTATTGAACTGCCGGTTTTAGGATTACACTATCCAGGCTGTGACTATTCAATGGCGAAAACCTTTACCGACACATCCCGGCGTAACGACCGCATTGCCGAAGTCCTGATCCGCATCGGCGGCGTTCTGGTGATCGTTTCGGTAATCTGGATCCTG
>Ga0194037_1001947_pt1 | contig 14282 bp, 15 predicted proteins | sample JunL306m_MetaG_FD_148653 | JGI IMG/M metagenome (GOLD analysis project Ga0194037, IMG submission 148653) | Anoxic zone freshwater microbial communities from boreal shield lake in IISD Experimental Lakes Area, Ontario, Canada - Jun2016-L304-6m | ecosystem: Environmental > Aquatic > Freshwater >...
CTACAATACGATAAGGGTCAACAAATTTCAAATTTCAGTATTCGTTGGCAGGTTGAGGTGAACAGCATTTGATCGTTCCCATGCTCCAGCAGTAGGTCGGGTTAGCGGCCTCATCGCGTAACCCGACACTTCGGATGTGTCGGACATTGCCGCCGAAGGTACCCGCGGATGCACCAAGCGTTCAGCCAGTTTTTTCTTCAAGGGGATTTTGACGCTGCCGTCAAGCTTGCGCCATTCAGAGAGCGCCAGCTCGTGAAAGCGTAGCTTATAACTCATCAAGGCTGACCTCAACGAATGGGCCTTCTGACCGTTCACGCACCAGCTTGGCGTCTTCCAGTTCCTCAAGGTAGTCAATAAGCTGTTCATAATACGCTGCCGGCAGCAGGTATGCCTCGGCGCGATTATGATTCATGACCGCCACCGGCCCGTCATCGGCCTGCTTGAGTATAGCGGCATAATTCCGTTTCAGTTCGTTAACATTGGTGCTCATCACGGCAAGAATACGGTTCATGATATGCCTCACGCCAATAAAAATACTACAATCAGGTCTACAAATTTCAAAAGTTCAGTATTCATAGGTAGGTTGGGGTGAACAGCTTTACCGTGCAATATTGTCAAGAATCGTTGACACCAGAACCCGTGTGCCGGCGACAGCCGATTATGGCTATGGCCTCAACCTCGTTTGCACCGTTTCGAAAAAGGCATCAACGAGACCAGCGCCACGATGGAGCGCGGGGTGACCTCGCAGGTTGCATCGGTGACGAACGGGGCATCCTGCCAGTCACGGATATCCTCGGGGGACGGTCGGGACGTATCGATCCAGCGCCGCCACCCCCGCTTTTCGGAGAGCGGCGGGAGTTCAAACCGGAGTTCCTCCCACCAGGCGTTGATCATGAGATGCACGGCAAAACTTCCCTGGAGGCCCCGGACGGTCACGGCTATACTGTGCGAGTAGTCCGCCCAGTCGGGCTCGTTAAGCCGAACACCATGCCAATCGATACGGGAACGATGCAAAAGGGCGTTGAGGCTCAGCCCTTCGGTGCTCAGTGCCCTGTCCCGCCGGAACCGGCGTCTGATCAATTCCCGCACAAACCGGTGAAGCCCCTGATTCCGTTCCACCAGCTCCCAGTCGAACCAGCTCGTTTTGTTGTCCTGGGAATAGGCATTGTTGTTCCCCCCTTGGGTGTGCCGGCATTCATCTCCCATGAGGAGCATCGGCGCACCCAGCGCCAGGAGGTTGATGGTCAGGAAATTTCTGATCTGTCGTTCCCTGAGCGCTTCCACCTCGAGATCGACAGTCGGTCCCTCCACCCCGCAGTTCCAGCTCCGGTTGTCGTCCGTGCCGTCCCGGTTCCCCTCGCCGTTGGCCTCGTTGTGCTTTGAATTGTACGAAACCAGGTCGTTGAGGGTGAACCCATCATGGCAGGTGACGAAGTTGACGCTCTGTTCCGGCTCCCGTTCCGTGTGACCATAAAGGTCGGGGCTGCCGAGGAGTCGTCGTGCAAGGGTCCACACGGTGGCATGGTCCCCCTTGAGGAAACTCCGGACGTCATCCCGGAACCGGCCGTTCCACTCCTTCCAGGTATTACCGATGAACGAGCCGACCTGGTAGAGCCCTCCGGCGTCCCATGCCTCGGCGATGAGCTTGGTACCGGCCAGGACCGGGTCGGTGTCGATATCCCAGAGGACGGGCGGATTGCTCATGGGGTGGCCGCTCTCGTCACGTGAAAGTATGGATGCCAGGTCGAAGCGAAAACCGTCCACGTGCATCTCCTCCACCCAGTAGCGGAGACTGTCCACAATCATCCGGCGGACCGTGGGATGGTTGGCGTTGAGAGTGTTCCCTGTGCCGGTGTAGTTGGCGTAGAGGGAGCGGTCGGCATCCGGGATGTAGTAGATACTGTTTTCCAGCCCCCTGAAGCAGAGGGTCGGCCCTTCGTGGTTCCCCTCGGCGGTATGGTTGAAGACCACATCCAGGAAAACCTCGATCCCTGCCCGATGAAAGGACTTGACCATGTCGCGGAATTCATCCAAAGGTCCCAGCGGCTCCTTGCGAGAGCTGTACCCAACATGGGGAGCAAAAAAGGATATGGGACAGTATCCCCAATAGTTAAGTTTTCCCAGTGGAGCATCCTCCGGGTCAAAGGCAAAGATGGGGAGGAGTTCCACCGCGGTAATTCCGAGATCCCTCAGATACGGTATCTTCTCAATAAGTCCCGCATACGTGCCGCGCTTCTCCGGCGCAACCCCTGAATTGGGGTTGCGGGTAAACCCGGACGGATGCATCTCGTAGATGACCGTCCGGGAGATGGGGTGACGCAAAGGCGCGTCGTCTTCCCAGTCGTAGCTGTCGGGGTCCACCACGATGCTCCTGAGTGCGAAGGGGGCATTGTCCCCCGGCAGGCTGGCTGCCTCGCGATTGTATCGCACGGGGAGCGCGACCCCCCGTCCATAAGGGTCCAGAAGTACCTTGCTGGGGTCGAAGCGGTGCCCCTGTGCGGGCGCAAAGGGGCCGTCGGCGCGGAAGGCGTATATCTGCTCCGGACGTACGTCGTGAATAAAGACGTGCCAGTAGTCGCACGTCCGATTGATCCGAGGGTCAAGACGGATGACCCGACTGGGAGCCGGAGAGTCGGCGTTGTCAAAGAAGAGAAGCTCCATGGCTGTGGCGTTTCGGGAAAAGATGGCGAAGTTGACCCCGTCGGGAGTAACCGTCGCGCCGAGGGGATGGCATTTCCCCGGAGTCACTGCTTTCTGATACATGTATACCTCGAATAAAATGAAATAAGTTCATCGTGGTCTGAGAAAGACAACGAAAGCGCCGGCGCCCCCCATCCGACTGGGGGCCGGGGCGAACTCCACGACTCTCTTTTTCCCCTGATCCCGAAACCATCCGGCAACCGCTTCCTGGAGGATCGGTTCTCCGGGGGAGTTGTTTCCTTTGCCGGTGATCACAAGCACCGCCTTCATCTCCCTTTGCCATGCGCCATCAATGAAGCGTGCAAGATATTTCAGGGCCTCGTCACGGGTCAACCCGTGCAGGTCAAGTTCCATCCTGATCTTGATGGTTCCCTGCCTGAGTTGTTTCAACCTGGGGGAGGCATGGGGGGGGTATGAATCGTCCTCGTCGGGAATCTCGTCCTCGAAACGGACGGCCATTCCTTCTAGCGCCTCCATGAACAGCTTCCGGTCATTTTCTTCGTGCTTTCGGAGCCGCGTCGCGGGAGATGGCGTGACCGGGGAGGATGGCGCTCCACATGAAGTAACAATCAAAGGCCTGACGTCGGAGACGGCCCGAAAAAAAAGGTCAAGATCGTCTTCGTCCATTGTCGGCGTCGGCTGTAGTATGCGCGGTGACGCCGCAATCGCGCCGGAAGACGCGGACGTTGCCTTGACGGACAGCCCCCGCAACGCGGCAAACGATGTCGACTTACATTCATTTGGTTTGAGGAGAGGCTGCTTCTTTTTCATCGAAATTACTCTTTGGGGATGATCATAATCTGAATACGCCGGTTTCTGGCGCGGCCGAGTTCGGAGATATTGTCCGACAGAGGTCGGAATTCTCCATACGAAACGGCTGAAAGAGCAAGCGGACTTACCCCTTCCTGCTGGAGGCGCCGGGTGATAGTGGCGGCCCTAAGCGCCGCCAGTTCCCACCCGGAGGGATACTGTTGGAGCGACCAGGAGTCATTCAGGTGCGTTTCGGTGTAGCCTTCAACCCGGAAGATTTTGCCATGCACTTCTTTGAGGTAGTTGGCCACTTTCCGCAATGTGGGACCGGCGCTCTGTTTCAAATCGACCGTGCCGGGGGCAAAGAGCAGCGGCTCAAAGAGGGTCAGCGTCAGGGTTCCCTGCAACTCGGAAACGGTTGCCTCTCCCCGTGCGATCTCGTCCTTCATGAGCCCCAACAACTCTTCATAGGCAGAGCTGGTTTTTCGGACATCATCGGTTCTGGTTTTCAGAAGGGTGTCGATCTCCTGTTTCAGCGCGGCATTACTTCCCGAAAGTTCGGCGATCTTCTGACGAAGCTCGATGATAGAGGCGTAAAGGGTATCCTCCTTGGCACTGAGCAACTCCTCCACTCTTTTCCTGTCAGCCTCGCATTTCCTGTTCAGATCGGTCAACGCCGTCATCTGGTTGGCAAGTTCTACTCGACGAGCTTCCCGGTCGCTTTCGGCCCGGGCCTGGTCGGTCTGTTCCAGGCGCAGTCTTGTGACTTCCTTGTTCAGACGCTCCGCTTCGGTTGCTTTACGGTCGAACGTTCCGGCGGAAACGCACCCACCGGCCAAAACAAGAAGAGCCGGGATGAAATGTTTCAGATAGGTCAGGCACATTGAGAACTCACGTAAACAGAGCTTTATATAAGCCGGGCCGATTATGACGACTTCCTGCCCAGTTTCTGGAGAATGTCCCACCCCTTGAGAAGATCCATGGCGCGGATAAGCTGGTAATCACTCTTCAACTGCTCTTCCAGCCTGTCCCCTGTCTTCTTCTCCTGATCCTTCTCCTTGTCTTTATCCTTGGCCTTGTCCTTGTCCTTCTCCTTGACCTTTTCCTTGGACTTATCTTCACCCTGTTGCTCTTCGGGCTCGAAGTGATGCTCCAGGTCCTTCTCCCTGATATGAATGGTTGACTTCTTCTCCCCTGCCTGAAGATCAACCTGCTCCACCGTGATATCCGGAATGATCCCCTTGGCCTGAATGGACCTCCCCTTGGGGGTGTAGTAACGGGCGGTTGTCAGTTTCAATCCCGAATCCTCGGAGAGGGGAATGATGGTCTGGACCGAACCCTTGCCGAAGGTCTGAGTCCCCATTATGACGGCCCGATTGCGATCCTGGAGCGCCCCGGCGACAATCTCTGAGGCGCTGGCGCTGCCGCTGTTGACCAACACCACCATCGGATAGTTGGGCTCCTTGTTCCCTTTCCCTGCGAAATACTTCTTCCTGGAGTCCTGTTCCCGTCCTTCAATATAGACGATGAGCCCTTCATCCACGAAATGGTCGCTGACTTTTACCGCCTGATCGAGAAGTCCGCCGGGATCGTTGCGGAGGTCGAGCACCAGCCCCTGCAAGGCGCCCTTGTTTTCCTCTTTGAGCGAGGCGAGGGCCTTAGTCAGGTAGTCATCCGTCTTCTCCTGGAACTGGGCAATGCGGACATAACCAATACCCCCTTCCAGCAGTTTGGACTTGACGTTCTTCACCTGGATAACATCGCGAGTCAGCGGAAACTCCTTGGGTCTCTCGAATCCTTCCCGCATGATCGTGATGGTAACCTTGGTACCCTTGGGGCCACGCATCAGCTTCACCGCATCCATGATATTCATATCCTTGGTGAATTTCTCGTTGATCTTCAGTATCTGATCATTGGCCTTGACCCCGGCCTTGTAGGCCGGCGTATCCTCAATGGGAGAGATGACCGTGAGCATCCCCTCCTTAATGGTGATCTCAATCCCGAGCCCGCCGAATTCCCCCCTGGTGTCGTCCTTCAGCTCCTTGAACATATCGGGAGGCATAAACGAACTGTGTGGATCAAGGGAGGAGAGCATCCCGTTTATGGCGCCATGGATCAGCTTCTTAGTGTTCACTTCTTCCACATAACTCTTCTTCACGATGGAGAGAACATCCGTGAACATCTCAATGGATTCGTAATCTCCTCCGCCTCCTTCCTTGGCGGAACTTAGATGAGCGCCGATGCCGACTGCCAGCAGCAGGACAAGACCGGCTCCGGCGGCCAGTTTACGATAGTTGCCAGGTTTGAACATGAAGCCTCCTCATAGGTTGTGCTGATGGTTGCTTTATTTGAACCAGGGGGACGGGTCCACCGGTTTTCCCAGATAGCGGATTTCAAAATAGAGCATCGGGCCGCGGCTTGAATCAAGATCACCCACCGAGGCAATGACGTCATTACGGGCTATTCTGCTCCCCTCTTTTTTGGCAAGGCGCGAGGCGTGAGCGTAGACGCTGAAAAAACCATCGCCATGGTCGAGTATGACCATATTGCCGTACCCCTTGAAATAGTCGGCAAAAATCACCGTGCCGCCGTCAACGGCATGGATATCGGCGCCGACGGACGCAGCGATTGCCAGGCCGTTACTAAAGGTGAATGTATTGAATTCCGGATGTTTATGCCTGCCAAAACGCTGGATGACCTCGCCGCGAACCGGCAGAGGCAGTTGCTGCTTGCGCCCTCCGAACCCGATGGAAGGGACGACAACCTGTCCGGGCGCCGGAAACGTGGTCTCCCGTATCGCCGGACGAGGATGTGATTTTCTACTATAACTCTTACGGCTTTGCGCTTCAAGCTTTTGCATCATCGCCTGTAACCGGCCAGCATTCGCTTCAAGGTGTCGGAGCGCCGCCATGTAACTCTCCTTCTCCTGCTTCACCTTGAAGAGATAGGCGGCTTTCCGCTTCTTCTCAACCTCTATTTCTCTCTTTTTTCCCTCGATACCGGCCCGGAGCGCCTCCGTTTTTCGGGCATCCTCCTCCAGCTTTACCTTGAGCAGAGTGAGGGTTGTGATCCGGGCGGCGGAGTCATCAATCATTTTCCGGTCGCCCCGGAGGATCGCCCGCATGTAGAGCAGGCTCTCCAGCATCTGGGGAAACGATTCGGATGAGAAAAAAATCCGAACCGGCCCGATATCGCCTGCCTTGTAGAGGGCAACCAGGCGGGCCCGGATATCCTGATGTTTACGGTCAACATCGGACTGAGTCGTCCGGGTTTGCCGCCGGGTACTCAGCAGACTCTGCTGCAGACGCATCAGCTCGCCGGAGAGACGGCGGAGCGCGGTCTCCTTCTCCCTGAGACCTTTTTCAATGAGCGCCAACTCGCCGGAGACCTGTTTCTCGATCTTTTTCGTGCTATTGAGGAGCAAAGCCTTCTTTTTGATCTCCTGGCGTATTCCTTTCAGGTCTTTCCGAACATCGGCGCTGAACGCTTCGCGGTACAGACAAAAAAAGAACAGGAGAAGCAGCGTGGCTGCCCGTGTCATGACTGGTCGACGAACCGGCGCAGAGAGGTGACACTCCCGACGAATCCGACGAGTATCCCGGTCGCCACGAGAGCAGCGCATAATGGCGCCGGGATAAAGACCAGACCGGCATCCCGGGGATTTAACAGCAGAAAGTACCCGGCATGGTTGAGAAACTCCCACGATATTCCCGCCAGGATCAGGAGTGACAAAACCGCTCCGCACAATCCCTGCAGCATCCCCTCAATCAGAAACGGTATCCTGATAAAGAGCCGGGTAGCCCCAACCAGCTCCAGGAGCGCTACCTCTTCGCGTCGGGAATAGATGGTGATCTTGATGGTATTGGAGATAATAAAGAGGACTGCCAAGGCAATGAAGCCACCGAGCAGCGCGCCGGTAAAGCGCATGAAATTCATGAAGGTATTGAACCGGCGAACCCACTCTTCTCCGTACTGAATCTCACCAATCATGGGGATCTTTTTCAGCCGAGTCACGTACGCCTCCACCGCGCCGTTGGTTCGGAAGTCCCGCTGCAACCGGATATCCAGCGATGCGGGGAGGATTTCCTGGGGTACGCCGTCCAAAAGCGATTCCTGTCCCTTCAGGCGGGACCGGAAACGTTTGAACGCCCGCGCCTTGGAGACATACTCGACTCTGTCGGTCCCTTCCAGGGTCATGATCACATTTCTGAGAGCGGCAAACTCCTTGTTGTTCAATTCGCTGTCGAAATAGACCGTGACCTGTACCTTTTCACTCCAAAACTCACCGGCCCCCTCCAGATTGACGAAGATCAGCAGAAAAAGCGATACAATGAGAAATGACAGGGTAATCGTAAGCAAGGCCAAGAAGTTGATAAGAAGATTCCGCCGGATATTCAGGAGCGATCTCCGGAAAAAAAAACCGATGAGTCCCACAATCCCACCGCTTCCCGGTACGTAACGCTTCTTGAATTTAGGGTGACTCATCATGAACCCCACGAATTTCACCCTGGTCGAGGACCAGGGCCCGCTTGTGACTGGCGGCAATGAGCCGTCGGTCGTGCGAAGCAATCAGGATCGTGGTTCCGCGGCAGTGCGCCTCATTGAGGATGGCCAGGATGCGCGCCTTGTTCTCGTCGTCCAGGTTGCCGGTAGGTTCATCGGCCAGCAGGATCTTCGGCTCGTTCACCAGCGCCCGCGCCAATGCCACCCGTTGCTGCTCACCTCCTGAAAGTCGGCGGGGGGTGGAGTGCATCCGCTGCTCAAGACCGACCAGTTTCAGTATCCGAGCCACCCGCTCACCGATCTCCTTCCGACCAAGCCCAAGTACCTCAAGGGTTATGGCCACGTTTTCCATGACAGTGCGGTTGGGAAGGAGGCGAAAATCCTGAAAAACGATGCCGATGGTACGTCGGAGGTACGGCAGCTCCGCGCGGGTCAAACGGCTGATATTCTGGTTATCAATGATGATCTGCCCATGACTTGGGGTGATTTCGGCATAGACAAGCTTGAGCAGGGTCGACTTCCCGGCGCCGGAGGCGCCTGTCACAAAAACAAAATCCCCTCTGGGGATCATGAGTGAGACACCGCTCAGTGCGCGGACATCCTGCTGGTATGTTACGGAAACATTATGGAATTGGATCACGGCTTGTCACCATTCACTATAGGCCGTACCGTCGGATCCAATCAGGGGAGAACCACTCTTCACGTCGGCCACGGAACCCTTGACCTCGGAACCGTCGGTGGGGGCAGGCGGCGCAACGATAACCCACGTGTCGCTCTTTTTGGTGAAAGGGTCTTTCGGAATCGTTGGAAGATATTTCTTTTCAACCAGTTCATCGAGGGAGTCAGGATATTTCCCCTGGTCGGCGTTAAAATGATCGATGGTTCTCCGGATGGAGTAGAGATTTTCCCGGAGCACCGCTTCCCGGGCCTTGACGACGCCGATCTGATAGTTGGGAACCGCAATAGCGGCAAGGATGCCGATGATGCTGATTACAATCATCAATTCGATGAGCGTGAAGCCTTGCCGGTTGTATCGCAATCGTCTCGCCATCACCAGTCCTTGTATTTCGTGCCGTCTATGGCCGTTTCCTCGCTGAGAGAATATACATCGAAGACATCTTCGCCGCCCCATTGGGTGCTGTCCGGCTTGTCCTTGTAGGAGCGGAGGCCCCACTCCTTGGATTCCGATTCCTTCGTGCCTTTCTTCGCGTGATTAAACGGATCGGGAGGAATTCTCCGGAGGTATTTTTTCTTTTTTTCGCCTTTGGGATCACTGGAGTCAACCTCCCCCTCAATAAGCAATTCCAAATTCTTCGGGTATCCGGACGCATCCACGACGGCATTCGTCTTCTTTCCCTGCTTCACCGCATAATCGTAATCTTCTTTGTATTTATCAATGGCGGTACGAATTTCCCGCAGGTTCTGGCGGAGTTGCAGCTCCTTGGTCCGCTTGGCGGTCATCTGGGTCAACGGAAAAACCAGCATCCCCAGAATGGAAAGGATAGCTACGGTTACGATCAGCTCTATCAGGCTGAGTCCGCGTCTATCGTTCACGATCACGCGGGGCCCCTACTTCACGTCAATAAGTACGTTAAAGGGGATCATGGGAATATTTTGCCCAACGGCAGTGGTGAAATTGACCCCGGTGAAACCGAGGTTAAGCGGCCCGGGATTCTTGGTCGTGAAGGTCGCCTGCATCAGTGCGCCGGCGCCGGTCACCCCGCCAACGTCGCCGATGCGCTGTAGAGTAATTCCCACTTTACCCGTCGCCGGATCCTTGACGGCGCTGAAAGTCGTCGGTTTGCCGTCCTGTTTGAGAAACACTCCCTCGGCCGCGCCGACGAACTCGGCAAAAAGCGGATCATAGCTGAGGCCGAAAGAAGCATTGTACAGCTCGTTGACACCGTCAACCTTGACTTCGATCGTAAATTGCTGACCGACAGCCACTGTCGCCGGCGCGGCGATGCTCATGGCGCCTCGTTCCGCCGGCGGCGGCGACGGAACCGGTACCGGAGACGGCGTCGGTACCGGAGACGGAACCTGAGACGGCGACGGAACTTGAGACGGAGCTGGTCGCTGACCCGAAGGCTGGGGCGCGGATGATTCTACCTTATCAAAATCGGGCTCCGCGATGAAGCTTGCGTAGGGATTGGAGACCGACGGATCGTCTTCACGTCCCGACCAGAACGAGGAGACATCCGAGTCGGGAATCATGAGCGAACGGACGATCCGAGGAGTAATCGCCAGTACCAGCTCACTCTTGCTCTTTGAATCGCTGCTGTTTGACAGCATCGGCCCGATGATCGGGATATCGCCGAGCAGCCAGATCTTCTGTTTACTCTTGTTCACTGAGTCCTCAAGCAGACCGCCGATGATACTTGTTTCACCATCCTTGAGATTCAGCACCGTGTCGACGTTACGGGTCCCGATGGTCACGACGGTGGTGAGACTATCCTTTCCTCCGACGGTATCCTTGCTGAGGATATTACTGACCTCCAGGCCTAACTTGATGGTAATCTCATTGTTAAGCTGGATGGTCGGTTCGGCGTTGACCTTGACCCCCACGTCCACATACTGGACGTTAACATTGGTGCCGCCGATGCTGCCGGTGGTCGAGGTGGTGGTGATAGGTACGCGGGAGCCTACGTTGAACTTTGACTTCTCGCGGTTCTTGACCCGAACCTTAGGGTTCGAGAGGACTTCGCCGTTGGAAATACTCTTGCCGAAGTTGTAGCTGGCGCTGGGGACCGTCATGAAGGCCCCATAACCGTTCCATTTGAATGCCTGCAAGAGATTATCGACCGTCAGCGAGGTAGTCGTCGTGGTTGTGGAGCTGGTGGTCGCGCCGGTGAGGGTTTCCGAAAGGAACTGGCTGCCCGGAGAGGCCGCGCCAACCGAAACAGCATAACGGCTCAGAGCCAGACCGAAGTTGACCTGATCGCTCTTGCTCAACTGAAGGACCTCGATATCGAGTAAAACCTCTGCCTCGGGAATGTCGTTGGCGTCGATGATCTTCTGGGCCACCTCAACCATCTCCGGGGTATCCCTGATTACAAGCGCATTCAGTTCATCATTGACGTAAATCTTCTTGAGCTGAAGCATGGTCCGGAGCAGGTTTACCCCTTTTTTGGCCTCCAGGGTCGTCAGATATATGGTCTTGACCACCAGTTCGTCATATTGCTTGTTTTTGTCGGGAGTCCGTGGATAGAGGATGATGGTGTTCTCGTTGAGCACCTTTTTCCCCAGCTTGCCCAGGCTGGTAATGATGTCCATCGCCTGATGAAACGAGGCGTTTTCCAGGAAGATGGTAATATTCTGGTCTTTCACCGCGTCATCGAAAATAAAGTTGATGCCGGAAAGCTGGGAGAGGATGGAAAAAATATCGCGGGTCCGGGCATCCTTGAATTTGAGGGTAATCGGCTTGTTCGATTTAAGGCTGAGTTCGAAACCGTCCATTTTCTGATGCTTTCCTTGACGGAGCCGCTCATAGGCCGCTTTGGCCTCCTTATTGTCGGGATAGATGGCCAATGCTTGTTTGTAACTGCGATACGCCTCTTTCTGTTTGTTGTTTTTTTCAAAATCCCGTCCCTCTCGCAGATAGAGATCGGAATCCCGCAGCTTGGTCAGCAACTGAACTCTCTGGGCCGCCCGCTTGAGAGAAGGGTCGAGGGCCTGGGCCGAGAGGTATTCCCGTAACGCCGTGTCAAACTCACCTTCCGCGTAGAGTCCGTCGCCCTTTTTCATGTGCATCTGGGCGGCCTTTTCACTGGTAGCCAGAAAGGCAATCCGGTATTCGGACGAGTCAGGATTTTTCCTCACTGCTTCCGAGTACTTGAGTACTGCTTCATCCAGATTCCCCGCCGACTCAAGCTCTTCGCCACGGGCATAGATAGAACGTCCCGCCGTGCATCCCCCGAGGAAAAACAGGGCACCGGCAAGTATGTAGAGGACAGCTTTCTGCCGCATCGGTTACTCCTTTATCCGGATGTCACGAACCGCCGTAGACGTTTGCGTCGGGCGAACCGGCTCATTCAAATCCGCCGGCAATCAGCCGGTCTCACATTTCCATCGCTTCGGGAGCTGTTCCCGGAGGTCATGGGAGGGGACGACGAGGCCGTTCGGCCTGGCGCAACGGTGGAGCAGCTCCGCTCTGTTGATTCGGCGACGACTTGAGCGACTGATTCTCGATGAGCGGGATGATGATCTCGGTAGCGTCGCCGCCTAGCACCCGGAGTGTGAGCGCGTCATCAGTGATCGCCATGGCCTCATACTTGCCGGCAACCTTCTCTCCCTTTTTCACGAGAAAAATTTCCTTGTTCCTGGCCAAAAAAATCGTTTTGTTCCTGTCCTTTTCCAGGAGTCCCAGGAATGTGAACTGGGCCAGCTCCTGCTCAAGAGGAGGAATCGTCGGTTGCGTTATGAGCGGAGGAGGAGGCGCCGGAGCCGGCGGCGCCGCCGGAGTGACCGGTTTTACCGGTGGAAGTTTGCTCGCGTCACGAAAGATCGGGGCAAAAATATTTTTTTTGAAACCGGTGAATCTCACCGGAACATTCCGTAGGAGATCGAGGCGGACGCGGATTTCGTCGCCCGCCGTAGCCTTTCTTTTTGTCCCGGAGACGCCGGCGCCGGTTGTAACCGTACGCTTTGTCGCCTCTTGCCGACGTGGGTAGCGAATAACGCTATACGCAACGGCAATCGCAAGACCGCACAACAGGATAACCAGCATTAATCGCTGTCGGTTCATCGCGGCACCGCCCGCAGATAGACCGTAAGATGCAACTTCAGGTCTACAACCTCCTCGGACATCCGTCCGCCGACCAGAGAAAACTGATCGACCACCACCATCTCCCTGAAATGCTGGAGATCTGCAATATAGCTCTTTACTCCGGCGTACTTACCCACTACTGAAAAGGAGAAGGCGTAGTCTATGAGACCGTCGTGCGCCACGGGGTCCGGTTTATAGGTGATCCCGGAGACGGCCAGACCATTGTTGTGGGCCATTTCCAGGATTTCGCCGATAACACGGGCAAAACTCTTGCGTGGCGGCGCAATGTCCAGAAACAGCGCAAGATCGGTTATCCCTTGACGGTAGATAGCGGAAAGATCATCTCCGCCCGTAGCCAGCAGGCGTTGCCGTGCGTTCCGCTGAATCCGGAGCGCCTCCGTGCGGGGCGCCTGCCGGAACGTGACGTAACAGGCCAGCGCCACGTTCAGAACCAGGAGTATCACGAGGATGACCATGCTCTTGAAGCGCGCCCGGACGATTGCCAAGAGAAGCTTCATAGCTTTGTCAGATCCGCCTTGCAGCTCACGCTGAAGGAAATCCCTTTCTGTGTTTCGTCGACCTTCGCCTCAGTCTGACTCAGAAGGTAGACGTCAGTAAAAAACCGTGAATCTTCAAGATTTTCGAGAAATCCGCGCATGGATCGAAAATTTCCGGCCACTCCGGAAATCTTAAGTGTTCCATCATTAGGTGACGGTTCCAGGGAGGTTACCATGACGCCGTCGGGCAGGACCAGTTCGAGCCGGTCCAGAAATCCGACCCAGTTGAATGACTTGCGCCGGATGATGTCGTTGGCGGCCTTGATCCTGCCGAGGAGCGCCTGATATTCCTTAGCGGAGACCCCCTTGGCGCTCGCCTTGACGCGGGCCTCAAGTTCCGCCAGGGCTGTTTGCAGTTTTTGCTGCTCTCCGCTGTTCTGAATGGCCCTGAAGGAGAGCCCCGCCAGTCCCACTATCAGGACAATCCCGACACTCCACATAATCAGATTGACCTGGGGGGAGTTGATATACGTCCGGGTGGCGAGATTAAGAGTGAAACGCATCAGAAGCCCCTCACGGCCGCCCCGATGGATGCCGACATGATGAAGGTATTTTCACTGTTCAGTGCCAGGCCGGGGCCGGCATGGACAAACAATTCCGCATCCAAGAGCAGTGGTTCAAGATCGGTCGCCTCGGCGATAATGTCATGCAGTGGTTCCCACTGAGAGCGCGCCACGATACAGAAACAGGCGCCAAGCTCCCGGAGCGGGTTCTTCTCCCGGTAGACAAGCAGGGAGCTGCTGATCTCCCGGAAAATTCGTACTTCGTCAAACCGTATTCCCTGCAACTCCTTGCTCCGGTAAAACTCGAGGATGCCGTCATAAAAAACCATGATCCCCAGGCTCCCGCCGAAACAGGAAATAAGGAGACAGGTTTCGGTGGATTCGATCCGGCGGGCAAATAGTCGATAGAGGTTGCACGAGGTAAAATCAATGGCGTAGGGTTCAAGTCCCGCCTCCGTCAACAGATCTTCAAACTGGGTGATGACCGGCTTGGCAATGAGCGAG
>Ga0194037_1001948_pt1 | contig 14274 bp, 13 predicted proteins | sample JunL306m_MetaG_FD_148653 | JGI IMG/M metagenome (GOLD analysis project Ga0194037, IMG submission 148653) | Anoxic zone freshwater microbial communities from boreal shield lake in IISD Experimental Lakes Area, Ontario, Canada - Jun2016-L304-6m | ecosystem: Environmental > Aquatic > Freshwater >...
GATAAGAAAAAAGGAGCTTAGATGGTTGTTAAATTATTGAACAGGAGGTGATTAAATCAGTATTTTAAAAGGGTATAATGAGTAAATTTGAAGTATGAGCGACCATGAGTCAGGAAATGTTGTATTTGGAAAACATTCATTGCATTTTATGCGAATGGGTAGGGGGAAGAAGTTGTTATTGGCATTTCATGGGTATAGCAACGATGCAGGATTATTTACACCAATAGCACCATATTTAGAACAGGATTATACTTTTATAAGCATAGATCTACCTTTTCATGGTAGTAGCAAATGGCAACAGGAAGTCTTATTGACCAGAAAGGACCTGCAACTATTAATTGAGACCTTGAAGAAGGAATTCAAAACAGATAAGGTTTCACTTTTGGGGTATAGTTTGGGTGGCAGAGTATGTCTTACTATTCTGGAGTTAATGCCTGAGAGTATAGATAAGGTATTGCTGATAGCATCTGATGGATTAGTATTTAATTACTTTTATTATTTTCTTACTCGTACTAGTTTGGGTAATGCACTTTTTCGCAGATTTGCATCAGGCCCACAGAGATATGTGCATTTGATACAATGGCTGCGTAAACATAAATGGCTGGATGCATCCAGATATAAATTTGTGATGCGCTATGTACATACGGATGAAAGCCGTGAATTTCTATTAAATGTATGGATGAGTGTTAGTGAGATCATACCACATCATGGTAAGGTGAAAGGTTATATCAAACAGTATAATATACCTGTACATATATTCATGGGTACTTACGACCGAGTTATTCCGATGAAAAATGCAGAACATTTTGCCAAAGGTGTACATGATGATGTGCAATTGCATATATTAGAGAAGGGGCATGACCTTTTTGACCCTGAAACATTGCCACAAATGGCAGAATGTCTCTTGTATTAGTATATGATTGTATTTGTAATTTGTTGTGCAGTAATTACTTTATTGTATCTGGTATTGATGCTTTTGTATCGCCATGGATGGAATAAACAAGAATGTTTTACGGTACCGGAACATTATTTACCATCTACGTCTATCAGTATTATCATTCCCGCACGTAATGAGGAAGGGAATATTGGCAAGTGCATAGACTCAATACTTACACAGCAATTCCCCGCAGAGCTTATGGAGATCATAGTTGTGGATGACCATTCAGTAGATGGTACTGCAAGTATTGTGCAATCGTACAAAAACATAAAGTATATAAGCCTAGCTGATTATTTGAGCGAAAATGGCAGCATCAATGCCTATAAGAAGAAGGCTTTAAGTATAGGTATACAACAAAGTAAAGGAACCCTTATTGTTACTACGGATGCTGACTGCATATCTACTATGGAATGGTTGAGATATATAGCTGCAAGATATGAACAAGATAAACCTGTAATGATAGTTGGGCCTGTGGACTTTACTGCCAACAATACAATTGTAGAGAGATTTCAGTCGATCGATTTTATGAGTATGCAAGGTATTACAGTAGCAGCACATAGTGTAGGAATGGGCAGTATGAGTAATGGAGCTAATCTTGCATTTACAAGGGATGCATATAATGCAGTTGGTGGATATGAAGGGATAGATCATTTTGCATCGGGTGATGATTATCTGCTAATGATAAAACTACAGAAAGTCTATCCTGAACGAATATCCTATCTAAAAGCTACAAAGGCGATAGTTACCACCAAACCGCAACCTAATTGGGGTGCTTTTTTGCAACAAAGGATACGTTGGGCATCAAAATCGGGTAAGTATAATGATACTAGACTTACAGCTATATTGATAATAGTCTATTTGTTCAATTTTTCATTTCTTGTGACCACTATAGCAGCTTTTTTTATACAGTATATAGTTATAGTACCATTTTCAATGCTGATATTGAAAATGGCATTTGAGTTATACTATCTTTTACCGGTAGCAGTTTTCTTCAAAAAGGGAAGACAGTTAATAGCATTCCCTTTTCTGCAACCTTTGCATATTCTTTATATTATTCTAGCAGGTTTTATGGGTTTTGTAGGTGTGTATAAATGGAAAGGTAGAGTGGTTAGATAGTTTAATTCTTTTCTGTAATCTTATCCGCAGGTTGCTTTAATATGGTTTCTATGGCATTGTCCATGGCTGCATCAGATTCAAAATATCGTTCTTTGATACCTTGTAATTTAGCATCATCTTTAAGAGTTGAGCTAAGTGTTTTGATCAAAAAGTCATAGTTGGTAAAGTCTGTTTTGGTTACCAATATCGATCTCAACCATACCCACATACTGTCAATGCTTATTTCTTTTTCTATGGCTGTGAATATGATAGGAGCATAGTTGTATACATACATATCCCTTCTTTGGTAGTCTGTTACTTTTTTGACTTTAGAGAAAGGTGTAGCCTGAAAATTCTTTAGGGTTACAATCTTTTCGTTGATCTTAGCTGTATATATACTATCGTGCAATAATTCTCTAGAAACCTGAAGCGATAAGAATTCTGCAAAGCCTTCACTGAGCATATCTCCTAGTTCGGAGTTGAACTTAGCGTAAGAGCCAAAATAATAGTGAGCCAGTTCGTGCGCTATGAAAGGTTTGAGCCAATTGCCTGTTTTCTTATTGAAGAAGCCCTTCATACCATAATTACCATGTCCGATATTTACTATAGTAGGGTAAGAGACAAAAAGCCATGCATTACCTGTAGTAACAGGTGTGGTTTGTATGTAGGTGATTTTGTTGAGGTAGGGTATATCTAATTTAGATTCAAAAAAGTTTTTGTACTTATTGGTCATGGTGCCAAACTTCTTCATTTGTTCTTCTGTGATATCTGGGTTGAGGAAGTAAGTACCATCTACATTGAATATTTTGAATTCGCCTGCGTATAGCATCATTTCTACAGGAGTTTCGCTATGGAACTGGCCCATAGTAGCCTGTACGGGTGTATTGCCATTGAGGTAGAGTGTATTACAGTCGTTACAATTGATCTCTATGTCATATTTCAACTCGTAGAACCATTTGTCATTTTTAACGTCGTACAAAACAGGGTACCATCCTGATTGTCGTCCATCAGCCCTTACAGAATATCCGTTGAATGCAATATTACCTTTCCAGTCTCCGGTCTCAGATGCTTTCATGGTATCATCCATTACGGGGAAGCGGCCTACGTAGCTTATTTGCAATGATTGTGGGAGGAATTTATTCTTACCTGTGCTATCATTAAAGTAATAACCAAAGCACTCATCTGATAATGTATCATTGTATTTTTTCTCATAGACATAGTTATAGGTATCTTCAGTATTTCTGAAATAGCGGATATTCATTCCAGTATTGATGAATATCATATAGTCTTTAATACGGGGGATATTAGAGAGTGTAAAATCGCATTTTACGGTGCCTTTAGTGACAGATACGCTCATCTTTCCTTTCAATGTAGGCACTTTATCTTGTGCCAGTGCCACATTACAGATCGAAAGGGTCAGTACCACCGAGAAGATCATTTTTCTTAACATCATATCTATTGATCTTTATTTGAGTATTGTCAATCAAATATAAAAAATATACTGGTGTTTGCGCCCTTGCGTATGCTCACAAAAAGATCATATTTATATGTCTGTACTGATCAATAATAATCCTTAGCTTACGTAAAATTTCTATATGCAACCGCAAAACTATTCCAACCACAGAAGATTTGTACCAGGTTTCCATTACGTAACTTCCACTATAGCTTTAGTTATACTTGTTTTGGCTATTATCAATTTGGTGGTAGTAAAAGGATCTGATAATTGGCTATATACAGGTATGTTGCCTTTCCTTATTTCTGTAGTGTTGGTATTATTGTTTTTGTATAGCAGAACTTTTGCAGTAACTGTACAGAACAGGGCGATACGTGCAGAGGAGAATTTTAGGCATTACCTGCTTACTAATAAGCTATTAGATCAAAGATTGACCATGGGGCAAATTGTTGCATTGCGTTTTGCCGGAGATGATGAATACTTAGCCTTAGTGCATCGTGCATTAAGTGATAACATGAGACCGGATGATATTAAGAAAGCTATCAAGAATTGGAGAGCCGATAATCATCGTTGCTAATTCCGCTTTAGGCTAATATCAGAAATACCATAGGTACTTTACCAAGTGCAGGAATATTCTTTCTCCATTTTTCTATGCTCTGTGTTTTGATCACAGCATCGGGAGCAGTAATGTTTTGAGCTATACATAATTGTGTATTTGCTGCGCAATGCTTTAGCAGGTCAGCCATAAGGACATCATTCCTATAAGGAGTTTCAATAAATAACTGTGTTTGTTTTTCTTTGATCGATTGTTGTTCCAGCGCTTTGATTCGTTGACTACGCATAGGATCTTTCACCGACAGGTATCCATTAAAGCAAAAACTTTGTCCATTTAATCCTGATGCCATAAGAGCCAAGATGAGAGAATTAGGGCCTACCAATGGTATAATCTTCGAACCCATGCTTTGTGCCGCATGTACCAATTCTGCGCCAGGGTCTGCAATACCCGGACAACCGGCCTCACTCATGATGCCTATAGTATGTCCTTCATTCAATAATCTTTTCATTTGTGATATATCGGGACCTGTATGTTTATCTATTTCTGAAAAATTCAGATTGTCAATAACAATAGATGGATGCAGTGCTTTTAAAAAACGTCTAGCAGTTCGTAGATTTTCTACAAAGAAATGCTGAATTTGCAATGTGTACTTTGCTACATCTGCGGATAAAGTACTAAGAGCATTATCTGCAATTGGAATTGGGATGAGTACTATTGTTCCTGTTTTTTGCATAGAACCTTAAAATTATAACTTTTTTAAAATGATATTGCCAGAGAGTTTTTATACCCGAAAAGATGTTGTTAGAATAGCGAAGGAATTGCTGGGGAAAGTATTGGTTACTCATATAGATGGAGTATACACATCCGGTATGATCACAGAGACTGAAGCATATGCAGGGGCATCTGATAAAGCATCGCATGCTTTTGGTAATAAGCGCACTAACAGAACTGAAATAATGTATGCGCATGGCGGAGTGGCGTATGTGTATCTGTGTTATGGAATTCATAATCTCTTTAATGTAGTTACTAATATACAGGATGTGCCACATGCTGTGCTTGTAAGGGCCGTGGAGCCCATAGATGGCGTAGAGTATATGCTGCAACGCAGAGGGAAGGATGTGTTGGTTCCTGCGCTTACAAGCGGGCCAGGTTCTATGAGTGCTGCTTTAGGTATTCATACCGAACTTACAGGATATTCTCTTAATGATGTCCATGTGTATATTGAGGATAGGGGTTATAAGATTCATAGTAAGCAAATAGAAGCTGTTACTAGGGTAGGAGTTGCTTATGCAGAGGAAGATGCGCTATTGCCCTATCGTTTTTTTATAATTGGGAATAAGTATGTAAGTAAAGGGAAAGGGCTATAAATAAAATAGTCCCGGGAGGCCGGGACTATTTACAATATATTGTAAGGGGAAATTAGAATTTAGGACAGCCCCAGTTGTAATGAGGACCGTAGTTACCTTTGTTGATGTGACCATTGAATATCAGTGTCAATTCGTAAGCGCCATTACCACCAGTAGCAGGAGTAAAGTTAGAAACGTTCACATCATAGCTGATACCTAATTGCATTTTAGCCCACTCAAAACCTACATAAGGAGCAACTGCATCACCATAGCGATACCAGCTACCTAAGTATAATACTGTGTTTTTGTGATAGTCATCAACTTCATGACCCGGATTTAAAATGAAACCAACTGAAGCCCCGATCATAACCTCTGTAGCAGAAGCTTGAGATTGGTATAAACCACTAGCATATAATACAGTGTTGTCATTCATATCGAATGAACCACCTAAATAACCAGTATAACGACCGCTTATTTTGTGGCTACCTTGTAAGAAAGTTTCTATAGGCTGAGTAAGGTGGTAGTAAGAACCTCCTGCATAAGCAGTAGCGTGCTCAGATACTTTACCACTATACATGATTCCAGCATTGAAATCAGGGTAAGTCAAATCCGCATTGCTGAACTGTTCGTGAGTAGTGTAAGGAGTTGCACCTGTAGCTACATCGAACTGATCTTCGAATTTCAGTTTGTTGAAGTCCAAACTTTTTTGAACTAAACAACCTTGGATACCAAATGAGATATGTTGTTGTCTATCTAAACCGAAACCTAAGTGGTAAGCTAAAGACATACCAACGGTCATGTTTTGTAAACCACCTAAACCTGATTTATCGTAAATAGCTATCAAACCTACGCCTAATGCGTCTCCTGAAGGCAATTTGCCTTTAAGAACACCCATGTCGAAAGATGCTACACCTGTAATGTAAGGGTTAGCAGATACTGTAGACCATTGAGAACGGTAACTAGCAGCTACACGTACATCAGCAGATGTAAGACCTGTTAGCGCAGGGTTCAATGTTAACGGTGATGCAAAATATTGAGTGTTGTGTATATCCTGCGCCATTGCTGAACTCGCTATCACCATGCCGACACTAACGCTTAATAATATTTTCTTCATCTGGGTAAGTTTATGTTATAATGTTACGTTTATAAATTTTCGAAAGCTAAAAATAAAATAAATATTCTTACTAACCAAGACATGCAGCTATAATATTTTGGTTGGGTTAAGATTGTAATTTATTTCCATAGGACAGGTCGCCTGCATCCCCCAGTCCAGGGACTATATACCCCCTGGCAGTCAATTCATCATCTATATCACCTGCCCATATATGTACTTCCGGAAACCTCCGTGTCAGGAAGTCTATACCCATGGAACACGCAATAGCATTTACTACATGTATGGATGAAGGGCTTCCATGTTCTAAAAGTGCTTCAATAGCCAAAACTAAGGAAGAACCAGTTGCCAACATAGGGTCAGCAATGATAAGAGGTCTGCCATTTACATCGGGGCAGGTAACATAATGCTGTTCTATTTCGAAAGACCCGTCTCTATTGTGTTTTCTATATGCGGCTACAAATGCATTGTCAGCTTTGTCGAAATAGCTCAAAAGCCCTTGGTGTAGAGGTACCCCGGCTCTGAGGATGGTAGCCAGTACAGGCTGTCTTTGCATTTCTGCGCAAGGAGCTTCGCCCATTGGGGTTTGAACCGTTATCGCATTGAATGGCAAAGTTTTACTGATCTCGTATGCTGCTACTTCACCAATTCGTTCCATATTTCTACGAAAACGCATACGGTCATTTTGTATAGATGTATCACGGATCTCACGTATCCATTCGCTCAGCAGGCTATTTGTAGTACTAAGGTTAGTTATCATTGATACTAAATTGGCTTTAAATGTATGAAAAAAGGAGCTGTGTAGGTAATGAACAAATAGTAACTTTTTAATATTTATATAAAATATTTATTTATATATAAAAATTGCAATACCCGTTAAAGTCGAGTTAAACTATGGAATACCCCTTTTATGGATAACTGAAGCGTCTATTTTTGTAACTTCGCACACCTTTTCAAGATCGGTACCCATTTTATGGACGTTTTACAAGCCATTGACCGTAATAAATTGCCTAAACACATTGCCATTATAATGGATGGTAATGGGCGTTGGGCTAAAGAGAGAGGTGAAGATCGAGTTTTTGGTCATCATCAGGGGGTACTTAGTGTGCGTGATATTGTGAATGGTTGTGGAGAAGTAGGAGTGAAATATTTGACTTTGTATGCATTTTCTACTGAAAACTGGAACAGACCCAAGGAAGAAGTAAACGCCTTGATGGAACTGTTGGTGAACACGATCAGGAAGGAAGCAGATGAATTAAAGAAGAATAATGTACGTCTTCATGTAATTGGGGATTTCCCCAGTTTACCTGATGTTTGTCAAAATGAATTGAATGAAGCCATGGAGATGACAGCGGATAACAGCGGACTGAATTTGATATTAGCACTCAGTTATAGTTCGCGCTGGGAAATAACAGAAGCTACTCGAAAAATAGCAATTGATGTGGCAAGTGGAAAAGTCAGCCCTGATCAAATAAATGATCAGTTATTTCATAGCTATTTAAATACAGCAGCATTTCCAGATCCGGAATTGATGATACGTACCAGTGGAGAGAACAGAATAAGTAATTTTTTATTGTATCAATTGGCCTATGCAGAGTTTTATTTCAGCCCTGTGCATTGGCCTGAATTCAGGAAACAACATTTATACGAAGCCATACTGAATTACCAACAACGCGAGCGTCGTTTTGGAAAGACCAGTGAACAAATACAAACGAATAACCCCCAGCATGTATAATAAGACTTTGCGATATAGCCTGTATATTTTTTGTTTATTTTTCACTTACGCAGTTAGTGCTCAAACAGGAATGCGGGGAGAAAACGGTTCCGGATTGAAAAAAATGGGCCAAAGAAACATGTCTGGTACAGCCGAAGCTGATAAGCCTAAGGAATATGAGATAGGTGGAATCACTGTTACAGGAGACCATTTTCTTGATGAAGACTTACTATTATCTGTTACCAATTTATCAGTAGGTGCGAAGGTGCATTTGCCTAATGATGAAACGATAGCTAAAGCTATTCGTAACCTATGGAAACAAGATCTATTCTCTAATGTATCTATTACTATTACCAAGTATGTAGGAGACAAGGTGTTTCTGAATATCGCAGTAGAAGAACGACCACACCTAAGTAAATATAATTTTAGAGGTATTAAAAAAAGTGAAGCAACTGAACTGAAGGATAAGATACATTTGGTGAAAACGCACGTAGTAACCGATGCTACTAAGAAAGAAGCTGTAGTACGTATCAAGAAATATTTTTCTGATAAAGGATTTGGTAAAGTAAAGGTTAGCGTAAAAGAACGCCCTGATACCTTGGCAATCAATTCGGAGATACTTACATTCAATATAGATAAAGGGAATAAGACCCATATCAATCAAATAAACCTAGTAGGAAACGATAATGCATCAGATGCTAGATTGAAAAGAGCATTGAAATCTACCAAGGAAATGACACGAATTACTTTACATCCTACAGATGATAAAGGCGTGTATGCTCAAAAGGATCGTTCAATAGGTGGGTATCTCAGTAATTTCAAATTCCTTTCTGTATCAAAAACACTTGAAGCTATAGACCCTTATTTTAGGTTTAAATTGTTTGCTTCTTCAAAATTCAACCAAACAAAATTTGAAGATGATAAACAAGCTATGATAGGTGTATACAACTCACTTGGCTATCGAGATGCACAGATAGTCGCAGATACTACTTACCCTGTAAAGAATGGAAATCTGAATATTGATATTAAAATAAAAGAAGGTCGCAAATATTACTTTGGTAATATCGCCTGGAGAGGTAATACTAAATACTCAAACGACCAATTGACCAAAGTATTAGGTATCAAGAAAGGAGATGTGTACAATCAATCTTTACTTGATACTCGTATAGGTCGATCTCTAAGCCCGGAGGGTGGGGAAGATGTAAGTAGTTTGTACATGGATGATGGTTATTTGTTTTTTAATGTAGATCCGGTAGAAACGTCTGTGATAGGTGATACTATTAATTATGAATTGCGTATAACAGAAGGCCCTCAGGCTACTATTAAAGACGTGACCATATCGGGGAATAATCGTACTAATGAACATGTTATTCGTCGTGAATTGCGTACATATCCAGGTAACAAATTCAGCAGAGAGTTACTGATCCGTTCTCAACGCCAAATAGCTAATTTAGGATTCTTTGATCAGGAAAAAATTGGTATCCAACCTAAACCACATCCTGAAGATGGTACAGTGGATATAGAGTATACTGTAGCTGAAAAATCGAGTGATCAGTTGCAATTATCTGCCGGTTTTGGTGGTGGAGTGAATTTCTATGGTAACGTTGGTGTTGTATTTAGCAACTTCTCAATCAGGAATATTTTCAAGCCTAAATATTGGGACCCACTTCCCGTTGGAGATGGACAACGTTTCTCTATTAACTACCAGTCTAATGGTGCTTACTATAATTCATTCAATACTTCCTTTACAGAGCCATGGTTAGGTGGTCATAAGCCTAACGCATTAACTACTAATGTTGTATACAGTAAGTATTCTTCCGCAGCGGCAGGTACAGATCCTAACAGTGCTTATTTACGCTTGTTTGGTGGTGGTGTTTCTATTAGTAAACGAATGAAATGGCCTGATGATGATTTCGTATTAACATTAGGATTGAACTATAATAACTATTTCCTGAAGAACTATGCATTGGTTAGTGATTTTACTGATGGTTATAGTAATAATTTATTCTTCAAATTTGTATTGGCTCGTTATTCTATAGATCAGCCATTATACCCTCGTAGTGGTTCTAATATCAGTTTTACTTTCCAATTTACTCCACCATACAGCTCTTTCAGTAATAAAGACTATAGTGGAGAAACTGCGCAGGAAAAATATAAATGGATAGAGTACCATAAGTATCGTTTTACAGGTGACTGGTATCAGCGAATTGCTGGTAATTTAGTGTTCAAGTTTTCTACTAAGTATGGTTTCCTTGGTTACTATAATAAGGATATAGGTTATTCTCCATTTGAACGCTTTCAGTTAGGTGGCGATGGTCTATCAGGTTATTCATATTTTGTAGGTAAGGATATAATTTCACAACGAGGTTATGAAGTATATGCACAGAATATGACCATATTCAATAAGTATACTGCAGAGGTTCGTTATCCATTCTCATTGAGCCCTACAGCTACTATATACGGATTGGCTTTTGTGGATGCTGCTAATGCATGGGCCACTTTTAAAGACTTTAATCCGTTCGCATTGAATAGGGACGTAGGCGTAGGTATCAGAATATTCTTGCCAATGTTTGGTTTATTAGGCTTGGATTATGGTGTAGGACTTGATAGATATAATCCGGCAGCAGGTATCACCAACTTCAAGGATATTTCAAAATTCACATTCATGTTAGGTTTCGAACCGGATTGATGAATGTTCATTAACAAATATTTAATCACAATTAAAATATACAGAGTATGAAAAAGCTGTTTTTAGGGCTGCTAATGATTGTAGGATGTAGCAGTTTGGCTAATGCACAACGTTACTGCATTATTGACTCTAAATATATTCTGGAAAAACTGACTGATTATAAAGACGCACAAACTCAACTTGATAAACTTTCTAAAGCTTGGCAGGAGGAAATAGATACCCGCATGCAAGAAGTAGACCGAATGTATAAATCGTATCAGGCAGAGAAGGCAATGCTTTCTGATGAAGTACGGAAAAAACGTGAGGATGAGATAGTTCTAAAAGAAAAGACGGCGAAGGACCTTCAAAAACAACGTTTCGGTTATGAAGGTGATCTATTTAAGAAGCGTCAGGAAATGGTAAAGCCAATACAAGACCGTGTATATAATTCAGTACAGAAGTACGCAGCAAATAAGGCTTATGACCTAGTGTTAGATAAGGCGGGTGGGGTTACATTGTTTTACGCAGATCCAAAATTGGATCATAGTGATGATATCATAAAATTACTTGGTCAAAAGAAATAATGACCTTTACTTTGCAAAGCTTTTAAATCATATAAAAATCCCATAACTTAAAAATGAAAAAGTTCATCTTATCTCTTGCATGCGGAGTGTTATTTGGCAATGCAGTTATTGCTCAGTCGGCAACAAAATTTGGTTATATCAACTCCACTGAGTTATTATCTCTTTTACCTGAAGTGAAAAAAGCTGATGGTGATCTGCAAGTGTATGCAAAATCTTTTCAAGATCAATTAGAGTTAATGGGCAAGGAATATGAGAAGAAAGCACAAGAATTTCAGGGAGGTGAAAAGACTATGACTGATGCTATTAAGGAAGTGAAGATGAAGGAAATTCAAGATCTTCAGAATCGTATTCAAGGATTGCAACAAAGTGGTCAGGAAAAAGTAGCATCTAAAAAACAAGAATTGTATAGCCCAATATTGGAAAGAGCAGATAAGGCTATCAAAGAAGTAGCTAAAGAAAAGGGTTACGACTATGTATTTGATGCAAGTGGCGGATCTCTTTTGTATGCAAGAGAAAGCGATAATATTCTTCCTTTAGTGAAAGCTAAATTGGGTATTAAAGACGGTGCAAAAGATACAGGCACTCCTTCTGTGCAAAAGATGAAATAATTTTCGCAAATTATTTATAAAAGAGCGGCAACAAAAGGTGTCGCTCTTTTTTTATTCCTTTGTTGGCCTCCCAAATGATCGTTCTCCAGCTCTTATTGCTACTTTTAAGCTATTCTCTTTAGGCGGAATAGGGCATGAAAACCCGGATGCAAATGCGCATAAAGGGTTGTAACATTTATTAAAATCAAGTATTACTTTATTATCTCTGATATCGTTCAGCGAGATATCAATATATCTGCCACCACCATAAGTCTCTTTATAGTTGGTATCATCAGTAAATGGAATGAATAGTTCATCCTTATATTGGGGGTCATTTATGAACATCATATTCTGATACACTTGTAGTTTCAAAGGTTTGTGTAATAGAGTAAAACTCAATGTTCCGTATTGGCGGAATGATTTACTCTTGCCACTATGTGTTTGTATAGCAAATGGTTTTGCATTAGGTGTTCTTTGTAAAGTGGCAACCACACAATAATTCTTGTCTATTTTATAGAATCTTAGAAAAGCTGTATCAGCTGGTTTTAATGGACTTTCGGGGTCTGTTACAAATGCTTTCCTATAATTTTTACGATATTCAGTTATCATATTATTGTAAGACTGTGCACTTACAGCTAAAGATAATGAACATAAGGTAATGAGTAATAATGCCTTTTTCATAGAGATAAAGGTAGTAGTGTTCCTGCAAAAATAAAACCCGCGATTTTAATGGTCGCGGGGCTCAATTTATATATGTTTTATTTATTCTATCGTCTTTTCAGGTCTCATTTGCGGGAACAATAAGACATCCTGTATAGACACCTGACTGGTAAGTAGCATAGCTAATCGTTCAATACCAATACCAATACCTGCTGTAGGTGGCATACCATATTCCAATGCTCTGAGGAAATCGTAGTCTATAAACATTGCCTCGTCGTCGCCACGTTCCATCAAACGTACTTGTTCTTCAAAACGGTCTCTTTGATCGATAGGGTCATTCAACTCGCTATATGCATTGGCAATTTCTTTTCCGTTGATCATCAGTTCGAAACGCTCTACCAAACCCGGCTTACTACGATGTTTCTTAGTAAGGGGGCTCATTTCTACAGGATAATCTATAATAAAAGTAGGTTGTATATAGTTACCCTCACATTTTTCTCCAAAGATGGTGTCTATCAATTTGCCTTTACCCATACTTTCATCAATATCAAGTTTCAGTGACTTGCACACATCGCGCAATTCAGCCTCATCCATTCCTGAAATATCAACTCCAGTATGTTCTTTGATAGCATCATATATGCTCACACGTTTGTAAGGAGCCTTAAAGTCTATTGTTTTACCATTGATGGTTACTTGTGTAGTGCCATTAGTAGCAATTGCGGTTTCTTCCAGCATTTGTTCTGTAATGTTCATCATCCACAGATAATCTTTGTAAGCTGTATAAAACTCTAGTATAGTGAATTCAGGATTGTGAGTACGATCCATTCCTTCGTTACGGAAGTTGCGGCTGAATTCGTAAACCCACTCAAAGCCACCTACTATCAAGCGTTTTAAATATAATTCATTAGCTATACGCAAGTACAATGGAATGTCCAATGCATTATGGTGTGTTGTAAAAGGGCGTGCTATAGCGCCGCCCGGTATATTCTGTAATACAGGAGTATCTACTTCTAATGCACCACGTTCGTTAAGAAATGAACGGATGGCATTTTTCATTTTTGTGATCTTTACAAAAGTATCACGTACACTAGGGTTCACTATCAGGTCGGCATAACGCTGACGGTATTTGAATTCAGGATCACTAACAGCATCAAATACCTCACCATCTTTTTCCTTTACAATAGGCATAGGATGCAATGACTTAGTAAGTAGTGTGAACTCTTGTACATGTATAGATGTCTCGCCGGTTTTTGTTGTAAACACAAATCCCTTTACGCCTATGATATCTCCAAGATCCAACAATTTTTTCCAAACGGTATTGTATAAAGTCTTGTCTTCATCCGGGCAAATATCATCACGTTTGATATATATTTGGATGCGACCTGTACTATCTTGCAACACAGCAAAGTTTGCTTTTCCCATATCACGCACACCCATAATGCGGCCTGCTATAGAAACAGATTTGAATTGCCCTTGCTTTTCATCAGTATACTGTTCCTTTATCCCTTGAGCCGTATGGGTTATTTCATACAATGGGGCAGGGTATGGGTCTATACCCAATGC
>Ga0194037_1001950_pt1 | contig 14272 bp, 11 predicted proteins | sample JunL306m_MetaG_FD_148653 | JGI IMG/M metagenome (GOLD analysis project Ga0194037, IMG submission 148653) | Anoxic zone freshwater microbial communities from boreal shield lake in IISD Experimental Lakes Area, Ontario, Canada - Jun2016-L304-6m | ecosystem: Environmental > Aquatic > Freshwater >...
AAACTGATCATTTATAAACGATGCCCGTAATTTAAAAAATGTCGAAATAGGTATTTAATAATGAAATTTAATCTAAAACATGAAAAGCAACTTTGAAAAATTTATATTTTTAGCATTTTGATAAGCACGATAAGCAATAAAAAGCGTATTTTTGTAGCTAAACTATGTTTAAATTAACAAAGCGCAGTATGTGACTCTTATTTGACGCTAAAAAACACAATACAGATGAAAATAAACATTGTAAACTGTTCCAAACATGCACTTCCCGAATATGCCACTGCGCTATCATCAGGGATGGATTTACGTGCCAACATAGATGAACCAATTGTTTTGAAATCGTTGGAACGAAAATTGATACCAACCGGATTATTCATTGAGCTTCCTGAAGGATATGAAGCTCAAATTCGTCCTCGCAGCGGATTGGCAATAAAAAAAGGCATAACTGTATTGAACTCGCCGGGAACAATTGATGCTGATTACCGCGGCGAGATTTGTGTAATTTTAGTGAATCTTTCGACTGAAGACTTTGTTATAGCCGATGGTGAGCGAATTTGCCAAATGGTTATTGCCCAACATGCTCAGGCTGATTGGATTGAAGTTGCCCAATTGGGTGAAACTGAACGTGGTACAGGTGGATTTGGACATACCGGAAAACATTAATTAATCAATCAGCAGCGAACAGTCATTTGCCAAGATTAATCTGATTATCAATTTTATGTATAAAATACATTTTCTTTTTATAACCCTCATATTTTCGCTAAATTCGTATTCTGAAACAAAAAAACAGGTTGCTAAAAGTCCGAAATTCTGTAGTTTAACGAAACCGGAACAACTACAATTCGATTATTTTTTCTACGAAGGTATAAAGCAAAAGGAAAACAGAAAATATGACCAGGCTATTGAAACATTCAGACTTTGCGCCGCATTAGATTCAGTTGATTCGGGCGTTCAATCAGAGCTTGGATTGTTATATGCTGCAATCGGATTTAATGCCAAAGCTATTGATTGTATGGAAAAATCGATTAAAACCGACCCTACAAATTGGTGGTATAATGTGCAGCTAATCAGTATGTATTCCGAATTGAAAAACTGGAAGCGATGCATAGAGATTGCCACAAATCTTCAAAAAATATATCCAAACAAAGAGGAAGTATATACCATGCTTGCCACTTTTTATAAAGAAACAAAGCAGTTTGACAAATCAATTGCTGCATACGAAAAACTAGAAGGCTTGGTAGGCATAAATCAAGCGCTTTCACTCGAAAAATTTCAGTTGTATTTACTTCTGAATAATCAAAAAAAAGGAATTGCTGAAATTGACAAACTTGTAAATAAATACCCCTCCGAATCACGTTATAAGGTTTTTCGTGGCGACATTTACTTACAACAAAAAATGCCACAGCGTGCTTTTGAAATTTATCAGCAAGTATTAAAAGATGATCAACAAAATGCTATAGTTCATGTTTCGCTGTCGAATTACTATAAGTCAGTTAATCAACCCGATAAGGCTTCCGATGAAATTGTAAAAGCACTGAAAAGTGACCAGCTCGATGCGGATATGAAAGTACAAGTTTTAGGTCAATATGTTGAGAAAATGGTTAGCGATTCCAGCAAACTTAGCGAAACAGAAAGCTTGTTCAAGTTGCTGGTAGACCGTTACCCCATGGAAGAGCAGGTTCATGGCTATTATGCTGTTTTTTTGCAAGTTCAAAAACGAAATGCTGAGGCAATTTCGGAATTGGAATCGATGTTGAATATTAATTCCAAAAATGACCAAACCTGGATGCGATATATTCAAATTTACATTGCCGAAAAGAACTTCAAACAAATTGAAAAAATTACTGATCGCGCTATTTTGAACTTGCCTAAATTATCGGCTTGGTACTTCTATCGAGGAATTGCCCAGTTTCAGTTGGCAAATTATCCGGCCTCACTGACATCGTTTAAATCAGGATTAACACTTGTCGCTCCTGACCAATTGGATTTAAAAAGTGATTTTTATGCACAAATTGCGGATACCTATTTTAAAATTGAGAAAAAAGATTCGGCGTTTATAAATTACGAAAAAGCCTTGGCAGCCAATCCGAAGAATATTATGGTAATGAATAATTATGCCTATTATCTTTCGCTAAGCAAGGATGAACTAAAAAAAGCGGAACGTATGAGCGCTAAAACGGTGGAATTGGAACCCAAAAACAGCACCTACTTAGACACTTATGCCTGGATTTTATATCAACAGGCTAATTATTCGCTGGCAAAATATTATATCGAACGGGCGATTGATAATATGAAAAAAGACGAGGAATCGGGTGTAATACTGGAGCATTACGGCGACATACTGTGGATGACAAAAAATGATGAGAAAGCCCTGAAAATTTGGCAAAAATCATTCGATACAGGAAATAAAACCGATGATTTGAAAAAGAAAATAGAGAACAAAGGATGGAAAAGGCAATAACAGCAGTAAGCGGCAAGCAGCAAGCAGTAAGTAGCAAAGCATTGAAATTAAGCACTTTGTTATTGCTTTTTCTTGTGGTATTTTCAGGATGTAAAACAATGAAAACCATTTCAAAGCCTATGCCGGAAAAGAAACTAAATCCGGTTGTTCAACTAATTGAACAGGTTCAGAAAAACCAACCTGAATTTCGCACGGCCAATGTGAGCAAAATGGCTATGGAATTGGAAATGGGCAATCGTAAACTGAATGTTTCAGCTACCTGCAAAATCAGAAAAGATTCAGCCCTGTATCTTTCCATTCAACCGTTTCTGGGAATTGAAATGTTTAAAGCAGAATTTACAAACGATAGCATCAAGGTGTTTGATAAAATGAACCGGCGTTATTATGCCACCGATTATTTGTATTTTAGCAGCCAATTTGGGGTAAATGTAGATTATCATAGTCTGCAGTCGTTACTTACTTCACGGTTTTTTTGTATAGGGAATAAAAACGTTAAAACTGACAGCTGCAAACTTTTGGGTGTGGATGTTAATCGGCAATCATTGCGATATGAGGATAAAAATATGATTCAAGAAACCAGTATTTCAGATAAATATCTAATTCAAAGCGTATTATTAACGACAAAAACAAATAATTACCAATTACAAACTGCTTATAATGATTATTTAAATGAAAATGGAGTGAATTTTCCGCAGAAAATAAACTTGAAAATAAGTAGTCAGAAAACCAAAGTGAGTTGTGATTTTTCTATCCTGAAGGTGGCTTTTGATACTGATATAAAATTTATTCCGACAAGTGCTGAGCGTTTTACACATGCCGATTTAGACCAATTGCTTAAAAAATAAACGATGATAAAACATAAATTGAACCGATTTCTGATACTGACAGCTTCATTTGTTATAACTATTGGAAACTTGCCTGCACAAACAGTTAAGGAGCTGGAGTTGCAACGCAAACAGGCACTTCAAAAACTGGAAATGACCAGCAAAATGCTGAATGAAACCAAGAAATCACAAAAAAGTTCGTTGAACAAACTTACCATTATTTCCAAAAATATCAATGAACGAAAGACATTAATTAAAAATATTGGAACTGAAATCAACAAACTTGATCAGCAAATTGGACAACTTAATCAGGAAAAAATACGACTTGAAGGCAATCTGAAGGCACTAAAAACGGATTATGCCCGGTTGGTTGAAGAAGCCCACATCAACCGCAGTTTGTACAGCAAAATAATGTTTGTATTGTCGGCAAAATCGTTCGACCAATCGTATCGTCGCTTGCGCTATTTGCAAGAATTCAGCGATTACCGCAAACAACAGGTTTATAAAATTGAAGGAATAAAAATCCAGATTCAGCATAAAAATGATAGTCTGCAGGTTCACAAAACCACCAAAGTAGAAGTAGTGAAACAAAAAGAAACCGAAGCAAAAATTCTGACAAAAGACCAGCAAAAGGAAAAAGTATTGCTCACCGACCTTCAGAAAAAAGAAAAAAAACTACGTGATGATTTAAAAATACAGCAGAAAAAAGCTGCCGAACTCAATAATAAAATTGAACGGTTAATTGCCGAAGAAATTCGCAAAGCCGAAGCCAAACGGGCTGCTGCCGAAAAGAAAAGACTGGCAGAAGAACATGCAACAGAGAAAAAACATGCCACCGAAGACTCTAAAACGGGCAAAACGGGAAGTTCTAAAAAAGAACAAAAATCAGGTACTGAGATTTCAAAATCAAATACTAATTCTTCGGTTTCATTATTAACAAAAGAAGAGACGCTACTTTCCGGTAATTTTGAGCGTAATCAGGGTCGCTTACCCTGGCCAACTTCCAACGGATTTATAAGCGGACATTTTGGCATCCACGAACATCCGGTATTGAAACACGTAACTACAAATAACAAAGGAATTTATATTCAAACTCCGGTTGGAAGTTCGGCACGTGCAGTGTTCGAAGGCATAGTTACGCAGCGTTTCTCCATTCCGGGAAGCAATAATGCAGTGATTATTCAACACGGAAATTACCGAACCGTTTATGCCAACTTGACTCAGATTTTTGTGCGTGAAGGCGACCATGTAACTGCTAAACAGGCCATTGGTAAAATTTATACCGATGACGAACGTGACAATAAAACCGAATTGTATTTTCAGGTGTGGAACGGGAAAACACTTCAAAATCCTGAAAGTTGGATTGCGAGGTGAAAAGCCCCCTAAATCCCCCACAGGCGGACTTTAAGACAATTTCTATTAATTAATTTGTGCATTTTTTTAAATAAGTTCTATGAATATCGAAACAACAAGTCCCCCTGTGGGGGATTTAGGGGGCTTCCCCCAACAAGTTGATTATGGTGATAGCAATATTATCACCCTCGAAGGTCTCGAACATGTTCGTCGCCGCCCCGGTATGTATATCGGTAAGCTGGGGGATGGAACGCATGGCGACGATGGAATTTATGTGCTGCTGAAAGAAGTTCTCGACAACTGTATTGACGAGTACCGCATGGGTGCTGGAAAATCAGTTGAAGTAACTGTGAAAGACGGTCATGTGGAGGTGCGTGATTTTGGTCGCGGAATTCCGCTGGGCAAGATGATTGATGCGGTTTCCATCATGAATACAGGTGGTAAATACGATTCCAAAGCGTTTAAAAAATCCGTTGGATTGAATGGTGTTGGTACAAAAGCAGTAAATGCACTTTCGTCCACTTTTGTGGTGCAAAGTTTCCGTGATGGACAAAGTCGCAGAGCTGAGTTTGAACGTGGAAAGCTCTCCAAAGACAGCGAAATTTTTAATAATAATACCGATCGCGGAACCTACATTTATTTCGTTCCGGACGAAACGCTTTTCACTGGTTACAAGTATCAGGATGAGTTTATCGAAACCATGTTGCGCAATTATGCGTACCTGAACACCGGGTTGACAATCAACTTCAATGGCAAAAAAATCCTGTCGAAAAACGGGCTGCTCGATCTGCTCAATGAGAATTTGACGTCTGATCCGCTGTATCCGATTATTCATTTGAAAGGCGAAGATATCGAAATTGCCTTTACGCACAGCGACCAGTACGGCGAAGAATACTACTCGTTTGTAAACGGCCAGCATACTACGCAGGGTGGAACGCATCAAAGTGCATTCCGTGAAGCCGTTGCACGGACAATCAAGGAGTATTATAATAAAAATCAGGAACTTACCGATATCCGAAACGGGATGATTGCTGCGGTGGCTATCAGCGTTGAAGAACCGGTTTTCGAAAGTCAGACAAAAACCAAACTCGGTTCGCGCGACATGTCTAAGGACGGCATTTCGGTGAATAAATTCATCTCTGATTTTTTGAAAAAAGAGCTCGACAACTACCTGCACCGCAACAGCGAAACCTCGGCAACACTGCTTCAAAAAATTCAGGATTCGGAAAAAGAGCGTAAAGCCATTGCCGGCGTTACCAAACTGGCGCGCGAACGTGCTAAAAAAGTAAACCTGCACAACAAAAAACTCCGCGACTGCCGCATGCATTTTAATGATACACTTTCAAAAGATGAAGCCAAAAATCAATTGATTGAAAATTCATGTATTTTCATTACCGAAGGCGATTCAGCAAGCGGTTCAATAACCAAAAGCCGTGATGTGAATACGCAGGCCGTGTTTAGTCTGCGAGGTAAACCGCTAAACAGCTACGGACTGACCAAGAAAATTGTGTACGAAAACGAAGAATTCAACCTGCTACAAGCTGCTCTGAATATCGAAGATGGTATTGAAGGACTTCGCTACAATAAAGTTATTGTGTCGACCGATGCCGATGTGGACGGAATGCACATTCGGTTGTTGCTAATTACGTTTTTCCTGCAATTTTTCCCCGATTTAATTAAAAAAGGTCACGTTTATATTCTTCAAACGCCACTTTTCAGGGTGCGAAACAAGAAAGAAACTTTTTATTGCTATTCCGAAGAAGAACGGCAGTCAGCTATGGCCAAAGTTGGTGCAAATCCCGAAATAACCCGCTTTAAAGGTCTTGGTGAAATCTCACCTGATGAGTTTAAGCACTTTATCGGTAAAGATATGCGTCTCGACCAAGTGACACTGAAAAAAGAAGACGCTGTGCAGGATTTACTTTCGTTCTATATGGGAAAAAACACTTCGGAACGTCAGAACTTTATTATTGATAATCTGGTGGTAGAAGAAGATGTGTAAGAACTTTTAAATTGAATGCAAAATAAAATTATTAGCACCCAAGGAATAAAATACGCCGGTTCGAAACTCAAAATTATTCCTGCTATACTTGAAATGGTAGCCGATTTAAAGGATGTACGAAGTGTGTTGGATGGTTTCAGTGGTTCTACCCGCGTGTCACAAGCCTTTGCTCAAACGGGCTACAACACAACTTCAAATGATGTTGCAGTTTGGTCGGAAGTATTTGCGACTTGTTATTTAAAGTCAACCGGTACGGACAAATACTTTCAGGAAATAATAAATCATTTGAATAGCTTAAACGGCTATGATGGCTGGTTTACAGCTCATTATGGTGGAGAAACGAGTGACGTAAAACGGCCATTTCAAGCCAAAAATACACGAAAATTAGATGCCATTCGGGATGAAATTGACCGGCTGAATTTATCCTGGGAAGATAAATGTGTATTACTTACAAGTTTAATATATGCTTTAGACTCAGTTGACAGTACTTTAGGACATTATGTGGCATATTTATCTGAATGGTCTCCAAGATCTTACAATGAATTAAAACTAAAATTACCTATGCGTTTTCCACTAATAAGTGACAATAGGGTAATCAGAGATGACATATTTAACACAATTTCGAAAAATGAATATGATTTTGTGTATTTTGACCCTCCTTATGGCTCTAACAATGAAAAGATGCCGCCAAGTAGAGTTCGTTATAATTCTTATTATCATATTTGGACTACGGTGATTCAGAACGACAAACCAACAATTTTTGGTAAGGCAAACCGGAGAGAAGATTCCAGAGACACGGTGGATGGTTCTGTTTTTGAGGAATTTAGAAAAGATAGTGATGGGCATTTTATTGCAATGAAAGCATTAGACGAATTAATCAAAAAAACAAAGTCTCATTATATTTTACTTTCCTATAGCTCGGGTGGTAGAGCTACAAAAGGAGAATTAAATGATATTATTTCAAAATCCGGAAAACTGCTCAGTGCTGTTGAAATAGACTATAAAAAGAATGTGATGGGAAATATGCGTTGGACAAATGAATGGATTAATACCGACGGTAAATATCACGAATATTTATTTTTAATGGAAAAATATTAGAATGGCACTGAATTACTACTCCGAAGACGATTCAAAAGATAGCAATCCTGACTTATACTTTATGAAGCAAGCTCTGGCTGAAGCACAGCAAGCCGGTAAGTGTGATGAAGTCCCTATCGGTGCAGTGGTGGTTTGTCAGGGACGAATTATTGCACGCGGTCATAACCTTACCGAAACGCTTACCGATGTAACCGCTCATGCCGAAATGCAGGCAATAACCGCAGCAGCTCAGTTTTTGGGTGGAAAATACCTGACTGATTGTACACTTTATGTTACGCTGGAACCATGCGTAATGTGTGCTGGAGCATTAGGTTGGTCGCAGATAAGCCGGATAGTTTACGGCGCTGCTGACGAAAAACGTGGATTTGTTCGATTTGCACCTTCTGCTCTTCATCCCAAAACGGAAGTCGTATCAGGTGTTTTGGAAGAGGAATGCAGCAAATTAGTGAAAGAGTTTTTTAAACGGAAAAGATAATGGAAGCCCCCTAAATCCCCCTCAAGAGGGACTTAAAAATAGCTTCACTATTAATTTTTGGTCTATCCATTTTAGAAACATCGTCTTAAAGTCCCCCTTGAGTGGGATTTAGGGGGTCGGTTCAATATTTCAGATTTATAACCACAATTTCCGATTGAGTTCCAATGCGGTATTGAGGTCCCCAAAGCCCAAGACCCGAGGAAACATAATAGTGTGTTTTACCTTTTTTCAAGTATCCATAAGCCAATTCGTACATTGTTTTTACAATGAAATTTCCGGGGAAAAACTGACCATTATGCGTATGTCCAGAAATTTGTAAATCTATATCGTTTTTTTCGGCATCTTCTAAATGAAAAGGTTGATGATCCAGTAAAATTTTAGGTTTATTTTTATCCAATCCATTTACAATTTGGTCTAAATTTTTGCGATTCGCATTACTGCGATCATCTCGTCCTAGCACATAAAAACTATTATCAATCAATGCAACATCATCCTTTAGATAAGTAATTCCAGCATTTTTTAGATAATCGGCTGTCATGGTTGGAGTTTCTGCAAAATACTCATGATTTCCACTTATGGCAAACACGCCCAATGGTGCTTTGATTTCCCTAAGTTCCTCATCCATGTTTTGCTTAATAACCGGAATCATAGATCTATCAGAAACATCGCCAGCTAGTAAAACTATATCCGGTTGTTGATTGTTAATAAGTGTCACATAGCTTTTTAACCGTTTTTTGTCAATCGTGTTTCCTAGATGAATATCACTTGCAGCCACAATTTTCAGTTGCTTGTGTTGTATCGCTTTTTCAGAACTTAAATTCAGTGTTACCACAGCTGGATTATTAAATTTATAACTACCATAACCCATAAGTATTATGCTTATTACAAGTGTTCCAATCATAGTCCAAAGCCTAAAGGCAGCCATTCCGAAAGGAGCAAAATGAAAATAAAAATTAGCAATTCTGACAACATCAACCAGTATGAAATTTAACGAAAGATATACAAATAAAATAAGATATGTAAAGCCGATTAAACTAATAATTTTTGTTATGGATTGAGGCATGTAATTTCCAAATATCATCCCAATTAACATAGCCAGAAAACCTCCGATTAAACAAAATAGAAAAATTGGGCGAATTGATGGAATTGTAGTAAGTGCTTGCCAAGTTCTGAGGAATACTAATCCATTTAAAGTCAGCATTATAGTAAAAAATATTATAAAAAAAAATGTTTTCATTGAGTATAAATTAATTTATTAAAAAATACAAGTATTGAATTTAACGCTTAAAACTGAATATTGTTTTATTTTCAAGAAAATGTTTTTGCCGGAAACACTCTTATTTGATTTAAAAAATAGCAAAATAAAGGCTTCCCGAATTAGAGAAGCCTTTATGAAATGTAATATAAATCAAATCATTTTATGCCCAATTTCTTTAAAATAGCTTTAGGAATAGCATCTTTATGTAGCAGTATATCAATGGTTTTGTGTTTCACAAATGTTTGGCTGGCATACCAAATACCCTTGTATTTAGAATCAGTTCCCCATGAATTCTTTACCAAATAATATTTTGTTCCATTTTGGTCGGTGGCAGTACCAAAAATTACCATTCCGTGGTCATCTGTTGTTTGAAAATTATCAAATCCCTGTTGCCTGATTTCTTGAGTTACTTTAATTTCGGGCTGTGGTCCTTTTATTTTGTACACTTTTTCATCAATTTCTTTTTGAGTAAAATTGAGCCATTTTGCCTGATCTGTACCGGGCAAATTTGATACTTTTGTTTCAGGATCAACTGCGATTCCTTTTCGGGTAAAACCTTTTTCACTAACGTCAGAAGCCCAAGCAACACAATATCCATTATTTATGGCATTGTCAAAAATGCTCATCAGTTCATCTATTGGCACATTATACGATTCAGCCCATCGCCAATTATCCGGAATTTCCACCGGAAATGCCTTATAAAATGGATGGTGTGTAAATGAGGTCAATGAAATATAATCATCCATGTTTAACCCAAGTGAATTAAAGTAACTCATCGGGCTGAATTTTTTTCCTTCTATACTAAATTCATTTGGACATTTACCCAAATATGCATCTAAAATGCCGTCGAAACCGGCTTTCCACGCAGTAGATAGTTTTTTATTAGGGTTCGACACAATTACTGAAACATAGGATTTTGTTAATGCATCCAATTCGCCATGTTTATGGTTTTCTTCACCATAATTAAGTCCTTTCATTTCATTTTCAGGAACAATTCCATAGTTTTTTAATGCATAAATCACATCATAAAACGAGCCTCCTTCGGCAAAGTTAATAGTTCCATTCATACGAACATATTTATCAGCTTTATCAGAATATGTTCGATGTACCACATACATTTCAGACAAATCGGTTTCTGGTTTTCCCATTCGTAACAATTCAGCTTCGAAAAAACCAAGAGTTGAAAAACACCAGCATGTACCCGAACTGGCTTGATTTTTTACCGCTGTAATTTTATTCTGCCTCACAATGGAAAATCTGAAACTATCTACACTGGCAGTATCTTTTTCAGCCTTTTGAGCAAATGAGCTTAGGCTAATTGCCAAAAAGCTAAAGAACAAATAAACTCTTTTAACTTTTATTCCAATCACTTTAGGGGAATTGAAGTTTAATTCAAAAATCGAATAACTACTTTTGATTTTCATGCTTGATATTTTTTTAGTTTTTAACGCTTATTTATTCGGTATATTTTCCAATGTTGCCAATAGGTAATCCCAAAATTTCTGCACAGTGGCGATATTCACTTTTTCATCAGGCGAATGTGGATACCGAATTGTTGGTCCAAATGATATCATATCCATTTTAGGATAATGAGTTCCTAAAATACCACATTCCAATCCGGCATGAATTATCATCACTTTGGGTGTTTTCCCAAATTTATCTTCATACACTTTGCTCATAACTTTCAAAATTGGCGACTCCAAATTAGGCTTCCATCCGGGATATCCACCCACCAATTCAACTTTGGCTCCTGCAAGCGAAAAAACGCTTAACACCATTGATGCTAATTCTTCCTTACGACTTTCAACTGAACTTCGAATAAGACAGCGAACAATAATTGATTTAGTATCCGATTTAATAATAGCTAAGTTATTCGAAGTTTCCACTACTGTTGGAAGTTCGGGAATAAAACGCGAAACACCATTAGGACAAGCTGTGATAGCATTAATCAAATCATCTTGAACCTCCTCGGGAATTAAACCGGATGGCAAATTAACCTGCTCTACTGAAAATGAAATTTTATCCTCAACACCATCGTATTCTATACTAAAAAGTTCTTCACATTCACGAACAAAATCAATAACTTCATCAACTCCTTCTTCAGGAACCGTGATTATTGCAAATGCTTCACGTGGAATTGCATTGCGTAAACTTCCACCGTCAATACTTGCCAAACGCACTTCAAGTTCAGCCACAGCTTCTTTCAGAAAACGGAACATCAATTTATTGGCATTTGCACGTTGTAAATGAATATCTACGCCAGAATGTCCTCCTTTGAGTCCGGTAAGCGAAATTTTTAATGCAACATCACCCTCTGGAATTTCAACTTCATTGTATCGAAAAGTTATATCGGCATCAATTCCACCGGCACAGCCCACATAAAGTTCACCTTCATCTTCCGAGTCCATATTTATGAGTATGTCGCCCTTCAAAAAATTAGGTTGTAACCCAAAAGCACCAAACATACCCGTTTCTTCGTCAACGGTAATAAACATTTCGATGGCTGGATGCGAAATTCCAGAAGACTGGAGAATTGACATGGCAGCAGCTAAACCAATTCCGTTATCAGCTCCAAGGGTTGTGTCGCGGGCTGTGACCCATTCGCCATCAATGTAGGCATCGATTGGGTCGGTTTGAAAATTATGAGTTACATTGCTGTTTTTTTGTGGCACCATGTCCATGTGAGCCTGCAATACCACTGCTTGCCGATTTTCCATACCTTCAGTGGCCGGTTTACGAACAAGTACATTTCCTATTTCGTCGCGAAGTGTTTCCAATCCGAGCGATTTTCCGAAACTTTCCAGAAAATCTCCAATTTCTTCTTTTTTGTGTGATGGACGTGGCACTTGAGTGAGAGAATAAAAATTTTGCCAAAGCGCCTTTGGCTCTAATTGCCTGATATCATTTGCATTCATTTTTCTATAATTTACATTTGGTTTATTCTTGAATAATTATTATATTTATCTGTATGCAAATATCCGTATTTTTTTTAAAAAAATGCTTTGAAAACGAGATTATTTAAAGAAAATTGAAATAGTATTCAATTCTAAACTTTTACCAAAATGCGAGTTTATGCAATTTACTTACTTTCTATTATTGTTTATATGTATCTGCAGTAAAACTGTAATAAATACCTGAATTAATTATCAATTTGTAATTTGAGATGAATTAATGAAAAATTTCTCTAATTACTGCAATATTTATATAGACAAACGGAATTTATTTGGTAATTTTGCGGTCGAAATGAAAAATTTATGATTTTACAATTAATTTATTATATTAACAATGGATTTAAAAGATACGTATAAATTTGTTACTGCCGAAGAGGCAGCAAGCTATGTAAATAACGGTGATATTATAGGTTTTAGTGGCTTCACGCCAGCCGGCTGCCCTAAAGAAGTACCAACGGCAATTGCTAACAGAGCTGAAGCTTTTCATGCAGATGGCAAAGAATTTAAAGTTGGAATATATACCGGAGCATCTACAGGAGATTCGTTAGATGGAGCGCTAGCAAGAGCCAATGCTATATTATTTCGCACCCCATATCAGTCTAATAAAGATTTAAGATCGGCTCTAAATGATGAACGAGCTCCCTATTTTGATATGCATTTATCTTCAATAGCACCACATTTACGCTTTGGATTTATGCCAAAACCAAAATTTGCAATTCTAGAGGTATGTGATTTAACTTCCGATGGCGAATTGGTATTAACTACCGGTGTTGGAATTTCGCCTACAATAGCCGGACTTGCTGATTTCATAATTTTGGAATGGAATCATAATCATCCAAAAGAGCTTAGAGGTTTCCATGATATATTTGAACCAGCCGACCCGCCACATCGCTTGCCAATGACGCTTCTCAGTCCGTCAGATCGTATGGGAATTCCTGTGGTAAAGGTTGACCCAAAAAAAATACTTTGTGTGGTAGAAACCCATCGCGACGATGAAGTGAGCGGCTTTACTCCTACCGATGAAGTAACCGATAAAATTGGTCAAAATGTCGCAAATTTTTTAGCAAACGAAATAAAATCAGGGCGCATACCTACCGAATTTTTACCAATACAGTCTGGGGTTGGCAATATAGCTAATGCTGTTATGGCATCATTGGGAAATAATCCTGATATTCCAACTTTTGAAATGTATACTGAAGTAATTCAAGATTCGGTTATAGAACTGCTTCGAAACGGAAAGATACGTTTTGCTAGCGGATGTTCTTTGACAATAACTACTCCGGTATTGAATAAAATATACGAGGATTTAGAATTTTTCAGGGATAAAATTGTACTTCGACCACAAGAAATGTCAAACAGCCCTGAATTAGCTCGTCGTTTGGGCTTAATAACCATAAATACTGCACTCGAAGCTGATATTTTTGGCAATGTAAATAGTACGCACGTTTTAGGCTCAAAAATGATGAACGGCATTGGTGGGTCAGCTGACTTTACACGTAGTGCTTACATTTCTATTTTCACCACACCATCCACAGCTAAAAAAGGTGATATAAGTGCCATTGTGCCAATGGTTTCGCATGTTGATCAAAATGAGCATTCGGTAAATATAATAATAACCGAACATGGTGTAGCCGATTTACGTGGGAAATCACCTATTCAGCGAGCTGAAGAAATAATTGAAAACTGTGTGGCACCAGAATATAAAAGCATGCTTACCGATTATCTGGCTTTATCCGGACCAACACATACACCTCATAATCTTCAAGCCTGTTTTGGAATGCATACTCAGTTTATGAAAACCGGAAGTATGAAAGGAACTAATTGGGAAGATTTCAAATAAATAAGTTTTAGAT
>Ga0194037_1001951_pt1 | contig 14255 bp, 14 predicted proteins | sample JunL306m_MetaG_FD_148653 | JGI IMG/M metagenome (GOLD analysis project Ga0194037, IMG submission 148653) | Anoxic zone freshwater microbial communities from boreal shield lake in IISD Experimental Lakes Area, Ontario, Canada - Jun2016-L304-6m | ecosystem: Environmental > Aquatic > Freshwater >...
TAATTTTTTTAAATTGTACCGATTCAAATCCATTCGTAATTAAATGCATTGAATAATTTTTGCTTTTTAAGTACTCTAGAATTTCAATGGTGTAAGGGAATAAATTCTTTTTATTAGGGAGAATAGCTAAGTAGTCAACAGACATTTCTTTAGACAGCGCTTCGTCGGCTATTTTATATTCTAGTAAACTTAAGTAAATACGCTTCCATCTTAATTCTTCTTGTTTGATATAACCCTTGGTATAACGGTCCCATAACTTGTGATTGTGCACACTATATTTACTATAAAATTCATCAAAATTATCGATACCCCTTGTTTCTAATGCATATTTAAGATGTAAGTCCCATAAGGTTTCTTTAGAATTTAATTCAAAGTCCCAAATTGTATGGTCAAGGTCAAAAAACAAGTCTTTATAGGGCATCAAATACTAATTGTGTTGAACGAATTTACAGTTTTGATTCTTATCTTTATTCTTTATTTAGATTATCTATAAATTATTTATATGCTGGTAGTTATCACAGGCGCTTCACAAGGTATTGGCTATGCAATAGCAGAGGTCTTTGCAGGCGCAGGACATACTTTATTAATAGGTAGTAAAACAGCTTCTCGTTTAGAAGAAGCCACTGAAAACTTACAAAAAAACTTTCCTACTGCTACTATATATTCAAAGCAAGCCGATTTATCAAAGCAAGCCGATTGCGAAGCCTTTGGAAATTGGTGTTTGAGTTTTGGTACACCCAACATTTTAATTAATAATGCAGGTTTCTTTTTGCCAGGTAATTTAATGAAGGAGGAACAAGGTGTATTAGAAACACAGATAGGCGCTAATCTTTATTCTGCTTATTATACTAGTCGTGCCATTATTCCTGCAATGATTAATGCAGGTAGCGGACATATTTTTAATATTTGTTCTATCGCTTCTTTGCAAGCTTATGCAGAAGGTGGTTCTTATAGCATTAGTAAGTTTGCTTTAGATGGATTTTCTAAAAACTTAAGGTTTGAGTTAAAAGATAAAGGTATTAAAGTTACAGGTGTTTATCCAGGCGCCACTTATACCAATAGTTGGGCGGGTAGTGGGGTAGCGCCTACTCGTATTATGGAAGCGCAAGATATTGCAAAGATGATTTTTGCAGCAGCTCATTTAAGTCCACAAGCAGTAGTGGAAGACATTGTGTTGCGTCCGCAATTAGGTGATTTATAAATTAAATAGTATATTTTAACTTTTATGAACTAAGTTTTTATTTATATATTTAACTAATTTAATAATTTATCATTCGTACTAAAGCATTTCTGTATCGTCATCAATAATAGAGGCCTTATTTGAAAAACTTTCTCTAGCTTTTTTAGTAGCAGCTATTCTTTCAATAATGACTTCTGCAATTAATTTTCCAGCATTTTCATTTGGATTATTTTGTAAAATACTTTTCAGTTTTGCTTCTGAAACATCTATTCGGTATAGTAGTTGGACGAGTTTGGAAAAGTCTTCTTTAATCAACTCATTGATCATGGATTCTAAATCTGGGTTACTTAATTTCTCAAGCGCTAATAAATTTATTTCCATTTGATTTAATTAAATTTTTCAATAACACCTAGACTAAACAAAGCAAAGTCATATTTAACAGGGTCTTTAGGGTCTAAAGTTCGACAATAATTGGTTAATTCAATTGCGGTTTGCCAATCTGTTTGGGTTCTTTTTAAAATTCCTAATCCTCTTGAAACCCTTGCTACATGAATGTCAATAGGTATAATAAGGGCTGCTGGGCTAATTTTTTTCCATAAACCAAAATCAACCCCTTGATTATCTTTTCTTATCATCCAACGTAAATACATATTCAATCTTTTACATGTTGAACCAGACAAAGGACTAGCGATATGTTTTTTTGTTCTTGCTGGAGCTTCTTCTAAAGAAAAAAAATATTCTTGAAAATGAATAAGGGCCTGTTCTATTATATTTTGTCTATCTATATTTTTCTTACTCAAAGTTGTATTATTAAAAAATGCAGTTTCTAAACTTTCATTTTTACTATAATGCTTTTTAAAAAATTCAATACAATAGAGTAAGTCGGTATCATTGAAAGTGCGGTGCGCAAAACCTAATAATTTTTTTAAATCTTTATCCTGATTTCCTATACAAAAAGCATAGGGTGCATTGTCCATTCTCTCTAATAACTCCTTCGTTTTATTTATAATAGTTGTTCTATTCCCCCATGCAAAAATAGCAGCAAAAAAACCAGCTATTTCTATGTCTTGCTGCTTTGTAAATAAATGAGGAATAGAAATAGGATCTTTCCCAATAAATTCAATGCAATTGTACTGTTTTACTTTTTGGTCTAATAGTTTATGAATCTCATCTTTCATTAACCAATGGCTTGTGCTAAATCTGCAATTAAATCGTCGGCATCTTCAATGCCCACACTTAAGCGAATAAGCCCGTCCGATAAACCATTAGCAATTCTTTGCGCGTGGGGTATAGAAGCATGCGTCATACTTGCTGGATGATTAATTAGAGATTCTACACCACCTAAACTTTCTGCTAATGAAAACACTTTAGTGCTAGAGAGTACTTTTTTGGCTGCATCTACTGTATCTTCTTTTAAAGTAAAGCTCATCATACCTCCAAATCCACGCATTTGTTTTTTGGCAATGTCGTGATTAGGATGGTCCTCAAATCCACACCAGTATACTTTGCCCACTTTAGGATGTTGTCTTAAATAAGCAGCTACTTGAATACCATTTTCACAATGTCTTTGCATTCGAACATGTAAAGTTTTAATACCTCTCAACACTAAGAAACAATCTTGTGGGCCTGGAACAGCGCCTGTACTTTTTTGAATAAAATATAGCTGGTCTCTTAAGGCCTGATCGTTCATGACTAAACAACCTTGAATGACATCGCTATGTCCTCCTAAATATTTAGTAGCAGAATGCATTACAATGGTAGCTCCAAAGTCGAGTGGATTTTGTAAATAAGGGGAAGCAAAAGTATTGTCTACACAAACTATACAATTATGTTTTTTACCAATCATAGAAACAGCTTCAATATCAGTAATATTCATAAGTGGATTAGTGGGAGTTTCTAACCAAATTAATTTAGTTGCAGGAGTCATGGCCTTTTCTACATTCTTAGCATCGGAGGTATCGACATAAATAAATTTGATGCCCATTTTTTCATGCACTTTGGAAAATAACCTGAAACTCCCGCCATACATATCATGCGCAGCTACTACTTCATCACCTGGCACTAGTAAACGCATCACTGCATCTGTAGCGGCAACACCACTCGCGAAGGCCAATCCAAATTTTCCATTTTCAATGACAGCAAAGGCTTCTTCTAATGCGAACCTAGTTGGGTTTTGACTTCTAGCATATTCATAGCCCTGATGTACACCAGGTGCCGATTGCACATAGGTAGAAGTTTGATAGATAGGGGTCATGATAGCACCAGTGCTTGGATCGGGATGTGCCCCTGCGTGAATATATTTAGTAGCTAATTTCATTTGTAAATTTTAAGAAGATTTTAAAAATTATTATTTTAATTCAATTCAATTTATTCCAATTGTAATATTAATTAGGAAAGCTTATTTCCATTTTTAAACATTCTATAAGAATAGATAGTGGGTACTAATACCATTACAATCATATCTATAAAAAAAATGACAAAAGATGTAACTGAACTAAAGACCATACCCGCAAAAAACTGAACTAAACCTCCGTACAACCATACTTTTCCTGCTATTTTATGGGTAGCATTCCAATTGTCTTCATTCTCTAAGGTCCAGGGCAGTTTAAATCCTGCAAAATAGTTTTGTTTTATTTTAGGCATATACATACCCATGGCTGCAAAGGCTAATCCCATTATAGGAAATAATAATTTTTCTATAGGCATACCTTGGTGCGTGGTTGCGTATAAAATAACCATGCTTAATGCACTTAAAAATAGAACAGTAAAAAATCCAAACTTTTGAAATAAAGTGTCGTCTACTTGCTCAGATCTTTTTGGATCAAATTTTTTTATATTGGCAAGTAAAAAATAAGTAAATAAACTGGCTACCCCCATAATAATAGGGCCTAAAAAAATACTGTCTTTTCCACCAAAGCCATCTGCCTCTCCCCTTATATTAAAATGGGTAGGTATAATTGCTGGTAAACTAGGATATAAATAATATGCATATATAAAGGGAATCCCAATTAATACGAGTACCCCTAAAAGCACCATTTTTTTGCTATTCATACATAAGCTTTAGGCTTTAAAGTTACTATTTATTCGCTTTTAATCAATAATACGCTATGTCCACAAAAAAATTTACTTTTGCTTCAAATCGAAAAAAATGAGTAAAGGTCCTATTTCAAAATTTGTTGAACATCATTATAGACATTTTAATGCAGCTGCCTTGGTAGATGCTGCCAAGGGTTATGAAACCCACCTTTTGGAAGGTGGCAAAATGCTAGTTAGTTTGGCAGGTGCCATGAGTACGGCTGAATTAGGTATTAGCCTGGCTGAAATGATTCGTCAGGATAAAATTGCCATAATTAGTTGTACGGGTGCTAACCTAGAGGAAGATGTCATGAACTTAGTAGCCCATAGTCATTATAAGCGTGTTCCTAATTACCGTGACTTAACACCACAGGATGAATGGGACTTATTAGAGAACCATTTTAACCGTGTAACAGATACTTGTATTCCTGAAGAGGAAGCATTTAGAAGATTACAAAAACATATTGTTAAATTTTGGAAGCAAGCTGAAGCCAAAGGCGAGCGTTATTTTCCACATGAATTTTTATACCAAGTTGTTTTGAGTGGAGAGTTGGAACAATATTATGAGATAGATCCAAAAGATAGTTGGATAGTAGCTGCAGCTAAAAAGAATATTCCTATTGTCGTACCAGGTTGGGAAGATAGTACGACTGGAAATATTTTTGCGAGCTATGTAATAAAAAATGAATTAAAAGCAAGTACGGTTAAAAGTGGTATTGAATACATGGTGGAACTAACAGAGTGGTACCGTGCGAATAGTGGTGGAAAAGGTGTTGGATTTTTCCAAGTAGGGGGCGGTATTGCTGGAGATTTCCCAATTTGTGTGGTACCCATGATGTATCAAGACTTAGAATGGCATGATGTTCCTTTCTGGAGTTACTTTTGTCAAATAAGTGATAGTACTACTTCTTACGGATCATACTCAGGTGCGGTTCCAAACGAAAAAATTACCTGGGGTAAGTTAGATATTCATACCCCTAAGTTTATTGTAGAAAGCGATGCAACCATTGTAGTGCCATTGATATTTGCTTATATTTTAGGACAATAATTAAAATAGGTCTTTCAATATAAAAGCCCCTCCGAAATCGAAGGGGCTTTTTATTTTTTTTCTGATATAATTCTAGATTAAATAGAAATGAGAAAATATAATTTTGAGTGAACTTTGAGCGAAGCGATAGAGAGCGAAAAATTATATTTTGAATGAATATTTAATTACCTCCCGGGCATATTCAAAGGAATATCTCTTTTAAGCATATCTTCTCTTTGTGCAATTTCACAAGCAGTATAATAAACCATCATTACTCTTTTTTGCATTAAATCAAAATTAATCTTTTCAATGGTATCGGTTGGTTGGTGATAATCGGCTAATAACATACCATCATAGAAAAATAAAATGGGCACTCCTTTTTTAGCAAAATTGTAATGGTCGCTACGGTAGTAAATTCTATTTTTATCGTTCGGGTCGTCGTACTTATAGTCTAGTGTAATATTACTTGAAGCTTTATTAGCTGTTTCATTAATACCTACTAATTCTGAACTTAATTTATCATGACCAATTACATACACATAACTAAGCGTGTCTCCTAAATGACGCTCGGTGTCAACACGACCTACCATATCTGTATTTAAATCTGCAGTAGTTTTATCTAAAGGAAATATAGGGTGTTCAGAATAGTAATCAGAACCCCATAAGCCTTTCTCTTCACCACTTACAGTCATAAATACAATGGTTCTACGAGGCTTAAAACCTTTTTTGGCTGCTGTAGAAAATGCTTCAGCCATTTGCATCACACTCACTGTTCCTGAACCATCGTCATCAGCACCATACCAAATGACATCACCTCTTTTACCCAAATGATCATAGTGACCAGTCAACATTAAATATTCTTCTTTTTTATCTGTACCTGGTAGTACAGCAATTACATTACTACTTTCTACATTCTCTGTTGTTTTACTAGCAACAATACTTGCATCAGTGGTATAGCTTCCTTTTTTTAATTCTTTCAAATTATTTAAAGTACCTGCAGCAGTTCCTAATAAGCTATTAGCTACTTCTATAGAAATATTTGCCATTATAAAACCTGCATTTGCATTCGTATTGGCCTTCATATAAACATTCCCTTTTGTAAGTGAGGGCGTAGTTGCTGGAAAGTCACTTGATATAATTAATAAACCTGCTGCACCTTTACTGCTTGCTTGACGTAATTTAGCCATTGGAGATGCAGGGTTAGCATAATAAGCACGATTTCCACCAGCTCCCATTTTTACGGGGCCTTCACTATTTCCTTCTAAAACGACAACTAATTTTCCCTTCACCTCTAAGTTCTCGTAATCATTAATTGATTTGCTCGCATCTACAATTCCATATCCAGCAAAAACAATATCTTTCACATTTAAGTTTGTATTGGTAATACCTTGTAAACTAAAATTAAAGTCTTTGTCCCATTCATATGAGTGCGCATTAACTATTAATTTTTTCTCAGTTAGAATATCTTGGTAAACAGGATAAACTTGTTGGTAGCTATTCCCATTTCCTGGTAATAGACCCATTCTTTTAAATTCAGATTCAATATAGGCTGCAGCTCTTTTTTGTCCTGGCGAGCCTGTTTCTCTACCTTCCATTTCTGCACTAGCAACAATTGAAAGTTTTTCTTTTAATGCTTTTGCAGTAATGACGTTGGCGAATTTAGTTAGGTCCTTCGTCGTTTGAGCAAAAGACATAGTGCTGATAAACAGCAGTGAAATCCATAGTAGTTTTTTCATTTGACTTATTTTAATTTTTATGCGCAAGTAATTTTATTCACTCTATTTTGATGTCTACCTCCTTCAAAGGCAGTAGACATAAATTTTTCTATCATTTCTTTAGCCAATTCAATGCTTACATAGCGAGCAGGAATACAAATCATATTGGCATTATTGTGTAAGCGTGTTAGCTCTGCAATATCGGTTTGCCAACAAAGGCCAGCTCTAATACCTGCATGTTTATTAGCTGTCATAGCTACTCCATTGGCACTACCACAAAATAAAATACCAAAGGCAGCTTCTCCCATTTCAACACTAGTTGCTGTGGGATGTGCGAAGTCGGGATAATCAACTGAGTCGGAAGTATAAGTACCAAAGTCCTTGGTTGTATATCCTTTTTCTTGCAACCAAGTTTGAATGGCATTTTTAAAATCTACACCAGCATGGTCAGCTCCTAAGGCAATGGGCTTGTTAGTATCAAATACGTATGACATAGAATAAATTTAATTATATTTTTTTAATCCCACTGTTCGTCTTCCTCTTTTTTTACAGACTTATGCGCCCATCTTGAAACAAAAATACTAAACTCAAATAAAGTATATAAAGGAATAAATACAATAGTTTGACTATACCAGTCCGGACTTGGTGTAATAAAGGCCGCTACAAATAAAATAATAACTACTGCATATTTACGAGTAGTACTTAAAAATTTAGGCGTAATTAAACCAATCTTAGTTAATAGAAATACTATAACAGGCAATTCAAAGGCAATCCCACAGCCCAATATTAAATTGGTTAAGTTATCTAAATAATCGGCAAAAGTAGGTATGGTTGTGATGGCACCTTTAGAGCCCAGTTGAAACCCAGCTAAAAAATTAAAAGTAAAAGGGCCAAGTACAAAAAAACCAAATGCGGAACCCATGAAAAAAAAGAAGGAAACCCAGAAAATCATGAACCTTGTATTTTTAATTTCATTTTCTTTTAAAGCAGGTTTCACAAAGGCCCAAATTTGATAGAATATATAGGGGAAGGCAACAATTAATCCACCTACAAAGGCCATACTAATACTACTTAAAAATTGACCGCCAAAAGTGGTGCTTTGTAAAGAAACTTTCACAGGGGGCATGCAAAGTGAATCTCCTAAATGTAGCCAATGACTTAAATTACAAAATGCTTTGTATGTAATGAAATCCGAATTTAATGGACCCGTAATAACATTGTCCATAATCCAATCACGATATATAAATATAATAATAGAAGTGATTAAAACAGAAGTTAATGAACGAACAATGGTGCCCCTTAATACTTCCAAATGATCGATGAATGACATCTCGGAATCATCGCTTTTTTTAAATCGGTCAAATAGTGCCATAATACTTTTTCAATGAGGACTAAAGTTAAGGTTTCTAAGGGAAAAAGGAGGGTCAAAAGCCAAAAAAAGGACTAGTGGATTTTAATTTTTGCTTTTTCTATTCTAGTATCACTAACGGCCAATATTTCAGCGTCAAAATGAGGCAAATGAATTATAGTGCGCATTTTAGGAATAGACTCATGATGATGAATTAAATATCCACTTAGGGTTTCTGAGCTATCTGCTGAAAAATCTATACCATATTTTTCATATAAGTAGTCAAGCTCTAGGCGCCCACTAAAGATGAACTCAGTATCTGAAAGCTTTTTTTCTATTAAGTCCTGTTCATCATATTCATCTTCAATTTCACCAAAAATTTCTTCGAGTACATCTTCCATTGTGACAATTCCAGCAGTACCACCAAATTCATCTACCACCCAAGCAATACTTTTTCTTTTCTTAGAGAACAAACTAATAAGGTCTGCTGCATTCATACTCTCTGTCACTAGTGGAATGGAATGTAAAATTGAAGATATTTGAGTAGGCTTTTTAAATAAATCTAATTGATGCACATAACCCACAATGGCGTCTAAGCTTTCTTCATAGACAATGAGTTTGCTTAATTTAGTTTCAATAAATAACTCACTTAAACTTTGAATAGAAGTAGTTAATTCTACTCCAACAATTTCTGTTCTTGGTACTAAGCACTCTCTAATTTTTATGTCAGGTAGGCTTAATGCATTTTCAAATAAGTCGGTATTTAAATCTTGTTGTTCCTTAGATTGTTTTGTTTGTTGAACAAAATGCGCTAAATCAACTTTAGTGAAACCTTCTTTTTTATGGATGATACGCATTTGAAATAAATATTTCAATACCAACTGTGCTAGGTTCACAAGTAATATAGTGATAGGCCTAAATAGAATATGAAAAAATTGTGCTACAGGGGCAAAAACTGTAATCATAGAAGCAGCCCTCGCCTTGAATATGGCCTTGGGTACAAGCTCGCCTATAAGTAATATTACTAAAGTTGATAAAATAGTATTACCAAGTAAAATGGAGTAGGGACCTAAATGCCATCTTTCCCAAATTAATTTGTCTAACAAGGCTTCGAATTGAATACCAAAGACCACTAAGGAAATATTTAATCCAATTAAACAAGTACCAATAAACTGAGTAGGCGCTTCTAAAAATTTTGCAATAATTTTCCCTGCTTTACTTCCTTGTTTTTTTTTAAGCTCTAAACTTAAACGATTGGCACTTACGAAGCCAATTTCATAGCCTGAGAAAAATCCAATCAAAATAATAGAAGCCACTATAGCGAAAAGCATAAAAAATATTTATTCAATTTCAAAAATAGTATTTACCACTCAGGTAATTTGGGTTTTGTTTCTACAATGCCTTCAATTTGTTCCATTATGGCAGGTGTTAATAAGACTGCAGTATCCAAAGCGGTTAAATTATCCAATAATTGCGCTTTACTGGTAGCACCTAAAATAGCTGTACTTACATTTGGATTTTTAATACACCAAGCAATACTTAGTGAAGCGGTACTTACTTTCAATGCCTTGGCCATGGCACCCAACTCTTGCACTTTTTTGATCCTATCTTGCATCAACCAGCGGTCTCTTAACCATTCAAAACCTTCCATTTGAAAACGAGATCCTTCTGGTATACCATCATTGTATTTTCCCGTTAAAAGCCCTGATGCTAAAGGACTCCAAATGGTCGTACCCATGCCAACATTCTTGAAAATTTCTAGGTATTCATTTTCCATTTTTGCTCGCTCAAATAAATTGTACTGAGGTTGTTCAACAGAAGGGCCAATTAAATGATAAGCTGCAGCGATGCGGTGGGCTTCCATAATTTCTACCCCACTCCATTCACTTGTGCCCCAATATAAAATTTTTCCTTGTTGTATTAAAGTATTCATGGTTTGAACTACTTCTTCTATTGGTGTGGTTTTATCTGGACGATGACAATAATAAAGATCAAGGTAATCGGTTTGTAATCTTATCAAGGCTTCATGACAGGCTTCAGTTAAATGCTTTCTGCTTAGCCCTGTTTGGTTAGGTTTATTGGCTTTGCCTCTCCATCCAAAATAAGCTTTAGAAGAAAGTACAATTGAAGTTCTATCCCATTTTTTATTGTTTAATACACGTCCCATCATTTTTTCACTTTCCCCTGCAGCATATACTTCAGCATTATCAAAAAAGTTGATACCTGCATCATAAGCAATACCCATTAGTTCATCGGCAATACTATCGTTGATTTGTTTGTGAAAAGTAACCCAGCTTCCAAAACTAAGTGTACTTAATTGTAGGCCTGTCTTGCCCATTTTTCTATATTCCATAGCTGTTATTTTTTTGGATTAAAACCACTGGTGTCAGAAATAATAGCATAGCTATTGGACTGTGGTTTAAATATTTTAATGTCTGTTAAATTTTGATTGGCTTCAAAACCCATACCATATGTTTTTGAAATGGGGTTATGCTGTTTTACAATTACTTCTTTATCGGTGGTGAACTTATTGGTTATCTGATCCCATATCATTTCCTTGCACCATAATGTATCTCCTAATACATTGTAAACAACCACATTGTCTTTTAAAAATACTTTATTATCTGCTTCTTTGTAATTGGCATAGTTGGCGCTCAGTTTGCTTTCAATATGTAAGCTGTCTTTATAGAAATCAACTTTAAGGGTGCTTGGAAATTCTACCATCTTGCCGCTATCTACTAAATATTTTTTCATTAAGGGTGCCATTAATTTGGCAGTCATCTTTCCATCGTTAGAAATAAAAATAGATACCTCTTTACCAACATCTACACCTCCAATACGAGCTCCTAAGGCCTGTACCTCATTCACATTATTTTCGCAGGCCAGCATAAAAAAGCAGCTACTTATTAAAGCAACTGCTAGTTTAGTATTTTTATTGAATAATGAATTAATCATATTTGCGTTTATTAAACCAAATATCGCTTAAGCTATAGCCTACTGTAAATTGCACAAAGTTTTCTTTGTAATCATTTATACCAGAACCTCTTTGGCCTACTTGCAAGGCTAAATTTAGTAAAGTAAATTGGTAATCGTAAGAGCGATATTTTCTAATAGGCAATCCCATTCCTAAAGTCATAGCAGATATTTTCAAGCCCTTACTGTCTATATTTAAATAGTCTTTACCTGTATAATATCCTAGTCTGTAAGTAACTGTAGACCAATAATTTAGATAGTCAAAAGCATTAGGACAAAATTGTGCTCCTACACGAAACATCCAAGAATTAGATAGAAGATCCTTTTGTCCATAGAAACTATATTTGTCCTGCCAAGCAGCGCTGTTGTATTCTATACCCAATACCCATTGATCATAATTTCCTCTTGTATCATATTCTTTTTTATGTAATGCTAGTCCTAAAGTATATTTAGCAGGCATTACAACATTACCTGGTATATTTTTTTGGAAAATAGCAGTATCTAAAGGAGTAGAAGTAGTGGATGTAAAGCTACCTGTTGATCGAACCATATCTTGCTTACCTTTCATTGTTTGATCTAAACTAGCTGTAGCACCATAACTTATAGAGTATTCTGTTTTTTGAACACCCTTCCCTTTTTTTATTGAATAGATAGGAAATTCTCCAAGCAAACCCCATTGTAAAAAAGCACCACCAAAAACCGTATTGGTATTGGAAGTGGATTGGAAAAAATAATTGGAGTCTGTACTGTTTTGAAATGATTTGATATTATCAATTTTTCGACGTCCAAAATTATACCCTGTATTGACGCCCAAACTTAGATATTTCCATGATTTACCAAAGCCTAAAAAAACCTGATTCAATCCGCCTTGTCCTATATAATTATTGAAAATGGTATCTCCAGAAGAAATTCTTTTTGTTTCGGTAACTGCGTAATTTATTTGAGAGACAGGTCTTAAGCCAAAAGCCATACCTGTTTTTTTATTTTTATTGATGGGAACACCCACTAAAACGTAGTTAGGACTGAAGTAAGTAGATTGTTCTTTACCTGTAGGTGCTGATAATTTTTTTAAAGTATTATTATTAAAATTCATACCTAAATCAAAAGTGGTCATATAAATAGAACCATAAGATGCAGGGTTATTAAAATTTATACTTTGTCCAAAGTTTCCATTCATGGAGGAAGTGAAGGCAGCTGAAAAACCACCCAATGCCTGACTAGTTACATTTTGACTATTAACTACTTCAGTGCCTAGTCCATACCTTGAAAAAGGGGAATTGATTTGAGCCTTAGTTGGGGTGATAAAACAAACTAAACCTAGAAAGGGGGTTAACCTAATTATTTTTTTCGCAAATAGCATACAGTCCTTTATATATTAAATTTTGGTCGGCAAATATCCTCTTTTTTAAATGAGGCACAAAATAAGAAATGTCCCCACCGGTTAATAGCACGTTAAAGTTGCTATATTTCTGCTCATATGCAGTAATTATACCATCTATTTCGGCTGCCATACCCAAAATGACCCCACTTAGGATATTAGTTTTGGTGTCATAACCAACTAAGGTGAACTCGTTAGAAGGGCTAATAAGAGGTAAAAGAGCAGTTTGATCATGCATAGCCTTAAAGCGCATTTGCATACCCGGTGATATACTGCCACCTAAAAAAGCATGGTTATTGTTGATAAAATTATAGGTAATACAAGTACCTAGAGAGATGACTAAATTATGATTATGGGGGTAAAGGTCGACTGCTGCTGCTATTAATGCCAACCTGTCGGCTCCAATAGTTTCAGGCTTACCCACTGGGGTGGTAAAGCTAAGTTGGGTACTAGTTCCTAATAAATGAAATTTAGTTTTATTGGCAAGTAGGCTTTCAATAGCTTTATCGTGATGTACAACAGAAGATAAAATAGTTTTTGTGGGTGAAAATTCAAGCAATAGTTTTTCAATTTCTTCTATACTGCCATTTTCTAAAACACGTAATTCAACCAAATTGGCATTGGTAAAAATGGCCACTTTTAAACGCGTGTTGCCAAAATCAAAACAAAGGGTGTTAGACATATACTTGCTTAGGGTTCAAAATTAATCTCTTTGCCTCAAAGTTTAGATAAAACAATAGGCAAGTTGCAAAAGTTTTCGGTTATTTGAAGTATAAAATTTACGTAAAAAATAAGAGGGCATGAAAATAGCGGGGTTTACAATTATTAAAAATGCGATTACCAATGATTTTCCCATTGTAGAAGCTATTCGCTCCATACTACCCGTGGTGGATGAAATGATTGTTTTAATTGGAGATTCTACGGATGAAACAAATGCGCTTATTGAATCTATTGGAGATCCTAAAATTAAAATTCACCACTCGGTTTGGAATAAAAACTTAAGAAAAGGTGGTACAGTTTTAGCAGACGAAACCAATAAGGCTTTTCATTTAATAAGTGATGCCTATACATGGGCATTTTATATTCAAGCAGACGAAGTGGTGCATGAGAAATATCATTCTACAATAAGGGAAGCCTGCGAAAACTATGCTGCTGATTCAGAAGTGCAAGGGCTTTTATTTAAGTATAAACATTTTTATGGTACTTATGATTATGTGGGGGATAGTAGAAAATGGTACGCTCATGAAATTAGAATTATCAGAAATAATAAAAATATTTCAGCTTATAGAGATGCGCAAGGTTTTAGAATAGGCAGCAAAAAATTACCCGTAGCAACTATTGATGCGAGTATTTATCATTATGGCTGGGTGAAGAGTCCTGCGCAGATGCGAAAAAAAATAAAAGAAAGTAGTGTGTATTGGAATGATGATACACAGCTAGAAAAAATAAAATCAAGTCCCGCCGATTACGATTTTACAGGCTTTGATTCACTAGAAAAATTTACAGATACGCATCCTGAGGTTATGCTTAATAGAATACAAAAACAAAATTGGGCTATT
>Ga0194037_1001952_pt1 | contig 14251 bp, 13 predicted proteins | sample JunL306m_MetaG_FD_148653 | JGI IMG/M metagenome (GOLD analysis project Ga0194037, IMG submission 148653) | Anoxic zone freshwater microbial communities from boreal shield lake in IISD Experimental Lakes Area, Ontario, Canada - Jun2016-L304-6m | ecosystem: Environmental > Aquatic > Freshwater >...
GCGGATAAATATATTTGTTGTAAAATAAGTATATTCGTAAATTAGACAAAGCTATTAAGCAGGTAATTGAATACTTTTTAAGAAGTATAAAAGGAATTTGGAAAATACCCAAAATTGTACAAAAAAATAAGCAAATGAAAATGCAACTTTTGTTCAAAATGTGTTGCCTCAGAATGAAAAAACTTTTCATTCTATCCATCAAACAATTCCGCTTCAGGGAGTTATTGATTTTTATTTGTGTTTTCTGTGCTTTTACAAATTCTTCTGCATGCTGTAGAGGAAAAAAAATAGGTACTATTCCGTTTGAAATGGTGGGTACATATATGATTGTGAAAGTAAAGATGAACGATTCTAAGCCTCTGAATTTTATACTGGATTCTGGTGTACGCAACATTATTATTACCGAATTATTTCCAGAGGATGTTGTTTCATTAAGCTATGTCAACGAGATAAATTTACAGGGATTGGGTTCTGGAACTGATTTGAATGCCTTTGCGAGTTACAACAATGTCATTCAAATGGGTAGAGTAAAACTGAATAATCAAAATGTTTATGTTATCAAAGAAGATATTTTCAATTTGTCGAAACATACAGGCACAAAAATAAACGGATTGATAGGAGTAGACTTCTTTGAGGATTATTTGGTGGAAATTAACTATACTTACAAGCAAATTAATTTCTATTTAAACGATGGGTTTGAATTTCCAAAAGGATATCGGAAGCTGCCGATTAGTATTGAATCGAAAAAAATGTATGTCCAATTGTCTGTTTTAGAAAATGATAGCATCCACAAAAATGTAAAAATGCTAATTGATACTGGTGCAGAGCTGAATGCTTGGTTTCAAACATTTACTGCCAATGCCATTCATTTGCCACAAAAAAATGTTGAAGGTAGAATAGGGCAGGGGCTCAACGGAGAAGTTAAAGGGAAATTTGCTCGAATTCCACAGATTTGTTTTGGTGAATTCTGTTTAAGTAATACGATTGTTGCTTTCCCAGATTCGGCTGATATTGCCGAAATAGTAATCAGCACAAAAAGAGATGGAACAATTGGTAGTGAGCTTCTTAGTAGATTTAACAGCTATTTCGATTATAAGAATAAGCTGTTTTATTTTAAACCCAATGCTTCCTTTAAAAATCCATTTACTTACAATATTGCAGGTATTGAAATAGAACAAATTATACCTTTTATTCCCCAAACGGAAGTATTGAATGTGTGGAAAAATTCCCCGGCTGAAAAAGCGGGTGTACAAATAGGCGACCAAATCATGGAGTTGAATGGTAACAGAACATTTCAGATGCAAATGGGTGAAATAAAAAATTATTTTGAAAAGCCGTCCAAGCATCCTTTAAGCATTACCTTAATGCGTGGTGGTAAAGAAATAAGGTTGAAAATAGATATGAATAGTAAATTATAATAGGCAGATTCGTATTTTTTTAAAAAACTTGAATTTGAAGGATTAAAAGTTATTTTTCCAACCATAATGACTTTTTCCACTTGAAATAATCTTAAATGTGTAAGTATTTTTCAAACAATCACTTATTTTGCAAAGAAAAAGTTATCAACAGTTTGCAGTCTCAAAAAAAACATCTATTTTTGCAGTCCAAAACCCCGAATTGTAAAAATAACAACATAAACACATAAAGCAATGAAAAGGACGTTCCAACCTTCAGTAAGAAAAAGAAAAAACAAACACGGTTTCCGTGAAAGAATGGCAACAGCAAACGGACGCAGAGTATTAGCAAGCCGTCGTGCCAAAGGCAGAGCAAAACTTACCGTTGCTGACGAACCTCGTCACAAAATCTAAGCATTCTGTAAAAACAGTATAAAGAAAGTAAAGACTTCAGGTAAGTTTTTACTTTTTTTGTTTTTAACCCCTTTGATAGCAATAAATTGATTATTTTTGGCATCTGTATTATTAGAGTCCGCAAAGTGTAAGATTGCCTATATATCAACAACTTGCAACTCGCAAATCTTTACTTGGAAGTAAACTTATGGATATTAAGAGATTTTGGAAGGAGACTTTCGCTGGTTTTGTACTGAAAAATGTGTTGATTGCCATCACTATTATTGTGGCTTTAACTTGGATAGCATTAATTTGTATGGATTTTTATACACATCATGGTGATTATCAAGTAGTACCCGATTTGCGCGGCGCTTATGTGGAAGAAGCAGTGCAGATTTTAACCAAGCAAGGATTATATGTAAAAGTAATCGATTCGGTATATGTGCGCAATAAAAAATTGGGTACTATTATCGACCAAATTCCTGCCCCAAATTCCAATGTGAAAAATAACCGTCCCATTTATTTAATTATTAATTCTAAACAAGTGCGACAAGTAAGTTTGCCCGATGTGAGTGATGTGTCTTATCGTCAGGCCGATGCAATGCTTCAATCCATTGGTTTGGTGATAGCTAGCGTAGAATATGCACCTTCTGATTTCAAAGATTTGGTAATGGAGGTAAAATACAAAGGCAGAAGTATTCTTGCTGGCACTCGTATTCCCGAAGGCAGTTCGGTAGTTTTGGTGGTTGGTAATGGTTTAGGTGCTGCAGCATCCGTTGTTCCAGCTTTAAAAGGACTTGGAATGGAAGCTGCCACTGCCGAAATACTATCAGCACAATTAGTTGTTGGCGCGGTTCAGTATGATACTCCACCTTCGGGCGACGAAAAAGATTATGTCATTTATCGCCAACGTCCTGCTGCAGGAACTTCACTTTCTGCTGGCACCGCCATAGAGATTTTCCTTTCCAAAGATAAATCGCGTGTAAATGAGGTATTTGAAGAAGATACCAAACCTGCAGAAAAAGAAGAAGTCTTTTTCTAGGATTCAAATTGTTCATTATTAATTTTTAATTATCAAAAGTGGCAGACGATTTTTTGAACGAATCAGCTTTGGATGAAATAGATGAATTGAGTGAAGTAGGAGAGGAGCAAGAGCTTTTTGAGCATTTTCGATTTGTAGTGGACAAAGGTCAAGCTTCCAACCGAATAGATAAGTATCTGGTAAACTGCATGTCCAACACGTCGCGCAACCGTATTCAGGATGCTGCTACTGCTGGAAATATTTTAGTGAACGGCAAATCCGTAAAATCCAATTACAAAACCAAAGCACTCGATATTATTAGCATTGTGATGGCTTATCCACCTTCGCAATTTGAAATTATTCCGCAGGATATTCCCATCAATATTGTGTATGAAGATGACGACATTTTGCTTGTCAATAAGCAACCGAACTTGGTGGTACATCCTGGATTTGGCAATTTCGACGGTACACTTCTCAACGCCATTGCTTATCACCTCAAGGACACTCCAGGTTTTGATGCCAACGATTCGCGAATAGGTTTGGTGCATCGCATCGACAAGGACACTTCGGGTTTATTGCTAATTGCCAAAACCGAAATGGCAAAAACAAATCTAGGTAAGCAATTTTTTGATAAAACCACGCAACGACGCTATCAAGCGTTGGTTTGGGGCAATGTAAAAGAAGACGAAGGTACTATTATTGGTGCTTTGGCGCGAGATTCGCGGGATAGAATGCAGTTTACAGTTTTCCCCGAAGGTGAAAATCCAGCAGCCAAGCATGCCGTTACACATTACAAAGTGTTGGAGCGATTGGGTTATGTCACTTTGGTGGAATGTCGTCTTGAAACTGGCCGTACGCACCAAATCCGTGTACACATGAAGCACATTGGGCATACCATTTTCAACGATGAACGGTATGGTGGTCATGATATTTTGAAAGGAACTACTGCTGCCAAATACAAACAATTCGTGAAAAATTGCTTCGAAATCTGTCCACGACAAGCACTGCATGCCAAAACACTAGGCTTTGTACATCCACGCACTGGTGAATTTATGCATTTCGAAAGTGAATTGTTAGACGATATGCAAGGTTTGATTGAGAAATGGAGAGCATATAAGCAAACGATGGAATAAGAACCCCTAACAAACCCGAAAGGGGAATGAGGCAAGTTCTTTCGACCTGAATTTTATAAATTCAAAATGTAACAAATAAATCAATACTAACTTCAGTTCCACTTTAAGGATTTGGGGTTGTATTTAAATAAATCATTACTAATTTTATTCCCCTTCAGGGGCTAGGGGTCATCTTTATTTATGAAAAAAAACATAGCCATTGTAGCCGGCGGCGATTCGTCGGAAGTAGTTGTTTCGCTCAAAAGTGCAGCGGGATTGTATTCTTTTATGGACAAAGAGCGTTATAATTTGTTCATTGTTACCATTGTAGGTCAAACCTGGCAAGTGGAATGGTCGGATACAGAGAAAATTGCCATTGATAAAAACGATTTCAGTTTTACTCGAAACGGTGAAAAAACCAACTTCGATTTTGCTTATATTACCATTCACGGTACGCCTGGCGAAAATGGTATTTTACAAGGATATTTTGAGTTGATTGGATTGCCATATTCTTGTTGTGGTGTGTTGGCAGCTGCAATTACTTTCAATAAATTTACTTGTAATCAATACCTTAAAGGATTCGGCGTAAAAGTATCAGAATCGCTCGTTTTACGTTCGGGACAATCAGTTACCAACGAAGAGGTGGCTCAGAAAATAGGATTCCCATGCTTCGTAAAGCCCAACGTAGGCGGCAGTAGTTTTGGCGTGACCAAAGTGAAAAGCTTAGAACAGGTTCAACCTGCTATTGCACACGCATTTGCCGAAGGTAGTGAAGTAATGATTGAGGCTTTTTTGGCAGGAACGGAAATTACCTGTGGCGTATATAAAACCAAACAAAAATCGCAAGTTTTGCCAGTAACTGAAGTGGTGAGCGAAAACGAATTTTTTGATTTTGATGCCAAGTACAAAGGTCAAGTTCAGGAAATTACGCCGGCTCGCATCAGTGATTCATTGACAGAACGGGTTCAGAAACTCACTTCTGCCATTTACGATATTTTGGGTTGCAAAGGCATTGTGCGCATCGATTACATTATTTCAGAGGGTGAAGTAATCAACCTTTTGGAAGTAAATACTACACCAGGCATGACTGCCACCAGCTTTATTCCACAACAAATAGCTGCTGCTAGGTTAAATATTAAGGACGTGATGACAGAGATTATTGAAAATGAATTAAATTGATTAATTTCAATCCTACAATTTTATGAAAACTTTCAAAGAAATATCTCAAATAATTACAACCGAACTCGAACAAATCAATTGGAACAAGGAACCTCGTGGATTGTACGAACCCATTGGTTATGTGCTTAGTATGGGTGGTAAGCGCATTCGCCCGGTTCTGACTTTGATGGCTTGTAATTTGTTTTCGGACGATGTGCAGCCAGCCGTTAATTCTGCTTTGGGATTGGAAATTTTCCACAATTTTACTTTGCTGCACGACGATATTATGGACAAAGCCGATGTTCGCCGTGGTCAACCTACTGTTCATAAAAAGTGGGATGATAACACTGCCATACTTTCTGGAGATGTGATGCAAATATCGGCATATCAATTTATGACGCAAACACCTGTTAATCAATTAAAGCGGTCATTGGATTTGTTTTCTCAAACAGCTGCCGAAATTTGCGAAGGCCAGCAATATGATGTTGAATTTGAGTATCGCGATAGAGTTGAGGCCGATGAGTATTTGGAGATGATTCGCTTGAAAACTGCTGTTTTGCTTGGTGCTTCGCTACAAATTGGAGCATGGATAGGTGGGGCAGGAGAGGAGGATGCACAATTGCTTTACGATTTTGGAATAAATATCGGTTTGGCCTTTCAATTGAAAGACGATTTGCTAGATGTGTATGGTGATGAAGCTACTTTTGGGAAGAAAATTGGAGGCGATATACTTTGTAACAAGAAAACCTACATGTTGATTCACGCTTTGGAAAGAGCAGATGGAAAAGCGGCTGAAGAACTGCATGATTGGTTGGAAGTTTCTGACGCAAAACAATCAGATAAAAAAATTCTTGCAGTTACATCACTTTACAATAAATTAGGTGTGAAACAAATTTGCGAAGACAAGATGCAGTTTTTTTATTCAAAGGCAGTCGCAAATTTGGAAAATGTGTCTGTTTTGGAAAATAAAAAGCAAGAATTGAGAAATATAGCTGATAAATTGATGTTTAGGAACGATTAATTATTTATCTTTGTGGGCATAAATCAATTTCAAATTACTAATTGACTTGCCATGCCCTACCGAAGACTACCCAATACTGATCAAGCGCGTTTGCGTGCATTACGTACTGCTATTCAGCAATTTGACAAACAAGAATTTGGAAATCTGGTTATTTCTTATAAAACCATTTTAGATGCCAAAACCTATCTCAACGTGTTTGAGAAACAATTAAATCAATACCAAATTACTTTAGATAGTCAAGTGTCTGCTAATAAGAAGTATCAGCAAATAGTACATAATGCCCGTTTATACATTTCTCATTTCATTCAGGTGTTAAATCTTTCGGTTATACGGGGCGATATAAAAAAAGACCACAAACTTTTTTATCATTTAGATCCTAACCTACATACAGTTCCCGATTTAAGTACTGAGGCTTCATTAATTCAATGGGGAAAAAGTATAATTGAAGGCGAAAATGAGAGAATTAGGAATGGAGGATTACCGATCTACAATCCCGCAATTGCCAAAGTACAGGTTCATTATGAGGTATTTAAAGAATACAAATCCACTCAAAAAATTTACCAAAACACTACCAATCGTAATTGGGAAGACTTGGTAAGTTTGCGTGAAAAAGGGGATGTCATTATTCTGAATATTTGGAATCAAGTAGAGGCGAAATTTAGATCTGAACCACCCTATATTCGCATGATAAAATGCCAAACTTTTGGTTTGGTTTATTATTACCGAAAGGGCGAGCCTGAGTTGGTGAAGGATGATGTAGTAGTTTAGTTTTGCTCAGAGCTAAACCTTATTCAATGGTTCTCAATGGCGTAAAAATTTTATCTAGCGACACATCATTCTCATCGTACGGAATTGATTTGAGTAGTTGAAAGTCGAAACCAATGCCCCATTTCGGAGCTTTGGATTGATTAAAATACCTGTCATAGAAACCTTTACCACGCCCTAGTCTGTTCTTTTTCAAGTCGAATGCTACTCCAGGTACCAATATCAAATCAGTATCACCGCAATAACTTTCTTCAGAATATGGTTCCCAAATGCCCTTATATCCTTTTCTCATTTTTTCGATGGATGTAAACTTCTTAATCTCCATTTTCTCACCTATTACAATTGGCAGTAAAATGCATTTTTTGTCTTTCCACTCGGAAATAAATTCTTGCGTTGGCAGTTCATCACTTGAAGACCAATAGATTAATATAGATTTTGCAGCAATAAATTCTGATGTTCCTGCTATTTTTTCAAAAACTACAACGGCATCTTTTTGTTTTTGGTCATCGCTGATTCTATTTTTTAATTCCTTTATTTGTCCCCGAATTCTATTTTTCTCAATAGAAATTTTTTCTGTCTTCCCTCCGAAAATTCCATTTATTATTTTTTTTAATTTGCTCATATTGAGTTATTTATAAAATTCCAAAAAATACTTCTTATTGTTGTAAAACTACAGAATTATTTCCAAATCCACAACTGACGATGTTAATCTTTCGCCAAATGAAACTTTTTTCAATAAAAGCTTGTTAAATCACATTAGTTTTATTAATTTTGACAAAATAAAATCATTCTATATTTTACGTTTCATTTTTCTGATTATTTTATCTAAATCATGCTTTAATATATGAAGAAATTATTTACTTTGTTGATAATTGTTACTTCCTTTCAGGTTATTAGCTCACAAATCTCAAATATAGTTCCCACTTCCACCTCCATTGCTCAAACTTCTGTGGCAGATAGTCACAGTTGGACAGCCTTTTCAAATCCGGCCATGTTGGGTTATATTCAAAATGCCGAATTTGGTTTGCAATACGAGAATCGATATTTGATTTCGGAACTTTCTACCAAGAGTGTGCAAGTGAGTTTGCCCTCAAATTTGGTGAATACCGGTCTTTCCTTCTCGCACTTTGGCTATTCGCTTTATCATGAAATGATGTTTGGTGTAGGTTTTGCCCGAAATTTTTCGGAAAAATTCGCTATGGGCGTGCAGTTTAATTATTATACAGCTTATTTTTCTGCCTCCAATTCTTATCGTGGCGCACTATTTCCACAGGTTGGTCTGTCCGTTAAATTATCTCCAAATTTTAGCTTGGGGTTCAATGCCTTCAATCCTTTTCAAACAAATATTCAAACAGATTTTACTATTAAACGACTTCCATCTGTTTTTAGTTTGGGATCAGAGTTTTATTTTTCCCCAGAGTTTGCTTGGCGTACGCAAATTGACAAAGAAGTAAGCAGTAACTATCGATTTGCCACTGGATTTGAGTACCTTATGTTACAAAATTTTACAGTCAAACTTGGGGCTTACCAAACCGATTATTTGGTGCCTTGCCTTGGTTTTAGATTTAATGCCGGCTCATTTCTGTTTGATCTCAACTGCGAATTACATCCATTGCTTGGCTTAAACAGCATGGCAGCAGTTAAATATCGCTTTAAACACTAATTTCATTTTTAGCCTATAATTTCATTAATTATTTAATTTACAACAATATGCGATTTTTCACTTGTTTGTTATGGTTTCTGGTTTTGTTTCCTTGTTTTGCAAGGGCACAGGATGCTGTTACTACCACCGAGCAGTTTATCGCCGATGTTTTTGAACAATATACTGCTGAAAGTGAGGTTGAAATAGATTACGACACGTTTTTTGAAGAGTTAATGTTTTGCGCACAAAATCCAATAAATTTGAACCATACTAATCGAGAAGAACTACAGCGATTACTATTTTTGTCGGACATTCAAATTGAGAACATACAGGCTCACATTTATAAATTTGGTAAGTTGCAAACTCTCTTTGAGCTGCAACTGATTGACGGTCTGGACATGACGGATATTCGACGTATGTTACCATTTGTTGTAGTGGGTGAATCTGATGATACTTACAAGAAAATATATTGGCATGATTTATTGAAGTATGGAAAAAATGAATTGTTCTTACGATTGGATAAAGGTGTGGAAACCAAAGAAGGCTATCAGTTTCTGCCAGAGGAAGATGTGAATGCCGCTGCAACCAATTCCAATAATTATTTGGGCAATGCGCTTTACCATTCCATGAAATATCGTTTTCATTTCAAAGACAGAATACTTGCTGGTATCACTGCCGAAAAAGATGCTGGCGAACAGTTTTTGGGGAAGAAAAATGTTGGTTATGATTATTATTCTGCCTACGCTCAATTGAATAATATTGGAAAAATTAAAACCTTGGTCGTGGGTGATTTTCGTGCCAATTTTGGACAAGGATTGGTGTTGCGGCCAGAATTTGGTATGGGCAAATCGTCCTATGTGCTCAATGTTTCGCCACGCAATTCGGGATTAAAGAAATATGGTTCCACCGATGAGAATAATTTTTTCAGAGGTGCAGGTGCCACGGTTCGACTTGGAAAGTTTGATGTTACTGCCTTCTATTCCAATAAGATGATAGACGGCGACACGGTGAATGGCACATTTTCCAGCATTTACACAACGGGTTTGCATCGCACTGAGTCTGAATTGAGTAAAAAGCATACCATCAATCAGCAAGTGATGGGTGGAAATGCCACGCTGACCAATTCCACTTATCAAATTGGGTTTACTGCTGTTCATACCATCTTGGATAATAAGCTGATACCTGATAAATCGGTGTATAATTATTTCTACTTTTCGGGCAGTCAGCAAACCACAGCCGGTTTCAACTATCGCCTTCGTTGGCAAAAAATCAATTTCTTTGGCGAAACGGCAATGACTGATAATGGTGCAATGGCAACTCTCAATGGTTTTACTTTCAGCCCATTATCGCAGGTTAGTTTGGTGGCGTTGCACCGTTATTATTCTCCAGAATTTGATACATTTTACGCCACGGCTTTTTCCGAGACTTTACGTATCAACAATGAAAGTGGTTTCTATCTCGGAGCTGAAATTCGTCCCTACAAGAAATGGAAAATAGCCACCTACATTGACAGTTATCGTTTTCCGTGGCCTAAGTATGGCATTGATGCACCGTCTATTGGCAGTGATTATTTGCTACAGGTTGATTATGCAGCACAGCGAAGAATTAGCATGTTTTGGCGGTTGAAATATGAGGAAAAAAAATCCAATCTTACCCAAACTGATGCTGTTATGCCATTGGTTGTTCCCATTCAAAAAGCTTCATTGCGCTATAATCTAGCTTATTCTTTCGGGAGTTTTAGTTTCAAGAATGTGCTTGAGGGCAATTTAGCACGACAGGCAAATTTCAATTGGACTTATGGCATAATAGCTTCGCAGGATGTAAGTTATGCGTTTTCGAATATTCCATTGAAAGTAGATGTTCGGTTTCAATTTTTTGATGCCGTAAATTACGAAAATCGCCTTTATTCTTACGAAAAGGATGTGCTTTATGCATTCTCCATTCCAATGTATTTTGGTTTGGGAAGTCGGTATTATTTGAATATGGAGTTTGATTTGAACAGCCGACTTTCGTTGTGGTTCAAAATTGCACAAACCGTTTATGCCGATGAGCGTGAATCATTGAGCAGCGGCAATGAAACCATTCCGGGGAATCGGAAAACAGATATGCGGTTGATGATTAAGTGGGATTTTTGAGTTTTTTCCCCTAAAGTTTTTCCCCTAAAGTTTTTCCCCAAACGCCAAATCCCCAGCGTCGCCAAGTCCAGGAATGATGTACGAATGCTCGTTTAATTCTGGGTCTATTGCTGCTGCCCAAACCGTTGTAGTTGCTTCAGGAAAGTGTGCTGCCACATAATCGATAGCTACCTGACTGGCAATAACCGTTGCTATATGAATCTGTTTTGGTTTACCCTTTGTTAGTAAAGCTCCATACGCCAATTCCATTGAACTTCCTGTTGCCAGCATAGGGTCGGTAATAATCAGCGTTTTACCATCTATATTCGGCGAGGCAATGTATTCAATAAAAATGTCAAATTTCAATGCATCTTTGTATTTACGGTAAGCAGAAACAAAAGCATTTTCAGCGGTGTCAAAGTAATTGAGAAATCCTGTATGAAATGGCAAACCAGCCCGTAATATCGTAGAAATCACGATGTTTTCATCTATTTCTTCAATTTTTGCAATGCCCAATGGAGTTTGAATATCCTCTAGTTTGTATTGCATGGTTTTACTAATCTCGTAGGCCATTATTTCACCAATACGCTCCATATTTCTACGAAAACGCATCGAATCTTTTTGAATTTCTACTGAGCGGATTTCTTTAATATAATGTTTCAGAACGGAATTATTGTCCGATAAATTAATGATTTTCATATAGTTGTAATTTCTAAATTTTCAATTATTATTATCTCTTTCGCGAATTTCGGCTCTGCGAATTTTACCGCTGATAGTTTTGGGCAATTCGTCCACAAATTGAATAATTCGTGGGTATTTATAAGGTGCTGTAACTGTTTTCACATGGTCTTGAATCTCTTTTATCAACAGTTCACCTGCTTTTTCTTTGTATTCATTGGCCAAAATAATAGTGGCTTTCACTATTTGTCCACGGATTTCGTCGGGTATGCCAGTTATAGCACATTCCACCACTGCAGGATGCGTCATTAACGCACTTTCCACTTCAAAAGGACCAATTCGATAGCCTGAACTCTTAATCACATCGTCTGTACGACCTACAAACCAGTAATATCCATCTTCATCACGCCACGCCACATCGCCTGTGTAATACACATTGTCATGCCACGCCTCATTGGTGAGGCTTTCATTGCGGTAGTAGCCCTTAAAAAGGCCTACAGGATAGTGTTTGTCGGTACGAATAACAATCTGTCCCTGTTCACCCACTTCGGCAGAACGACCTTCGGGCGTTAGTAAATCCATATCGTAATGAGGATTTACTAATCCCATCGAACCTGGCTTTGGCTCTGCCCATGGCGAAGTGAAAAGCGTAAGTGTTGTTTCGCTTTGTCCGTATCCTTCGCGAAGTTTAATGCCGGTAAGTTTGAGAAACTGCTCATAAACGGCAGGATTGAGTGCTTCCCCAGCTATTGTGCAATATTCCAATGATGACAAATCATATCTCGATATATCCTCACGAATCAAAAAACGGAAAATTGTAGGCGGTGCACAAAGAGAGGTAATTTTATATTTTTCAATCATGGCAAGCATGTCTAATGACGAAAATTTCTCATGGTCGTACACAAATACGCAGGCACCAACTATCCATTGTCCATAAAGTTTTCCCCAAACGGCCTTCAACCAACCCGTGTCAGCTATTGTTAGATGCAAACTATCTTCATGCAGATTGTGCCAAAATTTAGCTGTAACAATGTGAGCCAATGGATAAATGCAATCCAACATTACCATTTTTGGATTTCCGGTTGTGCCCGAAGTGAAACTTATTATAAGCGGGTCGGCATTATTAGTAACTTTTTCAATGGGAGAAAAAGGTGCGGCGTTTTCAATTCCTTCGTGAAAATCATGCCAACCTTCCGGAACTATTTTTCCAACGGAAATCAGCATTTCAACGCTTGGTGACTCAGGCATGGAATCGTTGATGTGGTTGATAATACTTTCTTCACCAACAGCTATAATTGCTTTAATATCAGCGGCATTATTGCGATAAACCAAGTCTTTTTTTGTCAGTAAATGGGTGGCGGGAATGATGACAGCACCAATTTTATGCAATGCAATAATAGTGAACCAAAATTCATAACGACGTTTGAGAATGGCCATTACGATGTCTCCTTTTTTTATTCCCAGGCTTTGAAAATAGGATGCTGTTTGGTCGGAATATTGCTTCATTTCGGCAAAAGTAAATGTGCGACTTTCACCCAAGTCGTTTGTCCATAGCAAAGCCCTTTTGTTGGGTGCCTTTGCTGCCCATTGGTCAACAATATCGTAGCCAAAATTAAAATTGTCGGGAACTATAAGCTTGTAATTTGCCTTGAAATCTTCAAAGTTGCTAAATTCTGTTTGTTCTAGGTATTTATCGAGCATTGGTAATCGTTTATTTAGGAAAGAAATTATATGTGAATCAAATGGTTACATATAATTAAAACGTTTTCTAATAGTTTATTGAGGATTTTGTTTAGCAATTATAAATTCTAGATAGCTTGTTTGGTAATAGTTTGTGGCACTTGTCTTCAAAATACCGATAGGTATTTTCTATGTGTTCTTTAAAGTAAACACGTAGTGTTTTATTCTATGTGTTCCAATGTGTTAGCTATATGAGACTATGTGTCTAATTTCTTATGCATTGTGTTTTTTCTAAGAAATAACTATTTGATATGCGATGCTTTTAATCCTTTAATCACTGCATTAGAGAATCCGTTGGCTTCCATTTCGTTCAATCCTTTTATGGTTATTCCGCCAGGCGTTGTTACCTTGTCAATTTCCACTTCTGGATGTGAATTGTTGGCTTCCAATAAATCAATGGCGCCTCGCAAAGTTTGAATCACCACTTCCTTGGCCACATTTGGATAAATTCCCATTTCCACGCCACCTTCCATGGCAGCTCTTATGTATCGAAAAGCATAAGCAATTCCGCATGAAGAAAGCGACATAAAGGCATTCAATTGTGCTTCGGGAACAAGAAAAGTTTTACCTAGTTCACCAAAAATCGCCATAATCAGTTCTTCTTGTTCCTTATTTGCACGAAAAGAAGAAATTGTAGAAACACTTTGCAAAACGTCGATAGCAGTGTTTGGAATAACCCGAAAGAAGGTTGCTTCTGTATCAAAAAGACCAGCTAATTGCTCGAAATTGACTCCAGCGGCAATGGATACAATGATTTGTTTCTTGAAATCAAACTTGTTTTCAATTTCTTCAGCCACCACTTCTACCAACCAAGGTTTCACGGCCAGAATGATTATATCGGCATCTTTGATAATATCGCGGTTGGAAGTACTCACCGTTATTTCAGTCGCAAAAGCGGTTATTGCATCCAAGTTGGCTTGTGACACATCGCTTACCCGTATATTTTTCGATTGAATCAGCTTGCCTTTCGATAAACCACGTGCAATGGCTCCACCCATATTTCCTGCACCAATAATGGCAATTTGCAAATTTGTTGTTTCCATAATGCTATGTTTTATATGAACCCCTAGTACGTCAGCTGACGGAGAAGTAAGTAAGTTTTATTTTTGTAAAATTAATCTAAAGTTTTGTATGACAATATATTTAGAATGTAATCCTGATAGCTTTTCGATTGGTTTTAAATAGTCCCAATTTAAATTATAAAAGTGAATTT
>Ga0194037_1001953_pt1 | contig 14250 bp, 13 predicted proteins | sample JunL306m_MetaG_FD_148653 | JGI IMG/M metagenome (GOLD analysis project Ga0194037, IMG submission 148653) | Anoxic zone freshwater microbial communities from boreal shield lake in IISD Experimental Lakes Area, Ontario, Canada - Jun2016-L304-6m | ecosystem: Environmental > Aquatic > Freshwater >...
GGTTACGGAGACCATCGCCGCCATCTCGGCGCAGACCAACCTCCTGGCGCTGAACGCCACGATCGAGGCGGCCCGGGCCGGAGTGGCAGGCAAGGGGTTCACGGTGGTGGCCTGCGAGATCAAGGAGCTGGCCCAGCAGACCGCCGCCGCCACCGAGGGGATTCGGGAAAAGATCGAAAACATTCAGACCTCCACCCGGGAGACGGTGGGAGATATCGAAAAAATCTCCGGGGTGATTCAGGAGGTAAGTGAGATGATCAGCTCCACGGCGGATGCCATCGAACAGCAGTCGGCGGTGACCAGGGACATCGCCGCCAACATCACCCAGGCGGCCTACGGCATTCGCGAGGTAAACGACAACGTAGCTCAGACCTCGCGGGTATCCGAGACCATCGCCCATGAGATCACCAAGACGAATCAGTCCGCCGGAGAGATTGCCACCAGCAGCTCACAGGTTCTGTTAAGCTCCGAGGAGCTGGCCCGACTGGCCGAGCATCTCAGGCGGATAGCCGGGCAGTTCCGGGTGTAATAAATCCAAATTGATGGAGGTAATTATGTCATTTTTCAACAATCTGAAGATAGGCCGTCGGCTCGGTATCGGCTTTGGGAGTCAAATGCTGCTGATGGCGATCATTCTCGTTATCGGGATCTACAATATCAGCTTGATTAAGGCCACGATGGTGGAACTCGTCACGGTCGTCAACCGTAAAGCGGAACTGACCGATACTATTGTGACCGCCGTGGACAACATTTTTCTTGATATGGCGGAGATGCTGAGTCTTCCGGACAAAAATAAGCTGCCGGAGTACAAAAGAGGCATTGAGGAGTGGCGCGCCAAGTATCGAAAGGACATGGAGGAACTGGAGAAACTTGAGGTCAACGATGAAGGGAAGAGGCTGATCGCTGCGTTTAAAAGCAAGATCGGCGAGGCCCGCGAGGGGAATATCCGGGTCATTGAATTGGCCATGGCCGGCAAGCAGGTGGAGGCCGCCGCGCTCTACCATGGCACAGTCAAGATTGCCCATGACGAGATGTCCAAAATTGGCGATGAGTTGATGGCCTACCAGCAGAAGAGGACTCATGTGCGCTTTGACGAGATAATGGGCTACATCGTCACGACCAAGACCGAACTCATCATTGCCGGTCTTGTGGCGCTGATTCTTTCCATCGCCCTCGGTTTATCCACCACGTTCAGCATTACCCGCCCGGTGGCTCAAGGGGTGGCGTTTGCCGACCGGATGGCGGGAGGGGACCTGACCCAGACCCTGGAGATCCATCAGGAGGACGAGATCGGTAATCTGGCCGCCGCGCTCAACCGGATGGGGGTCAGTCTCCGCAATATGTTCCGTGAGATGACCGACGGGGTGCAGACGCTCTCTTCCTCGGCCACGGAACTCGCCGCCATCTCCCGGCAGATGACCACCAGCGCCGAACAATCCTCGGCCCGGGCACATTCCGTGGCCACGGCGGCGGAGGAGATGAGCGCCAGCCTGTCATCGGTGGCGGCGTCCATGGATCACGCCACCGGCAACGTCAACAGCGTGGCCGGCGCCACGGAGGAGATGACCTCCACCATCAGCGAGGTAGCCAGAAGTTCGGAAAAGGCCCGGGCCATCACCGGTCAGGCCGTGGAGCAGGCCACGCAGATTAACCGGCAGGTAGTGGAACTGGGGAGGGCGGCCCGAGAGATCGGCAAGGTTACGGAGACCATCGCCGCCATCTCGGCGCAGACCAACCTCCTGGCCCTGAACGCCACGATCGAGGCGGCCCGGGCCGGCGCGGCCGGCAAGGGGTTCACGGTGGTTGCCAGTGAGATCAAGGAGCTGGCCCAGCAGACCGCCGCGGCCACCGAGGGGATTCGCGAGAAAATTGAGAACATCCAGACCTCCACCCGAGAGACGGTGGATGATATTGAAAAGATTTCCGGGGTAATACAGGAAGTGAGCGAGATGATTACCTCCACGGCGGTGGCCATCGAGGAGCAGTCGGTGGTGACCAAGGACATCGCCACCAACATCGCCCAGGCCGCCTATGGGATTCATGAGGTGAACGACAACGTGACCCAGACCTCACGAGTATCCGAGACCATCGCCCATGAGATCACCGAGGCGAATCAGGCCGCCGGAGAGATCGCCACCAGTAGTTCACAGGTACTGTTAAGCTCCGAGGAGCTGGCCCGACTGGCCGAACACCTTAAGAAAACGGCAGGACAGTTCCGGGTCTGAGAGAGGGGGCCTATTTATGAATGCCTTGGTCGGTTTCTACCTTAACTTCAGCATCAAATTTCGACTGGCTCTGCTCTGCGCCTGTTATAGCCTCTGCATTGTCGCCGTGGCCGTGACGGCATCGTCCGCCAACTCGACGCTGCATTATGCCGTTATGTCTGTCGCGATTCTGCTCGGTTCTTTGTTCGGCTGGCTCAATATCCATTACATAGACTGCCCGATTAAACAGGCTATCAAGCATTTGCAGACCATGGCAGCCGGCGATCTGACGCAGACCCTGGAGATTGCCCATACGGACGAGATCGGCGATATGGCGCTGGCGCTCAACCAGATGGGAGCGGCTCTCCGGAAGATGTTAAGCGAGATGACCGATGGGGTGCAGACACTCTCGGCTTCCGCCACCGAATTGGCGAATCTCTCCCGGAAGATGACCGCCGGCGCCAAACACTCCTCGGAGCGGGCACATTCAGTGGCTACGGCGGCGGAGGAAATGAGCGCCAGCCTGGCGTCGGTGGCGGGGGCCATGAATCAGGCAACCGATAATGTCAACAGTGTGGCCGGCGCCACCGAGGAGATGACTTCCACCATCGGCGAGGTGGCCAGGAGTTCGGATAAGGTCCGTGCCGTCACCAGTCAGGCCGTGGATCAGGCCACCCGGATAAACCGGCAGGTGGTGGAGTTGGGGATGGCTGCCCGTGAGATCGGCAAGGTCACGGAGACCATCGCCGCCATCTCGGCCCAGACTAACCTCCTTGCCCTGAACGCGACGATAGAGGCGGCCCGGGCCGGCGCGGCCGGCAAGGGGTTCACGGTGGTGGCCAGTGAGATCAAGGAGTTGGCACAGCAGACCGCCGCGGCCACCGAGGGGATTCGCGACAAGATTGAGAACATTCAGGAATCCACAAGAGATACGGTGGGAGATATCGAAAAAATCTCCGAAGTGATTCAGGAGGTGAGCGAGATGATCAGTTCCACGGCGGTGGCCATTGAACAGCAGTCGGTGGCGACCAGGAACATCGCCGCCAACATTGCCCAGGTCGCCTACGGGATTCATGAGGTTAACGACAACGTGACCCAGACGTCACGGGTATCCGAGACCATCGCCCATGACATCACCGAGTCAAATCGATCCGCCGACGAGATTGCCGCCGGCAGCTCCAAGGTTCTGGCCAGATCCGAAGAGCTGGCCCGACTGGCGGCGCAGCTCAATCAAACGGCCTGTCGGTTCCGGGTCTGACCAAGCCCAACCATTCATTCATTCTCAATCAGGGAGGCGCGACCGTGAAATTCCGGCAAGGAATGAAAATCAGCCACAAGCTCATCATCAGTATTATCATTGTTTCAGTCGCCCTTGCGGGAATACCCGCGATTATCTCTATTGTAGCCATCAGAACCTTAGGCGCGGACTCCCTCCGGGAGAAGGGGGCCAGCTTGGCCGTCATTACCGGAGAGACGGTAAAGGCGTCTGTACAGTACAATGTCAAGGAAAACACCGAAAAGGCGCTTGAACAGTTACTTGCCGGCGACGCGGATGTGAGCCTCGCGGCGGTGGTCATACAGAGCGCCGCGGGTGATTACGCGGTGACAGCGCAGAAAACGGCGAAGGGCGCCGAGGATCTCAATCTTGCTCAATTTCTTGCCGAACTGAAAGCTCGCCCCCCCGTGAATAACGGTATTGTCGCGCATCTCGGCGGCGCCAAGCTACAGTATATGGCGGCAAAAATAGACCTGGTCGCCAATGACGCCGCAAAGAACGGTTACCTCCTGCTGGCAATGAATGACGCCAGGATCTCACGGATCATCAGTACGTCGAGTCAGCTCATGGCGGGACTAGGCGTCATCATGCTTGTTTTGGGCACGGTGGCGGCTCTTGGCATCTCACGCGCCATTACGAAACCGCTGGGAGGCGATCCGCGAGAAGTTATTGATATCGTGCATAGAGTTGCCGGGGGCGACCTCTCTGAGCATGACACTGCCGGGGGTGCGGCGGGGCTGCTAGATGATGAGAGTCTGCTCGGCGCCATCAAGATCATGGTCGGCAATCTGCGCAAGATGTTTTCCGAGATCTCCGACGGGGTGCGGACTCTCTCCGCGTCGGCCACCGAACTCGCCGCCATTTCGCGACAGATGACCGCTAGCGCCGAACACTCCTCGGCTCGCGCCCATTCGGTGGCCACGGCGGCGGAGGAGATGAGCGCCAGTCTGACGTCGGTGGCGGGGTCCATGGACCACGCCACCAGCAATGTCAGCAGCGTGGCCGGCGCCACCGAAGAGATGACCTCCACTATCAACGAGGTGGCCAGAAGCTCGGACAAGGCCCGCGCCATCACCGGTCAGGCCGTGGAGCAGGCCACGCGGATTAACCGGCAGGTCATGGAACTGGGGAGGGCGGCCCGGGAGATCGGCAAGGTAACCGAGACCATCGCCGCCATCTCGGCCCAGACCAACCTCCTGGCTCTGAACGCCACCATCGAGGCTGCCCGGGCCGGCGTGGCCGGCAAGGGGTTCACGGTGGTTGCCGGCGAGATCAAGGAGCTGGCCCAGCAGACCGCCGCCGCCACCGAGGGGATTCGCGAAAAGATCGAGAACATCCAGGCGTCCACTCAAGAGACGGTGGGGGATATCGAAAAAATCTCCGGGATTATTCAGGATGTGAGCGAGATGATCAGCTCCACGGTTGAGGCCATTGGGCAGCAGTCGGCGGTGACCAGAGCCATTGCCACCAACATCACCCAGGCGTCCCACGGGATTCATGAGGTGAACGACAACGTGGCCCAGACATCGCGGGTATCCGAGACTATCGCCCATGAGATCACCGAGGCGAATCGGTCCGCTGAAACGATCGTCGCCAGTAGCGCTCAGGTTCTGAGCAGCTCCGAGGAGCTGGCCCGACTGGCGGAGCAACTCAAGGCAATGGCCGGAAGGTTCCGGCTGTAGTCAAACGGAAAGAGGAGAGAGCGGTATGGACAAGAGTGAGGAACATGATGATCTGCTGCTGGTGATCACCTTTTACGTGGGTAACCGACTGCTGGGAATCCCCACCGAGAAGATCCAGGAAATCATTAAGATCGGCGTCATCACCGACGTGCCCAACGCCCCCGGGCATATCGTCGGTATCCTGAACCTGCGGGGAAGGATCGTAACCGTCATCGACCTGGGTACCCGGCTGACGATGGGCCCGTCACAACGGGGCGAGCAGGGGCGGATTATCATCCTGGATGACGGCGGCGAATCCGTGGGGCTCTTGGTGGACCGGGTCGCCGACGTGATCCGGATCGATCCACAGGAGCTTACTCCGCCGCCGGCCAACATGAAAGCTAACCAGAGCGATTTCTTCGACACTGTCTACCGGTTCCATGGGGGGCTCGTGGGACTCCTTGCCATCGACACTGTCCTTGCTGTCGACTAATCGTAAAGGTGAAACCGCATGACACTCCGTGTCCTGATTGTTGATGATTCTATTCTGTTCCGCAAGACGATTACCGACGCTGTTTCCGGTATTCCCGATACCGAGATCGTGGGAACCGCGGCCAACGGCAGGATTGCCCTCGCCCGGATCAAGTCATTGAAACCGGACATCCTGACCCTTGACCTGGAAATGCCGGAGATGAACGGTCTCGAACTCCTGGCTGCCATCAGAAATGAAGGGCTTGCGGTAGACGCCATTCTCCTGAGCTGTCTGACGGTCAGAGGGGCCGATCTCACCATGAAGGGGCTGGAGCTGGGCGCCTTCGACTACATTGCCAAGCCCGAAGGCGCCACCCCGGAGGCGAACACCGTCTCTATCAGGAAGTCCCTGGAACCGATCTTCAAGGCTTATCGACGGCAGAAGGAGATCCGAGGCATCCTGCGAGGTAAGCCGGGTTCAGCTCCGGTTCCGCATCCGAAGGCGCCGGACATACCGGCGCCACCGCAAACAATCCTACATGTGGCGCATACCGGCAAACATTCCGAGGCAATCGCCATTGGTATCTCCACCGGGGGCCCCAGGGCTCTCACCGACGTGATGGTTGCGCTCCCCGGCAATCTGAAAGTCCCGATCTTTGTGGTCCAGCATATGCCGCCGTTTTTTACCGCCTCCCTGGCAAGCAATCTGAACGCCCGGTGCGCATTCCGGGTAAAGGAGGCGGAAAACGGCGAAGCGGTACTCCCAAATACCGCCTACATCGCGCCGGGCGGGAAACAGATGCGGGTTGCCCTGGCGACGGACGGGACCGGCAAGATCATCCGGATTACCGACGACCCCCCGGAAAACAACTGTCGGCCATCGGTCGACTACCTGTTCCGTTCCATTGCCCACCACTACCTGGGTCGAGCCACCGGCGTCATCATGACCGGCATGGGGAGCGACGGTCTCGTTGGTCTGAAGCTCATGAAGCGCAACGGCGCGGTGATCATTGCCCAGAATGAGGCGACTTGCGTGGTCTATGGCATGCCCAAGGCCGCGGTTGACGCGGGGGTGGTCGACGTGGTAGTCCCTCTCGACCAGATTGCCGGAGCAATCATGAAGACTGTCGGCACGACATGATACCTCTTTCTCCCGATGAGTTTTCCCAATTGGCGCGGTATATCGAGACCATTTCCGGTATATCCCTGGATCGGTCAAAGGCATACCTTGTTGAGACCCGACTGAGCAGAGTCGTCAGGGAGCTGGGGTTCAAGTCATTCCGCGAACTCCACACGCGCGCCGTCGCGGACCTGAGCCGGGGAATTCAGAAAAAAATCATTGACGCCATCACGACGGGAGAGACTCTGTTTTTCCGGGACACCGCCCCCTACGAACTGCTGCAGAACAAACTCATTCCCGATTTTATCGATGCGAGGACTCGCCAGCAACGGATTCCGACATCACTCCGGGTCTGGAGCGCCGCCTGCTCCACGGGACAGGAAATCTACAGCATTGCCATGGTGCTCAAGGAGCAGTTGCCGGCCAACGGCAGAATCACCACCAGGCTGCTTGCCACGGATATCTCGGATGAGGCAATTACCAAGGCCAGCCTTGGCAAATATAACTCCATCGAGATCGAACGGGGGCTGCCGCGGGAAAAGCTGCAGCGCTACTTTAACCGTGACTTGGATTGCTGGAAGATTCGTGACGAGATCCGGGCCATGGTCAGTTACCAGAAACTGAACCTGCTGGAGGATTTTTCCCGGCTTGGCAAGTTCGACATCATCTTCTGTCGGAATGTCGCAATCTATTTTTCCGGTGAGACCAGGGCCCAGTTGTTCCGCCGACTCGAAAACGCCCTGGAACCCGACGGCTATCTCATTATCGGCTCTACCGAGTCGCTTACCGGGATGACCACGCGCTTTGTCGCAAAAAAGTATCATCAGTCCTATTACTATCAACTGAAGTAAACCCGATGCGTCAGACAGTGTCGAGCACGGAGCGAAAATCCCGCACGGTTCGGGCCTTTTTGAGCCGCTTGCGCACGTTCTCGAAATCGGGGTCATCCATGGTGGCGAGGACCCCCTTGACCTTGCCGAGTACCTGGGTTTCGCGGTGAAATATCTCCCCATAGCGGGTTATCAGGTCGCGCAGATACCGTCGCAACCCGACGGCTCGTTCGTACCGGTCCGGTGCGGCGGGCGCCCGACCGCGCAGCCGCTGAAACAGGAGTGGGTCGGCGATGGCGCCTCTCCCCAACATGAGCCCCGCCGCGCCGGTTGCTTCCAGTACCCGCCACCCATCGGCGGCGGTCCGGACGTCACCGTTGGCGATAACCGGCAGCCGTGTACGCCTGACCACGGCGGCTGTCACGCCGTGGTCCGCCGCTCCGCCATACTCCTGCACGACGGTACGTGGATGAAGCACGAGAAAATCGACTCCGGCCGCTTCAAGGAGCGGGAGCAGGGAAAAAATTTGTCCGGGATCATCATAGCCGGAGCGGAGCTTGACGGAAAAGGAGCCGGTGACGGCTTGACGCAGAGCCGGGATGATTTCGGCCAGCTCATCGGGGCGACGCAGCATCCCGCCGCCGGTGAGACCCGAAGTCATCCGGCCGTAGGGACACCCCAGGTTGAGGTTCAGATGGCGCGCTCCGGCTGTCTGGGCCGCCAGGGCCGCCGAGACCAGGGCCTCCCGGCCATGGCCGATCAGTTGCACTACCAGCGGCGTCCCGCCTTCCGAGGGGGCGACCTCGCGGAGATCATCGGCCGAGAGTCGTCGTCGCGCGGCAACTGGATTGACTCGCATGAATTCGGTGAAGACCACGTCGGGCCCTACCCACTCAATGAAGAGGGCCCGCAGGGCGCGGGTAGTCACTCCCTGCATGGGGGCCAGCAGCAACGGCGCCGAACCTGACCCCCAGGGGAGTTGGGCGGAGGCGAAGCCGGACGCATGAAAGGCGACCGTTGGCCGCCTTTCATGGTGTTCGGATGGAGCGTGGTCGGTCACCCTCGGCTCACAGGATCTCGACCAGTTCAATCTCGAAGGTGAGATTCTCGCCCGCCAAAGGGTGATTGGCGTCGAAGGTGACGCTCTCATCGGTGACCTCCATGACGGTGACGCGGATGGACTCATCGTTCTCGTCCGAGAGGCCGAGCTGATCGCCGACCTCGGGGTCCAGATCATCGGGGAGGTCCTTCCTGAAGACGGTGACTACCCGCTCTTCGTCATACTCGCCGAATGCCTCGTCAACGGGAATGACCACCGTTTTCTTCTCACCGGGGCTCATGCCGATGAGCGCTTCCTCGATTTGAGGAAAAAAGTCGCCGGCGCCGATGGTCAACTCCATCGGTCCGCTTTCATGGCCACCGCAGCCGCATTCCTCATCATCGCGGGCGCAGGCGTCGACCGCGCACTCCTCGTGATTGCAGTCGTCCCCCGCCAGTGTGGAATCAAATATGGCGCCGTCGTCGAGTCTGCCGGTATATTCTATTCTGACCCTATTGCCCTGCCGTGCCTGTGCCATGGTATGCCTTTCGTTGGGTAAGTGTGGCGTACGCCGTAACCTCTCTTTTACGGGGGAGAGTGTTCGACAGTCAACCAAAATCGTCACGGGAACGGCTTGGAAATATTTCCGGGAGGTAATAGCCGGGTTTTGTGCTATGTTAGCCGCTGAAAGGAGAATGTCATGTCCTTGAGAGCAGTGTTGGGCGCCGTTCTGGTTGTCATAGTAACGTCGGTTTCCGGGTGGGGCGCCTTTTCGCTCCCCGAGCGGCTGGTCTTCGATGTAAGCTGGAGCGGCATCAAGGCCGGCTCCGCCGTGCAGGAGGTCGTGCTGAACGGCGATGTAGTGACCATCACCTCGACCTCCAAATCAGCTGACTGGCTGTCGGTCTTCTACAAGGTGGACGACCATATGGAAGCGGTCATGACCAAGGGAGAGAACGGCCAACTCTTTGGTGTGCCGCGGATCTACCGTGAGAATCTCAGTGAAGGTCGCACCCGCTTTCACAAGGAGGTTACCTTCGATCACACCGAACGCAATGCCGTCATCGTCAACTTTCTCGACAATTCCCGGAGTAACTTTACCATAACCCCCATCACCTTTGATTCTCTCTCCTGCTTCTTCTTTGCCCGACTGCAGGATCTGGAGATCGGCAAGTCCTTCTACATCGATGTCTTCGACGGCAAACGTCTGCACAATACCGAAGTGAAGGTGTTGCGTCGGGAAGAGCTGAAGACCGATGTGGGTACCTTCAAAACCATCCTCATCATGCCGCTCCTCAAGACTAACGGAATCTTCAGCAAGACAGGCGAACTCTATATCTGGCTGACCGACGACGAGCGGCATATTCCGGTAAAGATGAAATCGAAGGTGAAGATCGGCAGTATTACAGCAAAACTGGTGGGGGGAAGCTATTGGCCGGAAAAAAAATGAGGATACGATGAAGCGCACTATTCAAAGGCGCCCAGGCGCCAAACTGTTGAAAGGATACTCTATGACCTCTGTCCGGATCATTCCGTTGCTTCTGCTTCTGCTGCCGGCGGCAATGGGCTTTGATTGGGGTTTCGGAGCCAAGGATAAATGCGGCGCGGCCCGCGCTCTGCTGAAAGGTCTCTCTACCAGAAATCCGGTGGAGCGACAGAAAGACGAGGCCCGTATCAGAGAACTCTGCCCGGACGGAGCGGCGGCTCATCTTCTACAGGGCCGTCAGTTTGAACAGGAGGGAAAGCAGGACGACGCGGTCGCTGAATATCGGATTGCCCTGAAGATTGATCCCGACCTGACTGACGCCAGCAGAAGCCTTGGACTGATCTATCTCCGAAAAGGGCAGAGTGACGAGGCCGCCGTGGAATTGACGAAGGGGATTACTGATGGCGGGGACGCCCGCTCCCAGCGGGCTCTGGCGACAATTTTCGCGGATAAGAAGTTTTATTCCCTTGCCGCCTACCATTATGCCGCGGCGCTCAAGACGTATCCGCTGGATATTTCCCTCCTTCTGGGGCTGGCTGAAGCCTATCGAAACATGGGTGCGCGTGACGACGCCGAAACCCAATATTTAAAAATCCTCTCCCTGGAACCTAGGAACATTGATGCGCTGCTTGGTCTCGCGACGGTGTACGCGGAGACGAACCAGCCCCACAAGGCATTGGATCAGGCTAAAAAAGCCGCCGAGGCCGACCCGAAAAACCTGGAAGTCCATGCCAGGCTGGCCGAGTTGTATGAGAAAACCGGAGACCTGGAACGGGCCGCGGCGGAGTATCGACTTGGCGGGAACAAAGAGGGGGCCGTGGCTGTGGGCTTTCTGAGTCGGGGAGACGCCTTCTTGTCGAAAAAGGAGTATGACAAGGCCATTACCGAGTACCGGAATGCTCTCAGGGAAAAACCCGACTGGCCGGATGCCCAGTTGAAACTCGCGGCACTGTTCCAGGAAGCCGGTCGGGATGATGAGGCGATCAAGGCATACCGGGAGGCTCTTCGTCTGAAGGCGAACAGCGGCGAGGCGCACTATAATCTTGGCCTGCTTTATGAAAAACGGGGGCTCACCGACGAGGCGGTTGTGGAGTACCGGCAGGCGCTCAAGTATTTTCCGGAGCATTATGAGGCGCTGCTCCATCTTGCCGAGATCTACACCGAACGAGGTTCACTGCCCCAGGCCATAGAACAGTACCGGACGCTCATAGCGTTGAAGGGTAACGACCCTCTCATCTTTCTCAAGATGGCCCGACTTCAGGCTTCGAGTAAAAACTTCAATGAGGCGGCGGTCTTTTATGAGGAGTGTCTCCGGCTCGATCCGGACAACGTCGACGCCCACCGGGAACTGGCGTCCCTCAAGAAAAAACAGGGAGATATCGAGGCGGCTGTCTTGCACTATCGCCAGTCGCTGCGCCTGAAAAAAGACGACTCCGAGGTCAGAAATTCTCTCATCGCCATCTATGTCGAGAACAAAAAATATGATGACGTCATTACCATTCTCAAGGATGGGGTTGCACTGAATCCCGGCGACGCCAATACCCACTACAAGCTGGGGATCATCTTCGAGTTTCAGAAAGAGTATTTGGCTGCAACGGAAGAGTACAAGCGAGCAGTCGATCTCAATGCCGAACACGCCAAGGCATATAACGCTTTGGGACGAGTCCATATGAAGACCGGCCGAATTGCCGAGGCAAGGGAAGCGCTGGAAGCCGCGAAAAAAATTGACCCGAATTTGGAGGAGACCAAGGTTCTTCTTGGAAATCTCCGGGATGAACTCTCCTCAAAGCCGAGAAAGGCCGTTTTGAAACCGGGTAAATCGGTAAGGAAAGCGAAAAAAGGAAAATCTTCGGGGAAGGGTACCAAGGCAAAGACACCGCCGAAAAAGAAGGATAAAAAGGCTAAAGGATAAAGGATAAAGGATAAAGGATAAAAAGTGAAAAGCCGGGGCAAGGTCCCCGGCTTTTCGTTCGCCCTAAAGTATAGAAATTTTTTATCCTTCCAAGGTCGTTATCATTACCTTGGCGCTACCGTGGCGGAGGATACCGAGTTCCTTGGCCGCCGCTTTGGAGAGATCGATGAGACAGATCTTTCGCTTCTTGCATCGATCATTGATGGTCACCACAACCTCACGGTCGTTTTCCAGATTGGTGACCTTGACTATTGTGCCGAGGGGAAGATCGTTGTGCGCCGCCGTCATTTTGGCGGGGCTATAACGTTTCCCCGATGAGGTCCGCCGTCCCTTATAGCGGGAGGCGTAATAGGTTGCTACTCCTTCTTTTCCGGTACTGCTTTCCACCACTCTCTCGGGAGTGGCGGCCCCTTGTGTGACACCTGTGTCAAGCTCTTCTGCTCTCAGGGGATGGGTGGGTGCGAGCATCGTGCAGGTCATGGCGAGGAAAACCGTCATGGCCCGCAGATTCGGGTACCGCATGCATACCTCCTTCCGGGCGAACTATGCTTATCCCACGTATTGGTTTAGTTGTCAAGAATAAATACAAGAATAAATAATAGGTTTACAAACCGGACATTTTTTCTTACAGTGATTCCGCAACGCCATTACACATCCTGAGCTTTGGGGAACAGATGGAACAACTTAACAGAACACCACTTTTTCATGAGCACGGGGCACTCAAGGCGCTCATGGCCCCCTTCGGCGGATGGGAGATGCCGATCCAGTATCCCACCGGCATCATCGCGGAGCACCGCTGCTGTCGGGAACAGGCTGCTCTTTTTGATATCTGCCACATGGGTGAATTTCTTTATGAAGGGGACCTTGAGGCGGGTGGTTTGGAGCGGGTGTTCACCTTTTCGCTTAACAGTATCCCGGTGGGGCGCTCCCGTTACGGATTCCTTCTCAATGAAAACGGCGGGGTCATCGACGACCTGATTGTCTTCCGACTTGCCGCGGACAAGGCGATGATAGTCGTCAACGCCGCCACCATAGCCAACGATTTCTCCGTTATCTCATCCCGACTCACCGGTAGAGCTGCCTTTACGAATATCTCCGACGAAACCGCCAAGCTGGACCTCCAGGGGCCACAATCCCGAGCCGTGTTGACGAAGTTTTTCGGAGAAGAGCTTGGCAGGCGTCCGTACTTTACCTTCACCGAAACCACGCTCCTCGGTGTCACGGCCATAGTCAGCCGGACCGGCTATACCGGTGAACTGGGTTACGAGATATTTCTCCCTGCTCACAAGGTACAAGAACTCTGGTCTCTGCTCCTGACCGACGATCGGGTCAGACCGGCCGGGCTCGGCGCTCGTGACCTCCTTCGCCTGGAGGTCGGCTACAGTCTCTACGGTAACGACATCGATGAGGCCACGACACCGTTGGAGGCGGGGCTCTCCTCCTTTGTCAACTTCAACAAGGAGTTCATCGGCAAAGGTGCTCTCCTGAAACAGCGGGAAGCGGGGCTGTCTCGGGTCAAGATCGCCTTCAAGGTCAGCTCCCGGCGATCACCGCGGCATCACTACGACATCCTCTACGCGGGGGAAAAAGTCGGCGTGGTCACGAGCGGCGCCTTCTCCCCCATGCTCGGTTGCGGCGTCGGCATCGGCTTCGTCCGGCCGGATGTTGCGCTTATCGGCTCGCCTCTCACCATCCAACACGAAAAGCTGAGCATGGAGGCCACGGTCTGTGACCTGCCGTTCTACCGGGATGGCTCGTTGCGGTCGTAGTTTTTAGCCCAAGCCGGACAAGTAGGAACCAAATCAATTGTAGTCGTAAGAGACTAAGGAGGATCATATATGGAGACCTATTTCACCAAGGAGCACGAGTGGGTCAGGATCAAAGAGGGGATCGCGGAAGCGGGGATCAGCGAACATGCCGCGCACCTGCTTGGCGATGTTACCTTTGTGGAGCTGCCCGCCATAGGGAAGATCGTGACGCAGTTCGAGCAGTTTGCCGCCGTCGAGTCGGTAAAAGCCGCCAGCGACATCTACGCTCCGTTGTCCGGGAAGATTGTCACGATCAATGAAGCCTTGGAGGATGCGCCGGAGCTTGTCAACGAGTCGCCGGAAGAGGCCGCCTGGATTGTCCGGATCGAGCCGTCGAATCTTGATGAGGTACGGAACCTCATGACCCGGACCCAGTACGAGGAGTTCCTGCGGGGGAAGGAATGAGCAGCGCCGACTACTGTCCCGCCACGCCGGAAGATGTT
>Ga0194037_1001954_pt1 | contig 14249 bp, 15 predicted proteins | sample JunL306m_MetaG_FD_148653 | JGI IMG/M metagenome (GOLD analysis project Ga0194037, IMG submission 148653) | Anoxic zone freshwater microbial communities from boreal shield lake in IISD Experimental Lakes Area, Ontario, Canada - Jun2016-L304-6m | ecosystem: Environmental > Aquatic > Freshwater >...
AGCTAATCTTGCGGGTCTGCGGGTCTGCGGGTCTGCGGGTCTGCGGGTCTGCGGGTCATAAACGCCTCTTAGATATTTTGAGCGAGTATATGAACTGAAATCCAAATGTCAAGCTATATTTCAGCGTAGTTTTAATTAAAGTATGCATACTCAATCCGTCTGTAGCTATTCATCAGCCATGTGTAATAAGGCATGAAAGGCGGTATTTACATGGATGGACAGGATGGACAGGATGAAAAACCTTGGATTTAACCTTAAAAGTTTTTGTTCTTTATCCTGTTCATCCTGTCTATCCATGTCAAAAAATGATTTAGGCTCGTTACGCAGCTCCCGCCTGGTAACGAGAAAAATGTGAAATATGCCGCCCTACGGTTGAGTGTGTCCGGCCTTAGCCAGCAACTCAAGACCGCGCTTCTTCTTACCCGAACCTCTTTTGGCCTGGAGCATGAAGCGTGTCTCCGCGTCAAATTCAGCCAGAAGTAGAGTGGTCACTTCATCCAGCAGACGATTCACGCTCTGTCCACGTTGACGTGCCATGTCTTTCAACCGCTGATATTTTTCATCCGGCAAACGAAGTGTCAATGCGCTCATAACTTCAACTCGTTTAGCAGGGTTTCCGGGAAGACTACTTTCAAATCGGGAAACATCGCGAAGATTGCGTGTCACAATATAACCTGCTCCTCCGGCGACGGCAAGCTCGACCAGATGATTGTCTCCCTCATCCCGTAGAGAAGGAAAACCGGACACCCCTTTCATTTGACGAATTGCGCGATGAATGGTATCAATTGTGAGAGTAGAATACTCAAGCAAAGTGGGGGATAACGTCATGACAGCAACCAATGCTGCATCTCTTGATTACAAAATTGCGGAACAGGCATCCGAACTGACTGAAGCACAAAAACGTGAAACACTCGACTTCATGCAGTTTCTCGCCACACGCAGAGCGGCAAGAACAAAGAGCAAGGCAGCGCAACACGCCAGCAAACCTCAGCAATCTCTTGAGGTAATTTTTGACATTGCTCCAGGCGGAGCAGGTGAAACAGATCTTTCCGTTAACCATGATTCGTATCTATACGGCTTTGCGCCCAAGTGAAGGTCTTTTTTGATACCTGCGTGCTTGCCGCCCTTACCGTACCGGAAGACCTGCTTAATCCGGGAGCAAAAATCGTGTACAAAAAAATTACTCAAATGTCTTTCCGCCAGTTCACTTCGGACTATGTGCTCGACGAGGTCTATACCCTGCTTTCCGCCCGTCGTGGTCATCATAGAGCAGTTGCCTTCATGGACGCCTTTGACCGAAGTGGTGTAGAAATTCTCCGTGTGGAACGGAGCATCGAACTCGACGCTAAAAACATTTTCCGCAAATACGACCTCCCCCGTCTGAGCTTCACCGATTGCGCCAGCTTTGCACTTATTAACTTCCACCGCATTGATCATGTTTTTTCTTTTGACGAACATTTCAGCATGTTTCGTTTCAACCATCCAGTCACTCTTCTTGGCAGAGTTGAGAATTGTAAATGGTGAATTATCGTTTCCGCGTTTCAGCAGCATTGAAGACCTTTGCACCCAACCCCAATGCCTTTCAGCTTTTGACTCCAGCTTTCTCCGTGCACCTGTGCCTCCGTGTGAGAAAATTTTTTATGAAGATTGTGCGCAGATAATGCGGAACTGATTTAAGTTGACAAAAACAGGTTCCGGGAGTATTCGGAAAACCGGATCAAATTATTAAGGCCATGGTTACCCTTGGCCTTCTTTCATGTCACACACAGAAAAGGTGGTGGTTGCTGCTTTGGACAGTCATAATTGTACGGAACCCTCGCTACACGCCAACCTGCACTGACACACACTCTCCGAGTCTGTCCGCTGGCATGGGGTGTTATGCATGACAGCGGAGAGACCACGCTCCCCTATGCGGCACTCTCCTGAAACACTTTTTACGAGATCGTAACATCCAGAACGTGAAACAGCCCGAACGTTCGATTTTGATGCCGGTCTCAATTCCGGGAGGTAGCCAATGTTCAATGTCTCGAAAATCTACTATGAATTACGTCGCATCTGGAAAGCGATCAAAATATTCTTCATCATTTCCGGTCCGGGGAGTCGGACAACAGGCTGCTCGAGTTGTCAGTCTGGATGAGCTGCTGATGGCCGAACCGAGGACTCCCCTGTCAGAGATCATGACAACACAGGTTATCAACCTGGAAGAAGGCGACTCAATCAACGAGGCAAAGGAGAAGTTCACCCGCTACGGTTTTGGCGCGCTGCCGGTGACCGATGCCGACGATATCATCCACGGGGTAGTGCCTTACCGGGATATCATGGAGCTCGAACATTAAGCAAGGAGGTACACCGATGAATACACGATTACCGGCCGAATGGGAAATACAGGATGGCGTGCTGATGGCCTGGCCGCATGAAGGAACCGACTGGGCCGGCATGCGGGATGACATTCGTCCTGTTTTTGCCGGGATCATCGGTCAGATAGCCCGTTTTGAACGGGTGTTGCTGACCGCTCCCCATGCTGCGTCCGCCGCCGGTTATCTGAGTACGTCCGGCGTTGACCTTGCCAGTGTGACAATCTGTGAGCTCCCGAACAACGATACCTGGGCGCGCGATTTCGGCCCGATCACGGTTATCCTCAACAACAGACCGGTACTGCTTGACTTTGGTTTTAACGGATGGGGACTCAAATTTCCGGCCGGCCATGATAACCTGATATCCAGAAGGCTCAAACAACGGGGAGTATTGAAGCCCCAACTGAATACAATCGGTCTGATCCTTGAGGGTGGCAGCATTGAGAGTGACGGTCTCGGGACGATCATGGTCACTGCCGAATGCCTGCTCTCCCCCAACCGCAACCCTCAACTTGAGAAAAGTGAGATTGAGCAGGCACTGGCTGCGCTGCTGGGGGCAAAACGCATGCTCTGGCTGTCTCACGGCTGGCTGGCCGGGGATGACACCGACGCGCACATCGATACCCTGGCCCGCTTCTGTCCGGATAATACCATCGTGTATCAGGCATGCGAACATCCGGGCGATGAACATTACGGACCGTTGAAACTGATGGAAAACGAATTGAAATCGTTCACGGCGCCTGACGGAGCTCCCTACCGCCTGATTCCGCTCCCCTGGCCCGCCGCCCGCTTCAATGAGCAGGCCCGCCGACTGCCGGCGACCTATGCCAATTTTCTGGTTATCAACGGCGCGGTTCTCGTGCCGACCTATCGGGACACGGGGAATGACCGCCTGGCTCTGGAGTGTATCAGCGGGGCCTTCCCGGGACGGGAGATCATTGGCATCGACTGCCTGCTGCTGCTTGAACAACATGGTTCACTGCACTGCCTGACCATGCAGCTCCCGGAAGGGGTGCTTGCGTGACAACCCTCGCAGTAGCGCTGATTCAGCAGGCATGTAGCACTCTGCGTGATGCAAATATTCAGAATAGTAGCTGGATGGTCCGTCAGGCTGCGGCCTCCGGTGCTGCGCTGATCATACTCCAGGAGCTGCATGCCGGTCCCTACTTCTGCCAGATCGAGGATCCGGCACTGTTTGATCTGGCCGAAACGATCCCCGGCCCTTCCACGAGAGTGCTGGGTAATCTGGCTGCCGAACTGGGAGTGGTGATTGTGGGCTCGCTGTTTGAACGGCGAGCGGCAGGGCTGTATCACAATACGGCGGTTGTTCTTGAGAGAGACGGATCAATAGCCGGGACATACCGGAAAATGCACATTCCGGATGACCCCGGTTATTACGAAAAGTTTTACTTCACCCCCGGTGATCTCGGCTTCACCCCGGTTAAAACCTCAGTCGGCACTCTGGGTATACTTGTCTGTTGGGATCAATGGTATCCGGAGGCCGCCCGCCTGATGGCGCTGGCCGGGGCCGAGCTTCTGATATATCCGACCGCCATAGGCTGGGATACCCACGATACCACGGAGGAGCGGGAGCGTCAACGCGATGCCTGGATAACTATTCAGCGGGGGCATGCCATAGCCAACGGTCTGCCGCTGCTGGCCGTCAACCGGATCGGGCTTGAGTTTTCCGCACAAAAACCTGATAATGGCATCCTCTTTTGGGGGAGCAGTTTTGCGGCCGGTCCGCAGGGAGAGCTGCTGAAACAGGCTTCACGGGACAGTGAGGAAATTGTGCTGGTGGATGTTGATATGGACGAAAGCGAAAGAGTGCGCCGCATCTGGCCCTTTCTGCGCGACCGGCGAATTGACGGATACGGGGATTTACTGAAAAGGTACCGGTACTGATTACTTCTCCTCCCTGCAATGTACATGACAATTCCAAGGCAATTACAACAAACAATGCGAGGTAATAACAATGTCAAACCCGAAAGTTCTGGTTGCAGATGATGACGATATGAACGTTGCCCTCCTGGAAATAATACTCATGGAGGAAGGTATCAGCCACATAGATAAAGCGTTTGATGGCGTGGAGGCGCTGGAGCTCTATGAAGATGCTCTGTGCGGGACACCCTACCGTGCGGTATTTCTTGATATAACCATGCCGGGAATGGATGGTCTTGAGGTGTTGAGACAAATCAGGAGGGTAGAGGACGAAGCCGACTACAGGGCGATAATTATCATGGCTACCGGAGACAATACGCAGGAAACGGTCACCAAATCCATGATGGAGCATGATGCAGACGATCACATCGGTAAACCGTACAGCAGGGAGGAAATTCACGAGTCTCTCGTCCGACACGGAGTGATGTGAGGAACACATTATATACAAGGCCGGATAGGAGACAATGTATGAAATCATTATGTGATACCAGCTTGAAAATCGGTACCAAATTCGGAATTATCGTTTCAGCTATCATCATGTTATCGTCGAGAGACTTGACGTCACCAAGAGTGAGTGTCAGTAGGTGAGCATAACGGAACATTTCCAAACAGCAGCATTACTGAAAAGGTACTTATGGCTCTGCACGAGAAAGAACTGCTGGAGGCGCTCTCCAGCTCACGCATACTGACCGCGATGATTACTCCGGCGGTTCTGATTTCAGCCTGCGGAACGCTGATCTTTTCCACTGCGTCCCGCCTGGGACGCATCTTTGATCGCGTTAATGTCATGAAGGAGGAAGTTGAAGAAATTTACCCCTGCAACCCGACCTCTCTGGCCAGATTCCGCCAGGACGGCAGGCTCCGCTCAATCATCCCCTTGTCAACACAGTAGGCGATCCTGAAAAATCCGGGAGCGCCGAAACCGGCGCCCGGCACCAGCAGGATATGATGCTTCTGAGCCAGCGTGACAAACTCTACGTCGTCAGCCAGCGGTGATTTAGGAAAAAGGTAGAAGGCGCCATCCGGCGTGACCATACTGAAGCCCATTCCGGTCAGCTCATTTACCAGCAGATCGCGCTTGGACTGATATTCGCCGATGTCGACCGATTCGTCCTGCATTTTGGCCACCAGGCGCTGCATCAGCGCCGGCGCGTTTACAAAACCGAGCACCCGGTTACTGAAGACCGCACCTTCAATGAACTGTGAAACGGTCGCCATGCGCGGGTTGGCGGCCAGATAGCCGATGCGTTCGCCCGGCAGGGCCAGATCCTTGCTGTGAGATGTGACAATGATCGAACTTTCAATCAGCGGAAATATGTTCGGAACGTGCCGTCCGTCAAAGGCGATGCGGGCATAGGGTTCGTCGGAAATGACGTAAATCAGGTGTCCGGTCCGTTCATGAATTTTCTTGAGAACAACGCCCAGCTGCACAAGGCTTTCTGCCGGATAGACCACGCCGGTCGGGTTGTTGGGAGAACAGACAATGATGGCTCTGGTTTTGGGGGTGATGGCCTTCTCGATTGCGTCGATGTCGAGCTGGAACGTGTCGCGGTTCGTCCAGACCTCTACCGGCTCACCGCCATGGTTGTCGATATAAAATTTGTACTCGACGAAGAAAGGGGCCAGAATGATGACCTCCTCAGCCGGGTTGAGTATGGTTTTGAGCACCACGTTGAGCGCACCACCGGCCCCGCAGGTCATGATAACCTGATCGGCTCCGACCGGCAATCCCGAATCCTTTGAGAGTTTCGAGGCGACTGCGGCACGGGTCTCGACATATCCGGCATTGTTCATATAACGATGCATACCGGGCAGAGGGTTCTGCGCCAGCGCCAAAAGCTCGCGATTGAAGGCCTCGGGAGGCTCCACATCCGGGTTGCCCAGCGTAAAGTCATAAATTCTGTCGGCGCCAAACTCCTGACGCAGGCGTTCCCCTTCCTCAAACATCCGCCGGATCCAGGATGATCTGGAAATATGCCGGGCGATCTTCATGGCGATAGCCATAACTGTTCCCTCCATGACAGGTTTCTGATATAAAAGCCGAATACACAAAGTCTACAACATTTTCGGGGATTGTCAATCTAAATGTATTAAAAATTATTGATTTAGTTGGTTGTTTTCCCCAGTTACCTCACAAGGAGCCAACATGGAAATGCACACTGACACATACCTGCTTGATATTGGCAAACTGGTGGTCGAGTTGACCATGGTCGGCGGCAGTGATAATGATCTCGACGCCCTTCTGGCCCGAATTCTTTCAGTGCTTGAGAAACTGCCCCAGCTCCGTTTACAGCATGCAGGCGCCATATATATGTTCAGTCCCCGCAACCTTCCGGTGCGGGTGGCTCAACACGGTCTGAATACGGACTGGTTCCAGGAATCGGAAAACGATCCACTCTACGGTTTTCAAGCCCCCTTTCGTCCGGAATGCGTTGAATATGCAACTGCCTGTCACCGCCTGCTGCTTCTGCCACTGAAAAATGGTACAGATCCTTTGGGGCAGGTGGTGCTTTTTACCGACTCCGACTGGTCTCCTACCCCTTCTGAACTGGAGTTTCAGACTGACATTTCGAGGGCACTGTCGGGCATCATCAGTCGTTTTCTGCTGGATGAAATTTTACGGCTGCGCGAGATAGAACTGGAAGAAGCGCGAACCGAGGCTATCCGGCGACTGGGAGCCGCCTCCGAGTATCGCGACAATGAAACCGGTATGCATATCATGCGAATGACCAGTATCTCGGTGGTTATCGCCAAAGCGCTGGGGCTTTCGGATGAAGAACGGGAACTGCTTGCCATTACGGCGCCGATGCATGATGTAGGCAAAATAGGAATTGCCGACGCCATCATGCTGAAGCCGGATCGGTTGACACCCGCTGAATTTGATATCATGAAGACGCATGCCACGATTGGTGGAAGACTTCTGGCGGGAAGCGACAAGCTGATTGACACTGCACGCCAGATAGCTGTCAGCCACCATGAAAACTGGGATGGCAGCGGTTACCCCGCTGGTCTGCATGGCGAACAGATTCCGGTGCTTGCCCGTGTTTGTGCCCTGGCCGATGTGTTTGATGCCCTGGTGTCGGCACGCCCCTACAAGGAAGCCTGGTCGCTGCAACAGGCCATAGAGTGGATCAAGGAGCAGGCCGGCCTGAAATTTGATCCTGCTGTCGTGGTCGCCTTTGAAGCGGCTCTGCCCGAAATCCTCCGTATCAGGGAGCTGTACCGGGACGACGTGATTGATCCGCAACAGGTTTTTCACCTGCCTGATCTTCCCTTCAGGGAAATTCGCTGGATCAGCTGGGATGAAAGCCTGAGTGCGGGTATTTCCTCGATTGATGAGCACCACCGTTACCTGTTTGATCTCACCAATGATCTGATTGGCGTTGTGGCAAACCGTCTGGGTGCCCGCGAGCTTGCAAGGGTGTTGAAAGCACTGGGCGAATATGCCGTCATCCATTTCAGCGCCGAAGAGAAGATGATGCAGCATTACCATTTTGAGCGCCTTGCACTGCAACGGGAGCAACACGAACTTTTTTTGAAGAGGATGCATGAGTTTCATCAGGAGTTGCATGAAAACCCGCTTGTTGCACAGCATGAAATCCTGATATTTCTCAAAAACTGGCTGGTAGCCCATATCCGGGATGAAGATTCCAGACTTGCCGCTCTGGTCTGGCAGAATCGAACTGACGTATGATTTCTCATTGATCGGAACGGATCATCATGATTGTTACTCATACACCGGCGCGCCCAACGAGTAGCGCCGATACGATGCGAGCCGGCAGCTTTCCGGAAAAGCTTCCCGGAATCGATATACCTTCCGTCCTGGCCAGAGTCAAGGGCAACCACTCGCTGGTACGTACCATAATAATTGAGTTCCGGACCGTTAATCTTGCAACGGTTTCTTCTCTCAGGCAGGCGATAGCAGGAGATGAACGGGAAGCGACACGTTCGCTGGTTCATACTCTGAAAGGGTTGGCAGGCACAATCGGGGCGAAGGCGGTTGCCGCAACAGCGATTCGGTTTGAAAATGCTGTAGGGGAGGGGAATGAAGCGGTTTTTCCCGAGCTGCTTGATACGTTGGAAGAGCAGATGACAGAGGTGTTTGAAGCTGCCGGTATGTTAGAAATGAGCGACACTGTTTCTCCTTCAGCTGACCACACCGGCGAAACGGCTGTCTTTGACCGGGATGTGCTGGCAGGGGAACTGGGTGAGCTGTATGCGCTACTTGGTCTCAACAGGGTTTCCGCAGCGAAAATGTTCAGCCGGTTAAAGCCTCATCTGCCCTGGTCGGAGGAGCGGGAAAACCTGGAAAAACAGATTGCCGGTTTTGATTTCAAAGGGGCGCAGGTATCACTTGAGCTGCTGGCTGAAAGGATCGGCATTACATTCAGGGGCATCCATGAATAAGGTGCAATCGCGAAACAGAGCTGTCTGGACTATTGTGCTCCTGGCCATTGTCATCATGGGTGCGCTGCTGGGAGTGCGATGTATTGCGGACTACCGGCGGGAGGTGCGTCTGCTTGAAGAACGGCTGATGGCTCAGGCGCGGGTAGTTGGCGAGAACCTTACTACCAATCTGGCAGCTGCCGGATTGGTACTGGAACACGTAAAGCACGAGATTGACGATACTCATGATGACCAAATTGACAGTTATCTGAAAATGCAGAATATTTTGATTCCCGGCATTCGCACACTCATGGTTATCGACCGTAAGGGGCGCTGCGTTCATTCAAACCGGCGTGAACTCATCGGACGGGACTTGAGCAAACGTGATTATTTTACAACTGCCCGCTATTCCTCCGACAGGAACCTGATGTTCATATCTCCACCGTTCAGGGGTTTGCTTGGAGCCTTCGTCATCAATATTACCAGGCCGCTGATAGGAGAAAAAGGGGAATTCAAAGGAGTCATAGCTGTATCACTCGCGCCCGAGTACTTTACAACCCTGCTCAAGTCCACCATCCATGCGCCGGACAACCGGATTGCCCTGCTTCACTCCGACGGCACGGTCTTCATTGCCATACCCGAAGGCACGAATTCAATCACCGGCCAGAATCTTCTGAAGCCGGGTTCCCTGTTCTATCGTCACATTCAAGGCGGCAAACCGAATTCCATTCAGAGGGGCCGCAGTTCAACAACCGGCGATATGAGGGTATTCGCCTACATCACCAACAGCCCGAAGGATCTGCGTTTTGACAAACAGCTTGTCGTGGCAGCCAGCCGAAATCTGAATGAAGCGCTCTTGTCCTGGAAGATCAGCTACGCCATACAACTTTCGCTGTATCTGCTGCTATCCTCTCTGGCACTCCTCGTAACACATAAAATGTTGCAGCGCGAGTGTGATATGAAGTCCATCCTCGACAACATGCCGGCCATGATCGGTTATTGGAACCGTGATCTCCGTTGCCGCTTCGGCAACTACGCCTACCACGACTGGTTCGGAATTGAACCGGGCGCAATGCCGGGAAAACATATCCGGGAGGTAATCGGCGAAGAGCGCTATGCGCTTAATCTTCCGTATATCAAGGGGGCCTTGCGGGGCGAGCCGCAATATTTCGAGAGAGCCATACCGACTCCCGATGGCAGTACGGTCCGTTACTCTCAGGCAAGTTACATCCCCGACGTCCGGAATGGGGAATTTTTCGGGTTCTATGTGCTGGTGACCGATATCAGCCGCGCCAAGAACGCCGAACTGGCTGCCGAGGATGCCAGTCGCGCCAAGAGTGAATTTCTCGCCAACATGTCTCACGAGATCCGCACCCCCATGAATGCCATTCTGGGGCTGGGCCATCTGGTTCTGCAGACCGATCTCAATCCCAGACAGCGTGACTACCTTACCAAGATGCATACCTCCGCGCAGTCGCTGCTTGGCGTCATCAACGACATCCTCGACTTCTCAAAGATCGAAGCGCGCAAACTTGAAATTGAATCCATCCCCTTCAATCTCCGTAACGTGCTGGACCATGTCAGCACGGTTGCTACATCGGGAGCCGCGGCAAAAGGTCTTGACGTCGTGTTTTCAGTCGCTCCCGATGTACCGCTATCGTTAACCGGCGACCCGTTGCGTCTGGGTCAGATCCTTTCCAATCTCGTGAATAATGCGGTCAAGTTCACCGAACAGGGTGAAATCGTCGTTACCGCCGAAGTGTCGGGGGGCGATGGCACGGAGACTGCTATCCGGTTTTCGGTGCGCGACACCGGTATCGGTATGTCTGAGGAAACGGTACGGAAGTTGTTTCAACCATTCACCCAGGCTGACGGCTCCATCACGAGAAGATTTGGCGGCACGGGACTGGGACTGGCTATCAGCAGAAATCTGGTGGAGATGATGGGTGGAGAGCTGCTGGTGGAGAGTGCGCCCTGCAAGGGAAGCACCTTCACCTTTATGATCCGTTTCGGTCTGCGGCCGGAAAGCGCGGCGTCCCGTCTGGTTCCCCCGGCTGATATCGCAGGTATGCGGATACTGCTGGTGGAAGATCAGCCGATCAACCGGATGGTGGCGCGAGAGATTCTTGAAAGCGCCGGAATTCAGGTACATGTCGCAATTAACGGGGAAGAGGCAGTAGAGGCGCTGATGAACCGGGATGTCAGGTATGATGCGGTGCTTATGGACATCCAGATGCCGGTCATGGACGGCTATGAGGCGACGAGGCTGATCCGGCGGGATGAGCGGTGCAAAGGAGTGCCGATTATAGCAATGACGGCCCATGCCATGCAGGAGGAAAAACAGAAGTGTCTGGACGCAGGGATGAATGACCACCTGGCAAAACCGCTTGATCCCGAGCAGCTGTTTGCGGTATTGCATACCTGGCTCCGCTGACCGCTTCGAACTCACCGCAGTTAATCAGTACGGAGTAACGTAATGAAACAGACCATCATGATTGTAGATGATATGCCGATAAACCTGCAGATTCTGATTGAGGTTCTGGGGGACGAGTATGAGATTGTTTTCGCTACCAACGGCAGAGATGCGCTTGCGATGGCGGAAAGCAACCTTCCCGATCTGATTCTGCTTGATATTCAAATGCCGGACATGAGTGGCTACCAGGTCTGTCAGGCTCTGCGGGCCATGCCGCGCCTGGAAGGTGTTCCGGTCATCTTTCTGACTGCCATGTCGCAGCAGGAGGATGAAGTGGCCGGGTTGAAACTGGGTGCGGTGGATTATATCATCAAGCCGTTCAATCCGGATATTGTCAGACTGCGGGTGCAGAACCATCTCGAACTGAAACGGTATCGCGATGATCGGGTTCGCCTTGCATTGCTTGACGGTCTTACCGGGATTCCCAATCGCCGGGCGTTTGATGAACAGTTAGGCCGGGAATGGTTTCGTAGCTTGCGTACTCAGGCTGTGCTTTCATTGATCATGATTGATGTTGATCTTTTTAAACCATACAATGATACCTATGGGCATCTGGGGGGAGATGACTGTCTTAAGCAGGTCGCAGCGTCTCTGCTTACCTCTTTGCGGGCCTCTGATTTTGCCGCCAGGTATGGCGGCGAAGAGTTTGTATGTATCCTGCATGAAGCCAACCAGGCCGGTGCGTTGATCACAGCCGAGCGGATATGCTCAAAGGTTGAGTCGCTTCACATCCCGCACTGCACATCAGCTGTTTCATCGTATGTCACGGTAAGTCTGGGAATGGCGACATTTATTCCAACGGAGGATCATACTCCGGATTTCCTGATAAAGATGGCTGATCAGATGTTGTACAAAGCCAAGGAGAAGGGGCGTAACCGGGTCGAACAGTGGCGGCAGCCGGAGCGGGAATGTCTGCATTAAACAATTATCGGGAGAACCTGATGAAGATTCCTGTCTATCCACTTTCCAGACCGCTTGCCTTGGGCGATAAACCTGCATTTGACAGGGTATTCGCCGAGCTTCAGCCGCGCGTCTCGGAATTGACATTTGCGGGGCTGTACCTGTTCCGCTCGGCGCATGACTACCGGGTGACTCTTGCCGGGGATGCGTTGGTCCTGCTGGGAAAAGGTTATGATGAAACGCCATATTTCCTGCCGCCACTGGGGGGGGATGTGAAAAGGGCGCTGGCCATGTTATTTTCGGACAAGCTTCCGCTGTATGGCGCAGATGAGTCGTTTGCAAAGATATATCTGTCTGAAGGCATTATGGATATTTCCGAAGAGCGAAATTCATTCGACTATCTGTATCTGCGTGAAGAACTGGCCGCACTGCCGGGCAACCGTTTTCACAAGAAGAAAAACCGGATCAATTATTTCACGGCGCGCCATCAGTACGAAGTTTCAATATATTCCGAGCAGCATTGCCAGGGTTGCCTTGCCCTGCTTGCCAGATGGAGTGATGTGGCAGCCGATGAATCAAACAGATCTCTGACGCTGGAAGTGGGCGCAACCTCCGAGGCATTGTATCTGGCCGGAAAACTGGGGCTTGAAGGGGTTGTAATCATGAGTGACGGTACTGTCGCTGCCTTTGCGCTTGGTGAACGACTGAACCGGGAAACCTCAGTATGTCACTTTGAAAAGGCCGATCCTTTCATGGAAGGGCTTTCGCAACTGATAAACCGCGAGTTTGCCGGTCTGATGTTTACCGACTGCCGGTTTTTGAACCGCGAACAGGACCTGGGAAAACCGGGACTGCGCAATGCCAAACTGTCGTACCATCCGGTGGAACTGGTAAAAAAATATCTGGCAGCAGTTGACAGGGCCGGGGAGATATAATGCCGTCAAATCTTCAATTGACAGTCATTCGCTAAAAATGTATACAGAATGCGTTTTTGTCAGTCATAACGTCAGCTTGACGCTCCACAATACCCCACGAAGGAGGAACACCGATGATTGAAGCGTATCTTGCCCATGAAAAGGAGAGGGGGGCCCAGGGAATTCCTGCGCTGCCGCTCAACCCCGAACAGACAGCCGACCTGTGCAAACTGCTGGTCAAACCGCCCAAGGGGAAGGAACAGTTCCTGCTGGACCTGATCACCAATCGTGTTTCTCCCGGCGTTGACCCGGCTGCCAAGGTCAAGGCGGAATTTCTGGCCGGGATCATAACCGGCACAAAGAAATCTCCGCTGATTGATGCGGTGGCAGCCATCCGTCTGCTGGGTACCATGATCGGCGGATACAATGTCGCTCCGCTGGTTGCCGCCCTGAAGGATAAAAAGCTTGCTGACGAAGCCGCCTGCGCCCTGTCAGGCATAGTCCTTGTCTATGATGCCTTTGACGAAGTCGCCAAGCTGGCCACGAGCGGCAAGAACGCCGCAGCCTCCAAGGTTCTCAAATCCTGGGCCGACGCCGACTGGTTCACTAAACGGAAGGGTGTGCCCGATACGATCACGGTCAAGGTCTACAAGGTGGATGGCGAGATCAATACCGATGACTTCTCCCCGGCCGGCGACGCCTGGAGCCGTCCCGATATCCCGCTGCATGCCCTGGCCATGGGTAAGACCCGCTTCAAAGGGGGACTGGACACCATCGCCCAGTTCCGCAAGGATGGCTATCAGGTGGCTTTTGTCGGCGACGTGGTCGGTACCGGCTCTTCCCGTAAATCAGCCTGTAACAGCGTACTGTGGGCAATCGGCGATGATATCCCCTGCGTGCCCAACAAGAAGACAGCCGGTGTGATCATCGGCGGCGTCATTGCTCCGATCTTCTTCAACACCGCCCAGGATTCCGGTGCTCTGCCGCTCAAGGCCGACGTGACCAACATGAAGACCGGCGACGTGATCGTGATCGACACGAAAAATGGTGTCATTACCGATGAGAAGGGGAAGAAGGTACTCTCCCAACTCACCATCAGCCCCAACACCGTGCCGGACGAATTCCGCGCCGGTGGCCGGATTCCGCTGATCATTAGCCGCGCCGTGACCGACAAGGCCCGGGCGGCACTGGGGCTCAAGCCGACCAAGGTATTTACTCTTCCGGTCAATCCCAAGCCCAAGGCCAAGCAGGCCTACTCACAGGCCCAGAAGATGGTCGGTG
>Ga0194037_1001955_pt1 | contig 14248 bp, 12 predicted proteins | sample JunL306m_MetaG_FD_148653 | JGI IMG/M metagenome (GOLD analysis project Ga0194037, IMG submission 148653) | Anoxic zone freshwater microbial communities from boreal shield lake in IISD Experimental Lakes Area, Ontario, Canada - Jun2016-L304-6m | ecosystem: Environmental > Aquatic > Freshwater >...
TATGGGCGACAGCGGCACGGCAAGCCGGGTCTTTGCCACCTTTCTTACCTGGATGCAGGAAAAAACCGCTCCGGTATTCGTTTTCGCCACCGCCAACAATGTTCGGCGACTTCCCCCCGAACTCCTGCGCAAAGGGCGGTTTGACGAGGTCTTTTTCCTCGATCTTCCCACCCACGGCGAGCGGATAAAAATACTTGAAGTCCACCTCAGAGAGCGCGGCTATACCATGCTCTCGCAACGATTCAACCTTGGCACTGTCGCATCGGCAACCGAGGGGTTCGTCGGCGCGGAGCTGCAGGCGCTGGTCAACGATGCCATGTTTCCCGCATTCCGCGATAACCGACGGGAACTGGAGACGGAGGATCTGCTCAATGCAGCCGGAGAGATGGTTCCCCTTTCAGCATCGCATCAGGAGCATATCGAACAGTTGAGGACGATGGTCGTAAACGGACAGGCGCGTAACGCCTCCGACGACCGGAATGCTTTGGCGGCCTCATTGAAAACCGGAGATAACAGCACCCTATGAATACGCCAACATATAACGAAATCCTTACGGAACTCAGAAGACTCGCGATCCGTCCTTCCGGCGGCGAGCTGCCTCCGGTTATCGTTAACGAACAGGATGGATCCCCGATGGTGCTTGTTCCCGCAGGCAGTTTTACTATGGGAGACGACCTCGACAAGGAGAGCCCGCAGCGCACTGTTACTCTCGAAGCGTTCTACATTTCGGTCTACGCCGTCACCAATTGCCAGTACAGGGCTTTTGTGCAGGCAACGGGCCATCGGCCTCCCAACATCGGCGCAAGGATAGACTCGCTTTCGGTCTGGCACGAAGATGGTTGTCCCGCAGAGTTCGACGATTACCCGGTCGTCCTCATCAACTGGGACGACGCGGACGCCTACGCACGATGGGCGGGATGTCGTTTGCCCACGGAAGCTGAGTGGGAAAAGGCGGCACGCGGGCCGGAGGGATATGTCTATCCGTGGGGCGACCGATGGGATGAAAACAACTGCCGGAACCGGAACAACCGTGGCGCGGACTCGGTCGCCCCGGTGTACGCCTATCCTGAAGGCGTTTCGGGTTATGGCACCTGGAACCAGAGCGGCAACGTCATGGAGTGGTGTTCCGTCTGGCACGAAGAAACCGATTCCGCAAACACCGCATCCGGCGAAGAATCTCTCCGCCAGGAACGGGGCGGATGCTGGCGTTACCCCGACAAGTTCGCTTTTCGCTGTTCGCAGCGCTCGTTTGTGGTTTCCAAAGCGGTCAACGATTTTCGGGGTTTTCGGCTGGTATTGCCGGTGGAGACGTGCTCATAACTCAGTACTCGCAACTCAGAACTGAAAAAAAACTTGCAGAGCTTTGTTGGTAATCATATATTTATTTGTTGTAAAATTAATTGGTCACGCATGATTCGCGTATGGTGGTATTTAATTTTTTCCCATTAAAATCTGCATAGAACTCTGGGTAAGCATTCCTTAAAAAATAATTCCGTAGTAAACATGGCGGAGCGTAAACTGATTCACATAAAAATTAAGAAATAAGTGCCATAATTTTGAATCTCGGTTCAGAACGAATTACGGAATGACTTATTGCTGGGCGCATATAACTAGTGTAAGTATACCTTTTTTGAGCAGATAATTGCTATCAAACCGATATAACATTACTGGAGATTGTTATGCCATTTGGTCCAAGTTTTGGTGGCGCGGGAGGCGCTAAGGTAGGTACATTTGTAGGTGGAAGTGTTGGGGGCCCTCCGGGTGCAGCGATTGGCGCCGTTGTAGGGTGGGTTGTTGGCGCAGGATTGGGTACAGTAGCTAGTATTTTAAGTTTGAAAAAAATTAAAGAAACGTCTAAAAAAAAAGAAAGCGAAAAGAGTAATCAAAGTGGAAATGAGAAATAAAATATAAATGAAGGTTAAGCAGAGGAAAAGATTTTGTAAATATTCAAAAAGTTAATCTATAAGGATCAATTATCCACCGCTTGCGATGGGATTTTTTCATTTGTAAACAGTTTTCATTGATGTGATCAATATTATGGAAATTTAATGCGTTATACCTATTAACTTATAACAATGCTTCTGCTCTGAATTTTCTTAGGTCAGAAAATAAGTGTTATATTAAAATACGTGATGAGCGTAATGTCAGGTATTGTATTTATGAGTAATGATTAATAGGTCGTGTTATCAATGCTATGTGATTGGATACTATTATTTTTGAGCGATGTGTGATTTATGGGTTTAGAAATAATTCGTTTTTCATTGGCTTAAGGGCACCTCTATTAATTGACTTTTGAAATAAAACTGAAACCCAGCTAAATGGTATAGTTCATGATTTCAGTCTTGATGATTTGGTAATAACTGTTCTTTGTCAATTTTGAGCGTAAAATGCTCACTGGAGCTTACAAAAGGGCGTACTTATCCCATGACAGCATAGATTTTTTTCTTGAGCTGTACGCAACGCATCATGTTATAGGTCAAGTTCATGAGACCAATCTTTGCCGCAGCTCTTAAAATACCAATTGTATCTATGTGCATGGAATCCATGCTGTTTGTCATAAATCCAAAGATATGTTCAACTCTTGCCCTGAATGTTGATTTAAAACGATTTGAAGCTTTCTGTGCATCGGTCAAGGGGTGGTTTTTGACGCCTTTTTCATGAACTTCGCTTGTCATGTCACACCACTCAATGCTTTCCTCCTGACCGACGTAAGCACTGTCAGCATAGAGTTTCTGTCCAGCGTCACGACGATCAATCAGCGTTTCAAGTTCTTGGGAGTCATGAACAGACGCACTACTTACCGCATAGGAGCTGATAAGTTTTGTTTCTAAATCCGCTTTAATGTGATTTTTATAGCCATAAAAAAGCAAAGTGTTCTTTTTAACCCAGCGAGCATCGACATCTTTTTGGCGAAGCTTATGGGGCTTGTCTTTCCAGGCTTCTGGCGTTATACCGGCTTTAATTTCTTTGTTTTCTTCCCGTGTATTGCGCTGTCGAGGAACCTCGACAAAGCTGGCTCCCGACTCGTCGGGACTGGCCTTTGTTTGCAAAAATAGATTGGTCATCAAGTGCTTTGTTGAAACGATAGAACAGTGCTTCGATAACTTCTTCAAATATGAGCGTTTCACGGAACTTCCAGATGGTTTTACTGTCAGGTACTCTGTCACTTATTTTCAGGCCAAGAAAGCGCTTAAAGGTAAGTCGATCCATGATCTGAAACTCCATCTGGCCCCGACAGGTCGGGGAACATTGTAAAGGCTTTGAAGAATCAGAATTTTGAACATCATGATCCGATCAAATGGAGGTCGCCCTGCATTACTCCGGTTCTTGGGTTTATTGAACACAACATCAAGAATAGGAGAAAAAATCTTCCAGTCGATATGTGCTTCCAGTTTGACGAGAGGATCTTTGAGTTTTGTGAGCTTTTCAAGCAGATGATGCTCGTCAAACATACCTAATGGATTGATATTTTTCATGCAGAAGGGCTTAATGAGAATGATTCCTTTAATATACGAAATATTGCCCTTTTATCGTAACGCTAACTCTTTTAAAATTATACAGTTATATTATTCAGGAATAAATAGAGATGCCCTTCATTGTTTGATTTTTTGAATCAAGCTCAAGTACAAAATAATGTATTTATGTGCTTTAAAATAACAAAAATATTATTTTTTTTATTTTCTTCGTTGATAATAAGTTTTGTAACGATTTTTATTGTTTTTGAGCCAGAATATTTTAATTCTATAAATAATGAAAATGATGTGTTTCTTATTATGAAAGATATCGTGCGTATAATAATGGATTTTAAAAGCGGAAAGCAGGCTATTTTTTTTGTATTATTAATTTCAGCGGTGTTGATTGGGTTGAATCAAATGGTTGATTCAGTTAAAGATGATAATTTTATATTTAGTTCTGATCAAGAACAGAATTATATTTTGGGTAGAGCAAGTGTATATACAGTTATTCAAGGTGATGATAAAAGAAAAATTCATATAGCTAAGGAGAAATTTCACAAAGGGGTAAAGTGTCTGAAATTATTTGATATCGATGGCGCAATGCAATTATTTGTTGAATCAAATGAGCTGAGTCCTTCGCCGAACACCTACCTAAATATAGGCTTTATTTCTCAAATTAAGGGAGATTATAATTATGCATCAAAATGTTTTATTTCTGGTATTAATATGCCTTCATTCGACAGGCATTCAAAATATCTTTTGTTTTTAAATTATGGCACAGTTTTAATGAGTCTGTCAAATTATATTGAGTCAGAAAAAGCGTTAAGTTCAGCGTTATCAATAGCGCAGAGTCCAATGGAAAGAGCTTGTGCTGAACATAATATAGGTCTGAATTTAAAGCTAAAAGGTAAATACTCAGAAGCTATATCTTATATTCGGAATTCAGAAAATCTATTTTATAGACAACATGCATGGGTATTTTTATTGCGCTCAAGACTTGTTCTATCAGATATATTTGCAGATATTGGGCAACTTGCAAAGTCAGAAGAAATGCTTAAGGATGCACAGTCTTACGGTTTAATCTCAAAAGATCCTTATTCTGTCAATGAAGCTTCAATTTCTCACATAAGGTCAAGAGTCTATCTTGACAATGGTAGACTGCAATCATCAGTGCAAAATGCCGGATTCGCACGAAGCATATTCAAGGCAAGAGGGTATATGCGTGAGTATATTTTATCAAGTATTAATTTGGCTGAAGGGTATCGCTTATTAGGTCAACTATCGAAAGCAGAATTAATAAATCAAGAGATTGGACGCTTGGATATAAGTAGGCAAGAAGGCGTTGAAAATGCTTTTATTACGATGTCTCAAGGCCTTATATCGTTAGAAAAACAAGACTACAGACAATCCCTTAAATTATTTGAACTTGCTGAGAAGATGTTTTCGGAAAATTCATTATTTGCTGAAGCATTGCTTTGTCGTTTAAATATTGGATATATTAATATACTTTCTGAAAATGTTGATTACGGAATTGCAACTACTTTTCAGGTGTTGGATAATTGTTTGTCTGGTTCAAAGAATGAGTTAAAGTCAAATGCGTTTTTAAATCTTGTGAAAGGATATACAATAATTGGTAATAATAAAAAGGCGGAATATTATATTGTTAAGTGCAAAGAAATCATAAATGATCAGAGTAATCCATTGTTAAGAGGCGAATTGATGGTAAATATGGGGCTTTATTATGCTCAGAAAGGGGATTACAAATTGGCAGAGGAATTTATTAGGAAAGGGATAGATATATTCCAAAATATAGGTGCAACTATATATATGGGAGATGGTCTATTTGAGTTAGGGAATTATTATTATAGTATAGCAAAATATGATCTTGCAAAAATTAATCTACAAAAAGCATATAAAATATTTGAAGTAAGTGGTGCTAGACGGCTTTGCATGAAGTCTATTATAACTAAACTTTAATCTATAAAGAGAGGGTGAAGGGTCGTTCAGAAAACGCCGATGAAAACCGGTAATGGATAAAGAATCGAAGTTTCTTGTTCCAGATTGCATTCATAATGGTCTTAAATGCTCAAACGAAATACTCTAAGTAATAGCGTAAATGCGCTCATTAAAGTCATCTTGATCGTAAATCGGAACGCGAAGGTTTGTAGCCCCAACCGTTCCTATATCCGATTGCGTGACGGCTCACAACTTCCGTTGCCGGTGGTGAAACTGTGATGGGCAGCTCCATCGGCCTTGCACTCGAACCGCTCATCACAATTTTATTAGATGCCCGGATGTATAAATATTAAAAAAAATTAATAATAGCATGGCCTGGCTCGACGAACTCAAACTGAACGTTGACGCGCGGGTTGCCGTCATACTCATAGTGTCATGAATGGTTAATTCTTTGTGTTATTAGCAAGACTATCTTTAGCCCGTTGAACCGACGCCAAAATTGCGTTAGCACTTTTCGTCCATCTGAAAGGTTTTGCGTGTTTTGCATTATGAACTTTTATAAACCGGTGAATTTCATCTCGCAACTCTTTGACATTACTGAATACACCTCGGTAAAGCGCACGTCGCTCCAACTGAGAAAACCAACCTTCTACAGCATTCAGCCATGAAGCACTGGTTGGGGTAAAATGAACTTGGATACGCGGATGTTTTTCAAGCCAATCTTTTACTTCTTTCGTTTTATGGGTCGTGCTGTTATCAAGAATAAGGTGTAGGTCAAGTTCTTTTGGGGTTGATCGTTCAGCCTGGCGAAGGAAATCAAGAAATTCTTTTGCCCGATGCCTGTTGGTAACTCGTCCAATCACATTGCCTGTCAGAATATCAAAAGCTGCGTAGAGGCATCTGGTGCCATTGCGTTTATAGTCGTGAGTTCTCCGCTCAATTTGTCCTGGTTTGAGTTGCAACATGGGTTGTGTCCGATCAAGGGCTTGAATCTGAGTCTTTTCATCGATACTCAAAATCATGGCATTGTCGGGAGGGTTCATGTATAAACCAACCACATCAACAACTTTCTCGGCACACTTTCACCGGAATACTCACTCTTGCCGTGCTTTGTCGGTAATCGTAAATTCCCTTTTTGCAAACGAGTTATTCTGCTTAAAGGGTCCCATAACCCTTAAAGCTTTCGAGTGGATATAAAAACTCTCTTCGAGCCGGATGTCGAGGATAACAAACAGTTCCTCGGTGACGGGATGCAGCAGGCACTCAAGTCCGAACTGGTGGCATGCCTTTTGATAGACAAGAGAGTGAAGGCATGAGCGGGAGACAAAAATCAGTTAAGGAGGTCTCTATCGTCCGCTCCTCGGCGGCTCCATCCTTACCGACCAGTATTTTGAAGAGCAGTTGCAACATCATCGTTGCAGAACGGTTTGCGAAAAGGGAGATTACCGGGCATTAGCTTGGTAACCGCTGCGGATTTTATCGGAAAATTGAACTGAATTGTTGAACGGGAGTAACGAAACCGCAACAGAACCAGAATCCTGAACAGAGGATGCGTATCGAACAATCCATCACTCAGAACTCAGAACTGAAAAAAGATACGCACACCGTTGAAAATAATGGCTATTCAGTGAACGTTCAGTGGTTGTAGCTTATTTATGATGGGTCAGTTTTCCCGAAAATAGCTTCCAGAGTAGGGGCCGTGAGAAGAGCCTCACTCCATGCTTCCAGCTCATCCTCTTTGGCGCTCCCTAATCGCTCTGATACCCACTGAGGCAATGGGCCAAAGCGACGCTCAAGCAGCCTTTTCAATAACCTGGATTCGCCCTCGACGCGTCCCTCGACGAGGCCTTCAACACGTCCCTCAACACGTCCTTTGGCGATGCCTTTGGCTATTCCAATTCGTTCAATGCTTGTAATGTATTCCACGTTTTTGTCCTCCTCAATTGTTTCAAGTTCTTTCCAGATCTGGCTGTTCAACCAATCCGGGAGTTGCATCAACCAATCTGCGATATATAACAAATCAATGATACGTTGTTTTTCCCAGTGATGCTCATAGAGTATCCGTACTAAACGGAGTTTGGCTTCGTAGCGTTCCTGATGTTGTTTTCGGGTTTGCTGGGTCAGGATATGAGCCGCCGTAATCCATCCAAAAGCGTTATCCGATGCCAATAATTCGTCGAGCTTATCTTCGTAATCGGTCAGCTTGGCAACCGGGAATTTGATAGTATGACTGCACCCCAATACGGTATAACCATAAGAGGTTGGTTTCCATTGTTTGTGTTTATCCGCCAGCACCGCCAGACTGGCAACAGGCTGGTCATATCGGTCATAAATTCTGTAGTTGTAGACAAACATGCGTTTGGCAAACTCAGCCTGTTTTGTGCCCTGCACTTCAACATGAATATATATCCACTTTTCATCACCATTCAGCACACTCACCCTGACCAGCTTGTCAACAAAACGCTTACCCAACTCGGCATCCTGAACGACGGCTTGCAGCTCCTGATCAAGAAAAATATGATCCTTTGACCAGTCAATTTCTGCATGAGCCGCAGGAAAGTAAAACTCCATAAACTCCGGAAAGTAGCGCTCAATGGCACTTTTCCATGGGCTGTCATAGTGATCGTTCGAGTTTTCCATTCGATCTCTTTTGGTCGGGCAATGTACCGATCAGGAATAATCGGCATGAGTCAAATCAAATATAGAGGAGAGTGCGCTTAAAACAAAATCCATTCAGCGACCCTGTGCCTCCACATCCATTGCCGTGATGCTGCCTGGAGATGATGCGTTCAGGTTTCGATGTGCTCTGTTTTCCTGAGCAGAATTCTGAAGAAGGTGCTGAGCTCCTGTTCCAGCCATTTCCGCTCGAATCTGGTGTTGAATTGCGGCGGTATGGTGCTGTTTTCAACCTCAAAGCCGGTGCCGGGGAGCTGCTTCAGCATCCAGTTGCAGTAATCTTCGCTGTCGGTCACGATGAGCGCTTCGCCGCCTGAAATCAGCCGGTTGTTGAGCAGGCGCAGGTATTGCGTCGAAAAGAGTCTGTGCTTGATATGCCGTTTTTTTGGCCAGGGATCGGGAAAGAGTGAATAGGCCCGCGAAAGAGAACAGGCAGGCAACAGGTAGGTAAAGACGTTGCTGGCACACGAATCGAGCAGCCGGATGTTATCGAGGTTATGGATTGCAACCTTTTTTGCAACTTCAATTATCAGGCCGGATTTTTTTTCGATGCCGATAAACAGTCTGTCGGGGTATTCCGATGCCCTCCTGAGAAGATACTCGCCGCTGCCGAAGCCTATTTCAACCTCAATCGTTCCGGCATCCTTCATATTTATCTGCTCCCATGCTTCCCGATCTGCAATAATGACAGGGTTCTCGTACAATGACGTTCTGGTATCCATTAACATACGGGATTGCGTTATGACTCATGGGAACCTCTGAACTGGTATTGCGCACAAACATTGCCGCATTGTTACGACTCTGTCCGTGCGTCTAAACTTGCGCACCTTTATAGAGGTTCCTATAAAAAAGGCCGGAATATAAGCAAAGTCCTGACAGAGGCCTCAACGAGTTTGAAGACTGAATCGATGATGCGTTGTTTATTCAGTTATCCAAAATTTTCGGATAACTGCCGCAGATGGAAAAAACTACAACACCAAACATTACAGTCTTGCGGCTGTCACTGCCGTCGGTTTCAAAAGCGGTCAACGATTTCCGTGGTTTCCGACTGGTGTTGCCGGTGCAACAGGGGACGTGATAACTTTTTATAGGTTTCCTATCGTATATGCCAGGCGAAACGGATCGTGATTCGTTGCCAACCTGTGCCTGCATAAGCAGGATAATGAGATAAATTTTTGAAATAAATCTGTACTTTATAGCTTGAAAAGTTGGCAGCAGCTTGCAAAAAGTGTTAAAACATGCACTCGATCATGCAAAAATCAAAAAACCAGTAACACTTCATTGGTTGCGGCACTCTTATGCAACACATTTACTGGAAGCAGGAACGGATCTACGATACATACAAGAGCTATTAGGGCATAAGAGCAGTAAGGGAACCTCTAAAAAGTGACTTTTGATACGTATTGAAAAATGAGTATCACCAAAATACTATTCCACAACAGTATCAAAAGCATACCTCTTTGACATATTTTTGATGTAGAAATACCTTGTTTGCTTTGGACTGGACGCAGTTATTCCATGACCTTTGTATACTGGTCATGTAAAAAGACGGCATAGACTGTTTTCTTGAGCTGCACACAACGCATCATGTTGTAAGTCAAATTCGTCAAGCCGATTTTTGCTGCTGCTCTGAAAAGACCGATTGTACGAACATGCATGGCATCCATGCTGTTCGTCATAAAACCGAAAACATGCTCAACGAGAGCTCTTGTCTTTGATTTCAGGCGATTGGACGCTTTCTGTTCATCCGTTAGCGGGTGGTTTTTAAAACCTTTTTCATTGATCTGGCCTGTCATGCCACATGATTCGATACATTCTTCCTGACCGATATAGGCACTATCTCCGTACAGTATCTGACCGGCATCGTCTTTATCTATCAAGGTTTCAAGTTCTTGGGAGTCATGAGGTGAGGCACTGCTTACGGCGTATGTCGTGATGAGTTTTGTTGCGCTGTCGATTTTAACATGATTTTTGTACCCATAAAAAACGATGTGGTTCTTTTTCACCCAGCGTGCATCGACATCTTTCTGCCGTAGCTTATGGGGTTTTTCTTTCCAGGCTTCAGGAGTTTTTCCAGATTTTATCTTTTTGTTTTCCTCACGGGTATTGCGTTGCCGTGGAGCCTCGACAAAGCTAGCATCAACAATCTGGCCTGTGCTGGCAAAGATACTTTGGTCATCAAGCGCTTGATTGAAACGATAGAACAGCGGAGCAATAACTTCTTCCTGAATAAGGGTTTCACGAAACTTCCAGATGGTCTTGCTATCAGGTACTCTATCACTTGATTTCAGGCCGAGAAAGCGTTTGAAGGTGAGTCTGTCAGTGATCTGATATTCCATCTGGTCATCAGAGAGGTTATACAGACTCTGCAAAATAAGAAGTTTAAACATCAAAATTCGATCAAATGGGGGCCGACCTGTATGACCGCTTGTCTGAGGCTTATTGAAGACAATATCAAGGAGAGGTTCGAATATTTTCCAATCGATATGTGCCTCAAGTTTGAGCAGAGGATCATTGAGTTTGGTAAGTTTTTCAAGCAAAAAATGCTCGTCAAACATGCCTAACGGGTTGATGTGTTTCATTACAAAGGGTAAGTTGATATTATTGCATTAATATACGAAATATTACCCTCAATTTATAACGCTAACACTATAATATTTATAAAGATATATCATTCAAGATTAAATAGAGGTGCCCGTAAGACGACGGAAATCTATACCCACGTATGCGAACAGAGTTTACTAAAAATTTCCAGTCCGTTTGACAATTTGTAAAAATATTATCTACCTCAAAGGTGTATAAAGCATGCCAGAATAGCTGGCTATATGCACCTTTTGGTAGGATCTGGTGCATATATAAAGGAGTTATGCGCAACTTTAAGAAAATTCATAGCATTGATATACAGTAAATAAATAGTTTTATATGCAATACGATGTATTTATATGTCATGCAAGTGAAGATAAGAGGGATTTTGTCCGTCCGTTAGCTGAAAAGTTAAGACAACAACATATTGAGGTTTGGTATGATGAATTTTCCCTAAGTATTGGTGATAGTCTTACACAAAAAATTGATGAAGGTTTATCAAAATCAAGGTTTGGAATTGTAGTTCTTAGTCCAAATTTTTTTAAAAAGCCTTGGGCAAAAAGAGAGTTAAATGGATTAACCATGAGAGAAATGGTTGAGAAAAGGAATTTGATTTTACCAATTTGGCATAGAGTTACTGTTCAAGATGTAATGGAATATTCTCCTCCTCTTGCCGATAAGAAAGCAGGTTCTTCTTCGGATGGTATAAATACTCTAATTAGAGATTTAGTTAAAAAAATCAAGCCTGATGAGAGTCCTTTAATTGTTGCTCGTGATTATTTAATTAATCTTGATATTGATATTCCTCCTATTTCAGATGAATGGTGGTTAGATGTAGTCGAATATAAAGAGTTTCTTAAATATCCTGATACCAATGTCGGCAAAAGATGGATATTCCCATTACCTTATCCAAATGAGGATAATGGTTCTAATAGAGGTCATAATATTGCATCTACTGCATTACAGTTGGATTGGTCATTTGAAGGGGAAGAATTAAACATATCTCCAATAACACATCCTGATATTGTGCATGATTATATTCATCGTTGGCCTGGTTTATATGATTGCGCAAGAGCTAATCCCAATATACTGGCAATGTATGTTCCTCAATTAACCATCCCAGGATTTGATACTGGCTTTGATGATGTTTTTGATGAACTTCTTAAACCCGGTAATAAAGATACAGACATAATATTTTCTTATGGTAGGCATGATACAATAGACGACAAAGAACCATTATGCGGTGATATAATTGCCTACCGACATCCAAAGTTCGGAAATTATAATGCGGGAGAATTAGGACATTGGTATTTTAGTGCACATGATACTAGATATATTCGGTCTCACTGGGAAATTTTTGAAGGTTTAGTTTGGCTTTTAAGCAGTTCTTCTGATTGGTTACCCGAAAAGCACAGAGAAACATTTATCTTTGGAATTTGTGAACGAGACCGATGGTTTACAGATATTAATAATTTTTATAATCCTTTTATAAGTGCTTTGCTGCATAAAACCCGTAAGCAATTTAAGTTCACTAAAGGGATACAAAAGGGATTAAATGAACTTGTGGGTGAAGCTATTAGTAAATTAGGAATTGTTGAAAGCTCAGAAAAGATCATTCAAAAATTACTAGAAATTGATATTATCAATGGGTATTATGATTATAGGGATAAATTAGAAAAGATAAGAAAGAAATAAAAAAGCAGCGCATAACAAGCAATATACAAAATTGGGGTTTAATAGGTTATTCAAAGGTTGTGACTCGCATCAAGTGCTGTGTAGCTTGATAGTGAATCGCTCCGTAATCCCCAACTTTGCATATTGCCATCGTTATGAGGCAGTTTAAAAACCTATAACGACAATGAGAAAGCCATTTAAAATAGGACAAAAAGAATATAAATTCAAAAAAGATGCAATTGCGCATTACCGAACTATATTAAATTCTTATGACTTTGGACAATCACTAAACGGCTCAAATTTTGACGACCTTATCGACTTGTTGGAATATGACTATTTAAATGAGTTAGCTGAAATTGAAACAACTGATGAAAGTGTTGACAAGGAGGATAATATTGAAGTTGAATTAAGCAACGACGAAGAATATAATGATGACGAGATAATAATTGAAAATATAAAAGTTTCAAGAGTTCAATTTAATACGAAGTGTTTTGAAGTTTTTTATAACGATAATTCAAGTCAGTATATATCATACTTGATGATAATAAATAATACAAAATATACACCTGAAAAATTATTCAATGTTGCTTGTAGAAATTCAATTCACAATGATATTCAAGCAGTTAAGCAAGAATATTTCGACAAGAACTCAGTAAAAGGACAAGTGAAATGTCAAGAAACTGGCATTCTATCAAAATGGACTGAATTAGCTGTTGACCACAGACAACCAAATACTTTTTCAATCATAGTTGATAGATTTAAAGAAGTAAACAGAATTGAATTGGATAATATAGAATATACTTCAAACGACCAAAATCATATAATTTTCAAAGATGAAAGCTTTGCAGAAAAATTCAGAAATTATCATATGGAAAAGGCGAGTTTGCGAATTGTCCGAACGGAATGTAATTCAAGTAGAGCTGGAATGGCGAGAATTAAAAGAACAACAAAAGACTTAACGATAAAATGAAAACCGCCCCATAACATGGGCTCATACGCCACTGGGGTTTAGGTAGTTATGTCAAATGTACATCTTTTTTATAACTTTGTGAATGTTGATAAGAAAGTGGCTTAGATTTCCCCAGCGTCGCATAGCCCCAACCGTTAGCTGCAACATAGGTCAAACTAAAAAACATGATAAATACATATAAATTAACGGAATAATCTTATGGAAAAGAAAAATGGAAAAGTAGTCCTGATTACAGGGGCAAACAAAGGAATTGGCAAAGAAATAGCACGTCAATTAGGTTTACTCGGATTTACAGTTGTGCTCACAGCTCGTGACCAAAATGCAGGCGCAAAAGCGGTTGAAGAACTTGTTGCAGCAGGTTGCAATGCTCATATTGTGGCACTTGAAGTTACCAGTGCTTCCGATATTGCCAATCTTGCGAAATATCTCGAAGAGAAATTCGGTAAACTGGATATTTTAGTAAATAATGCAGGAATCGCTCTCGAGTGGGACGGACAACCAACAAATTCGGAAAAGGTTCGTCGTACACTCGAAATCAACCTTATCGCCCCCTATGCAATAACAGAAGCATTAGTTCCTCTACTTTCATTGAGTGACGATGCAAGGGTGATTAACCATTCATCGCAATTAGGTTCTATTGATGCAGCAGAGAAAATGTGGCAGTATATTTCGGGTTTTATGACCGTAGGATACGCGACATCTAAGGCAGGTCTTAATATGCTTACACAAATTCAATCAAAAACATTAGAAGTTAAGGGGATTGCAGTTGCAGCAGCGCATCCTGGTTGGGTAAAGACTGACTTAGGTACAGATGCTGCCCCTATGGAAGTTGAAGAAGGAGCAAGTACAGTAGTTAGTCTTGTGACAATTGCAAGAGACCAGTTTCCTCACGGTCAATTAGTACACAAAGGCACAAGAATACCTTGGTAATGAG
>Ga0194037_1001956_pt1 | contig 14247 bp, 15 predicted proteins | sample JunL306m_MetaG_FD_148653 | JGI IMG/M metagenome (GOLD analysis project Ga0194037, IMG submission 148653) | Anoxic zone freshwater microbial communities from boreal shield lake in IISD Experimental Lakes Area, Ontario, Canada - Jun2016-L304-6m | ecosystem: Environmental > Aquatic > Freshwater >...
CTTTAAGATTATATCGCTCAGTATTGGAGTCAAAACTCACGAGTTTTGTTGCTTGGCGTAGCGATAGCGTAAGCCAAGCATTTACCGCGCATCCTGTCGGGTTACGCTATCGCTAACCCGACCTACGACGCTTTCGCTTTTTAAGCAAAACTCATGAGTTTTGACTCCTAAAAGCAAGCAACACATTGTGCTTTAAGATTATATCGCTCAGTATTGGAGTCAAAACTCACGAGTTTTGTTGCTTGGCGTAGCGATAGCGTAAGCCAAGCATTTACCGCGCATCCTGTCGGGTTACGCTATCGCTAACCCGACCTACGTGTTTAGCCTCAATTATTTATGCGCCAATAACGCTTGTACTTTTTGAGCGGCGTTATCACAAGCTACGGCAGACTTCTCAACACGTCTAAGTAGGGAAATATCAATAGTTAACTTATCTGCTTCACGAGCCGCATATTCATTTAAAGGCGCACAAAGTTCCTGCATCATCTGGTCTGCCTGCACTAAAACTGGATTTGCATCAGGGATAGCCATCATTTCACTGGTCATGCTATTTTGCAATTTAAAGACCTTTTCCACATACTGAGTAAATTCTGCCTTAGTCTGACCATACTCACCATACCGACCATTTAAAACGGTTGTACATCCAGATAGCAAAAAGAGCATAGCTAAAATTGAAGAAGAGGGAGCGAAAAAATGCGAGTCTTTTTTTATCATTAAATTCTTTATACAACCTGAAAAGCTAGCAAATATACTATATTTTAGTTTTATTTGCCTGCCAAAAATAAATAACCCGCCTAAATATAGTGTTTTTAAGACTTAAAATCACCTCGATATTAGCCTGTTTTTTTGTGTTATCAGAGCATCTCTAGGTGTATACTCGCAAAACTTTTATTATAAAATCATTACATGTGGGGTCAAACTGATGACTGAAAAGACAACAAGCAAACACCTAGTTAATCTTGAAAAACATTTTGCTAATGACAATCCGGTATTACTAAAATCAGCAAAGATTTTTCATGATCTTGATCAAATAGAATTTGAACTTGGACTGATCAATAATGATGAAACAACTGCCAGCAAAAAATCTTGGTGGCCTATCATTAGCTTAGTCAGTGGCAACTCCAGCGCCAAATCTAGGTTTATTAATAGTTATTTAATGAATGCTCAGCAGCAAATAGCAGGCGTACCGGCATTCAATCAAAAATTCACTGTGTTATTGCATAACAGCCAAACTCACCCAGCTACTTTACCTGGCACAGCTCTGGATGTTGATCCCAGATACCCCTTTTATCAAATCAGCAACCAAATAGAACAATTACTTAAGGGTGAAGGCGAGCGCCTTAATGCCTATTTGGAATTAAAAACGATTAATAGTGATCGGTTGAAAGGCAAAGTTTTTATAGACACGCCCAATATAGGTGCTGAAGCTACAAACCCAGTCAATTTATTATTATCAAAACAAAGTATAGACTGCTCTGATTTGGTTTTTGTATTTTCTGATGTTTTTGAAAGCACATCACCGATGCAGCTTGAATTAATTCAACAGATCATCAATCAACAAGATAGCAATAAATTTGTTTATTTAGTCGATGAACCTTTGGCTGCCCTAAACCCCACCAAAACCAATGAAATTATTAGCTCATGGCAACGTAAATTGTTAGCGTTGGGCTTAAATACTGGGCAGTTTATTATTTTGCCTAGCGCTCAAAATAACATTAACCCTAATCATCAAGCAGATTTTTTTGAGATAGATGAGCGTATAGCGAATGTCAATAATGACCGTACCTATCGCGTTTTAGAGAACTTAGAAAAAAATATCCGTGACATTGAAAATGTCGTCATACCTGAAGTTAAAAAAGGCATGATTACTTGGAAAGAGCGCGCAAATGTTAGCAGTTTGTTTGTTATGAGCTTTATTGCCATAGGCGCAGTATTTGCTGAAATTGAACTGGGTGTTTTAGACTTTTTATTTGACCCCATTCTTGGCCCGATTATTATTGTCGTTTTATTGGCCGTTTTAATACCCACCCATCTATTGATCTGTAAATTACATGCAAAGTTTATAATCAAAAAACTTAATCAACGCCAAAAAGAACTGAATTTAATGGAAAACTTAGCTCAGCTTTTTGAAATGAATTTAACCACTACACGTATGCTCTTCCCCTTTAGCGAACCTTTGGGCTGGAACAAAGAAATTAAAGCCCGTTTATTTCTATTAATAAACAAAACTAAAGGGCTAGTCCAAGATTTAAACGATGATTTTAGTGATCAAGAAGAGTAATTAACACTAATTGAGTGGGTTCTACCTAATATTGTGACCTAAGTTCTAGCTGAGTTAATCAACTATAATCGCCAAGTATTTGATACCTACTCCCAACCTGCCTGTTGTCAGGCATAGGTATCTACACAAGTTTATTATCGGCGTGGAAACGATAAAAAACACCGTAGGGGCCAATGTCATTAACTTAATGACATTGCCGTAGGGGCGTATGCAATACGCCCCTACCATCTTCACCACAGTGTTATCGTTCTCGCGTGGGAATGCTAACAATTATTTGTGTAGATACTATGCTTGTAGGGGCAACAGATACGTCAGTAAAACCTGGCAAATCTATCGTCCCTAAAGTATGAACGATTAATAATTAACAATATTCTTATAGAACTTTAATTTTTATTAAACATATAAACACAATGCCTATAACTAGCATGAAATACGCGACTAACTATGTTTACTTTTGATATTTTAAGACAATTTTTACCTTTATGTTGGCTTAAAAACAATCCATTAGAACTGACTAGATCAACAGCATTTCTTAAACAAAATCTGCTGTTCTTTTATATCGTTGAATATTTCATGCAAACCAATATGACCGACGACCCTTTCGAGTCATTCGTTGAAGTCAGTATCGAGACAGCCTTAACACTACTATTTATCGGTTTTATACTTTTCCTCAATAAAACCTTATATGCTTTTGTGCAAACAACTACCGCTCTCATATTTTGCACAAATATCGTCTCACTTTTTATTATTCCAATTTTAGTCTGGCTGTCGATCAATGAATATTTAGTCGGTTATTATGTATTAAGCTTAGTGGGCTTATGGGAACTTATTTTAATAGCCTATATTTTTAGAAAAACCCTAACAATCAACCTTTCTGCCAGTATTGCCTTAGCAGCCGTCTACTTTATCATTGTTTTTATGAGCTCATTTTTTATTGGGCAGATTTTAATTTAACACGCTCAAAAAGCGACTGATACTCTCTTGCCGCCTGTTCAGGCTGCTCATTAAACAAGCCTCCAATTACAGCTAACACATCAGCACCTGCCTTTAATAATAAAGACCCATTTTCTGGAAGTATGCCACCAATTGCGACAATCGGAATAGTGAGCTCCTGCTTTGCTAGACTTAAGGTTTCAAGACTTGCAGGTTTTGCTAAGGGTTTAGATGAAGAAGGAAAAAATCGTCCAAAGGCAACATAGTTGACTCCTTGAGATTGAGCTTCAAGCGCATAATCAACCGAGTCATAACAAGACACACCTATTATTGCCTGTAAGCCTAAACGCTGACGAGCTCGTTCAATAGAGCCGTCATCTCTCCCAATATGAACGCCGTCTGCCCCAATCCTTGCCGCTAAATCCACATCATCATTAATCAACAAAGGCACTTTGTATTGTTGACACAATTTGAGTAATCGACTGGCCAATAGTTCGGCATCTTGCGGCTGTTTATCTCGGTATTGCACAACTACTGCACCACCTTTAAGAGCCGATTCAACCTCATTGACTACACTGTCTAGCGATTTATGTTCTGTTTGGGTAATGGCATATAAGCCCTTGCTAGGAAAATTCATGCATCATCTTCCATCCAAAAGAACCGATTCGGATTATATTGACCTTTGCCCGGTTGATAAGCACTACTTAAGGAGTTCCAGGTATATTCTTGCGCTTCCATGACTGCCTGCACAGGCTCTAAGCCATGAGCTAACAACGCGGCAATACTAGACGCCAAGGTACATCCTGAGCCATGATAACTAGCAGGCAAACGATCCCAAGTGTAAGTCTCCCAGACCCGATCATCATGAAATAACTGATTACTCACAGACGGCGTATCTTCATGAGTGCCCGTAATTAAAACATAGTCACAACCTAATTCTAATAAAGCTAGCCCACAATCTTCTAGGTCATCTAGTCCCGTTAATTTACGTGCTTCCTCACTATTTGGTATTAACAACGTTGTGCAAGGTAATAGTAAATCAACGATAGTCGAAATTAAACGTTCATTAGATAACTCAGTACCACCACCGGCTGCTAATACAGGGTCTAATACCACTGGGATATGCGGATATTGTTTTAAAATCGAATATATCGCTAAAGCCGTTTCATGATGACCAATTAAACCAATTTTAATGACATCAACAGCTAAATCATTTAATAGGGTATTGGCTTGACTAATAATAGCTGCCGAGCTTTGCGGTATCAGTTTTTTAACATTGCTAGTATCTTGTTCAGTTAAAGCCGTGATAATACTGGCAGAATGACATTGATGACTTACGATAGTCTCGATATCGGCTTGTATCCCCGCACCACCGCTAGGATCATGGCCTGAAAATGATAAGACAACTGGACGTTTAAGAGACATAAGGTTTCCATATTGACACTTTAAATGAAAAAATCAAAGTAGGTCGGGTTAGCGATAGCGTAACCCGACAAGTTCTGAATGTTGGGTTACGCTATCGCTAACCCAAGCTACCATAAAATCATATTATCTGATGTTACGCAGCCATACTGAATAATTTATATTTTTCCTATTCATCACAGATGGGCATTGGTAGACACACGCATAAACATAGTCAAAAACACAATCCATGCAAATTCTGCTAAATAAGTAACATACGCCGTAGTGGCTTAGGGGCTTATTGCATAAGCCCCTAGGGCAACATTTACTTAACGTAACTTACTTGCATAAGCCGCTAATTCATCGATGATATCAGTCCGACTATCCTGACTTTCACGTAACTCTTTCAATCTTGCATCAAAAGCATCAAAAGTGATACTTGCTCCTGGTAATTGTCCTGTTAAACGCTGATGACATAAAGTCTTCCAACGCACTTGTTCCTCGCCATTTAGGGTTTGCGGATAATTACGAGCCCGATAGCGAAATAACATCTCACTTAACCGCGAATCAGTAAATGTTACTTTAGAGGTAGCTAACTGTTCAGGTGATGACAATCTAATCTTTGCCATTTTCTGTTTATCAGCATCAGAAAAGAATCCTCCGCTATAAATAGCTAAATCTGGATCAAGCGTTTCATTAGTGTAGGCATGATCACTAAATACAGCTATTAACTTTGCAAATAAGTCTGTAGCTGCTTTAATTTTATCGATATTAGCCCGACATGATTCTAAGTCTAAAGCTAGACGCTGTGCATCTTCTGCTCTAATAACTGAAATGGGTGCTAACACTGGACACTTATTAATATGTACCGTTTTTAATGGGATGCGAGCCACACCCTCGGGCAAGTCTTTTGTTGCTGTAAATAAGCGTTGCTGAATCTCTGTAATAGACAAAGACAACATAGGGGCTGGATCTATCGACAGATCATAAACGATGACACCATTATTATTGCTTGGATGTTTACAAATCGGCAATACAATAGCGAGACAGTTTTTATCACCGCTATACCGTCCAGAAATATGCACAACAGGCTGCCAATTACCTAACTGCAACAACTCTAAAACCTTAGCCTTTAAACGATGCTGCATTAGAAAATTAAAGAGTTTGGGTTGTGCTTGCTTAACAACTTTCGCGATGCCAATAGTGGCATAAACATCTGATAAGGCATCATGAGCAGCTTCATGCACGATACCATTAGCAATTGTTAATTGATCTAAACGTAAACTAGGTTTACCGTCATCATTAATTGGCCAAATGATGCCATCAGGTCGTAATGCCCTTGCAGCTCTTATGACATCAATCAAATCCCAACGAGAATTGCCGTTTTGCCATTCTCGCGCATAAGGATCATAAAAATTTCTATATAAGCAGTTACGAGTCACCTCGTCATCAAAACGCAAATTATTGTAGCCTAGGGTGCAGGTATTGGGTTGCGCTAGTTGCTCATGGATTAGATTAATAAATTCTGCTTCACAAAGCCCTTTTTGTTCTGCCTGCTGTGGGGTTATTCCGGTAATGACGCAAGCATCAGGTTGCGGTAAACAATCAGGTGTCGGTTTGCAATAGAGCACCAAAGGATCATCAATGACATTAAAATCTGCATCAGTACGAATCCCTGCAAATTGCACCGGCCTATCACGTTGCGGATCAGTACCAAAGGTTTCGTAATCATGCCAATAAAAGCTTGCAGCACTTTGAGAGTAATTTGAGGTATGTATTGAGTCTATTTTGTTCATCAAGGTATTTGCTTTGTAGGGTGAATAAGCAACGCGCATCCACCTAAATACTCTTGTAATGGCGCGTGGTGAGCGATAGGCATCGAGGGTTTATTTAAAGCGTTCTCGACAAAGAGGTGGATGCACTAGCGTTTATCCACCCTACAAAAATTTTACACTTCTATAGAAGTTTTAGCTTGTAGCGCTGCTGCCTCTAATTTCTTTCTTTTATCGCATTTTTCTACACAGACACATTCGGCTTTGCTCATGCCACCACCACATGAACCTTTAATGGCTCTACGACCAAAGATTACGCCAACTGCCATAATTGTTATGACCACCAGCATCAGTACAAATGTTACTAAAAAATAAGTCATGATATTTCCTTTCATTGATGAGTGTTGCAAACTTTATATGTGGCTACCTATATAAACATCAAAGTAGGTTGGGTTACGCTATCGCTAACCCAACCTACATCTGTAAACGCTTAATAAAGACTGCAACACTTAAATTAAAAAAACGAGGTATAGAGCTAGTCTATCCTCGTTTTCTTTTAACATTAAGCTCTGTTAACTTAAAACCCGCTAACAGAAATCTTTTATTCCTTAACCACCAAAGTCATCCAACATGATGTTTTCTGGCTCTACGCCATTTGCAATCAACATGTTAATTACTGAGGTATTCATGATTGGAGGTCCACACATGTAGAATTCACAATCTTCTGGGGCTGGATGATTTTTAATAAACTCTTCAAACAACACGTTGTGAATAAAGCCTTTGTAACCATCCCAATTATCATCGGGCAATGGATCTGATAACGCTACGTGCCAATCAAAATTGTCATTTTCTTTAGCTAGCATATCAAAATCTTCTACATAGAACATTTCGCGTTTGCTACGAGCTCCATACCAGAAAGTCATTTTACGTTTAGATTTCAATCGACGTAATTGGTCGAAGATATGAGAACGCATTGGCGCCATACCCGCACCACCACCAACGAAGACCATTTCAGCTTCAGTTTCTTTAGCATAGAATTCGCCATAAGGACCTGAGATGATACATTTATCGCCTGGTTTCAAGTCGAAGATGTAAGAAGACATAATGCCAGGCGGTACTGAATCAGGCGCACCAGGAGGGGGTGTCGCGATACGTACGTTCAACATAATTTCTTTTTCTTCAGGATAACTCGCCATCGAATAAGCACGTAACGCAGGCTCTTTTACTTCAGACACATACCGCCACAAGTTGAACTTATTCCAATCTTCATGGAAGCGATCTTCAACTTTAAAGTCGCTGTACTTGGCTATGTGTGGAGGACATTCAATTTGAATGTAACCACCCGCACGGTAATTGATTTCTTCACCTTTAGGCAACTCTAACACTAACTCTTTAATAAAAGTCGCTACGTTATTATTAGATTTAACAATACATTCCCATTTTTTAACGCCGAAGACATCATCTTCAACTTCAATGTTCATGTTATGTTTTACGGTAACTTGGCAAGAAAGACGTTCGCCATGAGCAGCTTCACGCTTAGTAATATGACTCAACTCAGTTGGTAAGATTTCTCCACCACCACTATGAATCTTTACTTTACATTGACCACAGGTACCACCGCCACCACAGGCAGACGATACAAACAAACCACTATCCGCTAAAGCTGTTAATAGTTTTGAGCCTACCGGCACATGAATTTTCTTTTCATCATTGATCAGGATCTCAACATCGCCTTCCGCGACCAATTTGCCTTTTGCGCCGATAATAACAAATACCAGTGCAATCACAAAAGCCGTGAAAATAATGATCCCTAAGAGAATTTCCAGCATTACTCTACCTTCTTAAAGTTGGATTCCAGAGAAAGCCATGAAGCCAAGCGACATCAGACCCGCAGTAATAAATGTAATACCCAAACCTTGCAATCCGGCAGGAATATCACTGTATTTAAGTTTTTCACGCACACCCGCCATGACAGTAATTGCCAAAGCCCAGCCTAAACCGCTACCTACTCCGTAAGTAACACTTTCGCCGAAGTTATAATCACGTTCAATCATGAACAAGCTACCACCCAAAATAGCGCAGTTTACGGTGATTAAAGGTAAGAACACACCTAAAGCGAAGTATAAAGCAGGGAAAAACTTATCCAGAATCATCTCAAGAATCTGTACTAAGGCTGCAATCATACCGATACAGCTCAATAAGGCTAAGAAGCTTAAATCAACACCGGTAATGCCCAACCAAGATAGAGCATCTTCTTTTAATAAAGCATGATAAACGACATTGTTGGCAGGCACTGTAATCGCCTGAACCACCATAACCGCAATACCTAAGCCCATGGCTGTTGAAATCTTTTTAGATACCGCAATAAAAGTACACATGCCCAAAAAGAAGGACAAGGCCAGGTTTTCTATAAAGACAGCCTTAACAAATAAACTAATATAAGCTTCCATTAGTGATGTCCTCCTTCACCATGAGCAATCGACATAATTTTATACTCTGACTTTTCAGCTTGAGCAGGTTTCCATTGACGAACGCCCCAAATAATCAAACCGATAATAAAGAAAGCGCTGGGTGGTAATAACATCAAACCATTAGGATCGTACCAACCGCCGTCTTTAGTCAGTTTGAATACTTCGATACCTAGTAATTTACCAGAACCTAAAGTTTCTCTGAAAAAAGCCACGATCACTAAGATCAAGCTATAACCTAAACCATTACCAATACCGTCCATGAAGCTTTCTAAAGGCGGATTTTTCATCGCGTAACCTTCAGCTCTACCCATTACGATACAGTTAGTAATAATCAAACCTACGAATACCGACAATTGTTTGCTGACATCATAAGCAAAGGCTTTTAACAACTGATCAACCACGATTACCAAAGAGGCAATAATGGTCATTTGTACAATAATCCGGATACTGCTAGGAATATGGTTTCTAATCGCACTAATCGCTGCACTTGAAAACGCCGTTACCAAGGTTAAAGCCAAAGCCATAATCAAGGAAGTCGACATTTGTGAAGTGACCGCTAAAGCCGAACAAATACCTAATACTTGTAACGTAATAGGATTGTCATTGACTAAAGGCGCGGTTAATACTTTTTTTGTTTCATCATTTAAGATTGAATCATTTAATATTGCGCTCATGATTTAACTCCCTTGAACCGATTTTACTTTCTTTAAATACGGAGCGAAACCTTCGTTACCCATCCAGTATCTGACTAAGTTAGTCACACCTGTACTGGTTAAAGTTGCGCCAGCAAGTCCATCGACCTGGTATTGAGAACCGGGTCTAGTTGTATCGACTGCACCTTTAATTAAGCTCAGTGCTGGCTCACCAATATTCGCTTCTGCAATTGAACCTTTATCTGCTGAGTGTTGTTCAGTTTCAGCATAGACTTTTTTGCCTTTCCACAAGGCACGCCAGTTAGGATTAACAACTTCACCACCTAGCCCAGGAGTTTCGGCTTGATCGTAAAAGTTGATACTTTGTACGGTTTGACCATCCGCGTCTAATGATAAGAAGCCATATAAGGTAGACCATAAGCCATAACCATGCATAGGCAGAATAATAGACTTAAGCTGTCCGCCGTCTTTTACTAAAAACACTTTTGCGTATTTAGCTTTAGCACGAATGTGGGCAATATCTTTGTCTTTAGGAATAGCCACACTTTGAGCAGGATCTTTCGCTGCTTTACGTTGATCGTATTCATTAGCATTGATATTTTCTACATAAGCGCCCGTTTCTAAATCAACGATCTTCGCTTCAATTTTTTGAGCAAAAGCTGTGTTGATATTAGCGCCTTCTTCAAGCAGACCAGCTACATCAAGAATGTTCTTCTTCATGTCGTCTTCTTTGTTACCAATTTGCAATGGTTTTAAAGCAACCGCAGCAAAGGAAACTAGAACCGCACACACTAAACAAAGTGCCACGGCAATAGCGATAGTTTTTTCTAAGCTATCATTGCCTAAAGCTAGAACTTTATCTTTATAAACAATAAACTTTCTATAAGACTCATACTCATTGAGCTTTTCACTGATAGCAGCCATTTGTTTACAGGGTATCTTTTTTTCAGCCATGACGTTTCATCCTTCGTCTGATATTAGCTTGAATGACGAAATAGTCGATCGTCGGTGCAAACATATTTGAAAATAGAATAGCAAGCATAATGCCTTCTGGGAATGCAGGGTTAACCACACGAATTAACACGGTCATGCCGCCCACTAAGGCGCCAAATACCCAGCGTCCAGCATTGGTCATAGAAGCACTGACTGGGTCAGTCGCCATATAAACCATACCAAAAGCAAAGCCACCCGCTGTTAAATGCCAGTACCAAGGAAATGCAAACATAGGATTAGTATCGCTACCAATCACATTAAATAGTAAAGACGTAGCCACCATGCCGATAAAGACACCGGCCATAATGCGATAAGACGCTACTTTAGTGTACAACAAGAAGGCTGCACCGATTAAGATCGCTAAAGTAGAAGTTTCACCTAAACAGCCTGGCTCAAAACCAAAGAATGATTGCATCCAACTGTAGTTAGCTGCATAAACTGCATCCAAACCACCATTAGCCGCTATACCTAATGGTGTAGCGCGTGTAAAGCCATCGACAGCAACCCAAACTGAATCACCAGTCATTGAAGCAGGGTAAGCAAAATATAAAAATGCTCTACCTGTTAAAGCAGGATTCAAAAAGTTTTTACCTGTTCCACCAAAAACTTCTTTACCGATAACGATACCAAAAGAGATACCTAAAGCCACCTGCCATAAAGGGATATCGGGTGGCATAATTAAGGTATAAAGCATAGAAGACACTAAAAAGCCTTCATTAACTTCATGACCACGTACCGTTGCAAATAAAACTTCCCAAATACCACCGACCGCTAGAGTCACGATATAGATAGGTAAGAAATATAAAGCACCATGCATCAAATTTGAAAATGGATTTAAAGTGTTATAACCAAATAGCGACATAGGAATACTACGCCAGTTGGATATCTGCTCTAAGCCCATGGATTCCATAGCTAAGTTCGCTTGATAACCGGTGTTATACATCGCCATCAATATGCAAAAGAACGTTGCGATAACCACAAAGGTCATGGTACGTTTTAAATCATTACCATCACGAACATGCGTAGTGCCGCGTGTTACATCAGCTGGAGTATAAATAAAAGTATCGACCATTTCATAGAGGCCGTAATACTTTTCAAGTTTTCCGCCTTTTGTAAAGTGCGGCTCTATTTTGTCTAAAAAATTTCTAGCCGACATTATCCTTCCTTCTCAATTTTAGTTAAATTCGCTCTCAGCACAGGAGCAAAGTCATGCTTACCTGGATCCACAAACGTAAATAAGGAGACATCTTCTTCATCAAGTTCCAAACAACCCAATAATTGAGCTTGATCTGAATCACCAATGATTAATGATTTCAATAACGGAGTGGCCAAAATATCCATAGGCATAACGGCTTCATAAGCGCCTACAGGAACGATAGCTCTATTACTGCCGTTTTTGTCCGTAGTTAAAGGGAAAAGACGATTATCTTTACGATCAACACTAGAAGTATAAACATTCAAAGAAGAATATTTATCTTTACCAGGTACTATCCAACCAAAAAATTCTCTGGCACGACCTTCTTGTAACGCAGTCACTTGATTGCTGTAACAACCTAAATAGGCCGACCAATCACTGGCAGTGTGTCCATAAAGTACTGAGCCAGAAATAATACGGCTTTCTACGTCATCTAACAATTCACCCGCTACTAAATCATCGGTATTAGCACCTACGCGAGAACGCACTAATCTAGGATTTTTAACGGTAGGGCCCGCTAGAGAAATTACACGCTCTACGTTTAATTTACCTGTGGTAAACAATGCACCAATGGCAATAACTGCTTGATAATCCAGATGCCATGCAAACTTATTAATGTTGACTGGATCAATGAAATGAATATGTGTGCTTGGTAAGCCAGCAGGATGTGGGCCAGAAAACTCAGCAACAGTAGCCACATTGGCAACAGCGATATCTGCGCCAGTCGCTTTACTTACGTAAAGTTTACCAGCTGTCAAATTAGCCAGCACGGTAAGGCCATTATTAAAATCATTAGAACGTTCTCTAATAATGATGGCTGGATCTGCCGCTAAAGGACGTGTATCGATAGCCGTTACAAAAATTGCACTAGGTGTGCTATCAAGCGCAGGCGTTTTGCCATAAGGACGAGTACGTAATGTAGTCCATAGGCCAGAAGCGACTAAATTTGCTTTTACTTGTTCTGCTGTTAAATTAACCAGATCAGACTCGCTATATTGATCAAAAGATACTTGGGCAGAACCTTTTAGCTCTATAACGACCGATTGTAATGCTCGCTTTTCACCACGAAATATGGATTTAACAACACCGGCTCCTGGTGATGTAAACGTAACACCTGGATTTTTTTTGTCAGTAAAAAGAGCCTGGCCTAATTTGACCGACTCCCCTTCACTGACCAACATAGTAGGCTTCATACCTACATAATCCGTACCTAGAATAGCAACGGTAGAAACCGAATTGCCATCCTCAATGATTTGTTTAGGACCACCCGTTATGGGTAATTCTAAACCTTCTTTAATTATAAATTGCATAGTTGAAGCCTACTCTCCAAAACAAGTTGTTGCGGAACCGTCCCCCTTTTTCAAACATAACAAAATAAGAGGCGCATTAAGACGTATAAGGTTTGCATTACAACATAAAAACAAGATTTTCTCAATTTTGTCTTATGACAAATTATGCTTAGCCGCCACCCTACAAGCGATAGAAATTAATGCCTTATTATCTTTAGTTAGCACATTGATGCACTTATGACTGCATTAATCTGAATTCTTATATGATTGATGCGTTGAGATAGAGGCATTATTCCTATCTTCTCTAGCGATAGCTTTCGCTTATTTTTAGTGCGATTATGCTGACATCTGTTTTTTAAGACCAAATCTAAAAGGCGAAGGGTTAAGTCTAGCAACGACCGTGCATTAAGATGCTAGCATTAAACCACATTGAAAATTTAAGACATAGATGTGAAATCTACGATTTATGACAAAAATAAACACACTAAAGCAAAGCGACTTACCCTACACATAGACCTCCAAACAGACTGTTTCGGGGTCTCTTACTATAGTTTTAGCTCATCATTTACTTGTTGACTTCGATCTTAGATGTCATATTCGAAGTTATATGACCTCATATGGCCTGCTCTTAGACCCTTATGAACGTAGCCATCAGACTGTTGATCGCTAAATATGAGGTCTAAGAGACCCTTCTTAAAACAAGTGAAGCCTCACAACAACCTGTTTAAATTCTCACAGATGTTAACTGAGCGACATTTAAAGCTTTTGTGGGTCGAGTTAGCGCTAGCGTAACCCGACATTTCGTAGTCCATTGTGTCGGGTTACGCTATCGAGACTGTGAAAGTATTATGATTTTAGCGTCCCCCTTTGTAAAAGGGCATAAGTATCTGCAAAAATAATTGTTAGCATTCCCGCGAGAGAGCGATAACCTTGTGTTGAAGATCTTAGGGGGGGGACTGCCTTAACTTGTAGGCCGGAATAAGACTTTACGAGCGTAAGTGAGTAAAGCGTTTCCGGCATAACTAGCGATCCTGTGCCGGAAACGCCATCATGCGCTACGCTTAGATGGTCTTATTCCGGCCTACAATGCTGCTCTTATTCAATAACAATTGTTTTGAAACATCACCCTAGCGCACGATAACCTTGTAGTGAAGATCGTAGGGGCGTATTGCATACGCCCTTATAAAATAAGCTCTATAACATTGGACTTTCGATAAACGGGCGTATGCAATACGCCCCTACGATCTTCACTACAAGGT
>Ga0194037_1001959_pt1 | contig 14242 bp, 14 predicted proteins | sample JunL306m_MetaG_FD_148653 | JGI IMG/M metagenome (GOLD analysis project Ga0194037, IMG submission 148653) | Anoxic zone freshwater microbial communities from boreal shield lake in IISD Experimental Lakes Area, Ontario, Canada - Jun2016-L304-6m | ecosystem: Environmental > Aquatic > Freshwater >...
CTGTCTGCACGATTGAAGAGTCGATTTCGCTGATAAACATTGATGGCAGAGAGTGATGCAACTGACCGTACTGGTAGCGACTCTGCGCCCAGGAGAGAAAAATCTTCTCCTGCGCCCTGGTCATTGCCACATAAAAAAGACGGCGCTCCTCCTCAAGCTCCTCAGGCTCATAGCAGTGCAGGGGAAAAAGTCTCTCTTCAAGACCGGTGATAAAGACTACAGGAAACTCAAGACCTTTGGCCGCATGTACCGTCATAAGAGAGACAAAATTATCGGAATCCTGCGTCTCTTCATAGTCGGAGGCCAGAGAGATATTCTCAAGAAAATCGCCAAGTGAACCGCCATCAGGATTATGGTCGGAAAAATCCCTTGCCATGGAGAGCAGCTCCTGAAGGTTTTCATGACGTGCCATCGATTCAGGAGTATTTTCCGCCTGCAAGAGCAGCGGAATGGAGGTCAGATTGAACAGCTCCGTCAAAACTTCATACACCGTCCCGTTCACCGCAAGGAGCTTGAGCGCCTCAATGACACTGCTGAAAGAGGTAAGAGCATTAACCAGGCGAGCCTGAAATCCTCCCTCATCAGCCCTACTGATAGCATCGTAAAGGCTTATCTCCCGCTCTTCGGCAAACTCCCGGAGCTTGCTGATACTGACATCTCCAATTTTTCGGGGAGGGAAATTGATAATTCTCAAAAGCGATTCGCTGTCGCGCTCATTAAGAATGAACCGAAGATAAGCGACAGCGTCCTTGATCTCCTTGCGCTTGTAAAACGAGACACTCCCGAACAATCTGTAGGGAATCTTGTTCTGCCGCATGATATCCTCAATCACTCTCGACTGGGCATTGGTGCGATAAAAAACAGCAAAGCTTTTGAACTCGTAGCCCTGCTTCTGACGCAGGGTCCTTATCTGCTCTCCAACCCTTTCGGCCTCATTCCGCTCATTGTATGCCTCGATAAGCGTCAGTGGCTCACCCTCATCCCGATGAGAAACCAGCTCTTTTTTAATCTGCCGGAGATTGCGCCCAATGACACTGTTTGCAGCCTTGAGAATATTACCCGTACTCCGATAGTTCTCAACAAGCTTGAACGTAAGGGCATCGTTATAATCATCCTGAAAGTTCAGAATATTAGAGATATCAGCGCCGCGCCACGAATAGATCGACTGAGCATCATCGCCAACAACAAAAATGTTGCGATGCCCGGCGCCAAGCATTTTAGCAACAAGGTACTGAGCCCGGTTGGTATCCTGATATTCATCGATCATGATGTAACGAAAAGATTCCTGCAACTCTCTGAGCACTTCAGGGTGGGCATTGAAGAGCTCAAGCGGCTTGATAAGCAGGTCATCGAAATCGAGGGCGTTGTTCTCCTTCAACTTTCGGGTGTACAACTCATAAACCTGTGATGCCTTTTGCTGATTATAGTCGCTGGCATTTCGATGAAACTCGGCAGGAAGAATAAAACTGTTTTTTGCCCTGCTGATCATCCCCTGGATGGTATTAACAGGCACTGACTCGACGGAAATATTGAGTTCTGTCATCGACTGGCGGATCAGGCTTTTACTGTCATCTGAATCAAAAATTGAAAAATTCCGGTTGTAACCGATCAAATCGATATAATTGCGGAGAAGCCGGGCAAAAATAGAATGAAACGTCCCTATCCAAAGACCTCGAGAGCTGCCCTGATGAAGCAGAGTGTCGACGCGGTGGCGCATCTCACCAGCGGCCTTGTTGGTAAAGGTGAGCGCAAGAATATTCCGGGGAGAAACTCTCTCATTGTTGATAAGATATGCAATACGATAGGTTATCACCCTTGTCTTGCCTGAACCTGCGCCCGCCAGCACCATAACAGGACCGGATGTAGCAATTACGGCACTGCGCTGAACATCATTGAGATCGTTTAAAAAATCGGTCAATACTCACTTGCACCTGTTTACAGTTAGAACACAACCCGGCTCTCTCGACTCAATCAGGTTGCGCCAAAATCTTCTGTTGAATTTCGTATAACTTTACCCTTTTTGCAAATTACTCTAAAACAAATCATCTGCCATTAATTCTTGAATTTATTTAATGCCCGGCATACTCATTTTTGGCCTCCAGAGTTATTATATTTAGCGATGAGTTTTTGCTTACAAATACACAAATAAAGAATCAAAATCCATGTTTCCTCTTGTTTACGAAATCAATACCAGGATCTGGCTGCAAAAACTGAGCATAGAGCATAACCGTGCCGTAACCCTCGGCAACATTCCTGATGAAGAGTTTGCCTTCTTCTCAAGCTGTGGTTTTGATATTGTGTGGCTTATGGGGGTGTGGAAACCAAGTCAGTACAGCAAGGCCATTGCAACTTCACACAGGGGGCTTCGGGAGGCCTTTCTGCGACATGTGACAACAGTCACACCAGAGGATATAGCTTCATCACCCTATTCCATCCCCTCCTATACCGTCAATGAAACTCTTGGCGGGGAGACCGAGCTGCTTACCTTTCGTGAAAAACTTCATGCATGCGGCATTAAACTCATGCTCGATTTTGTTCCAAACCATCTTGCTCTCGACAACGCGTTCCTGCCCGAGCACCCGGAATATTTTATCCCGATGTGCCGTGAAGAACAGTGCCAGGATCCCGGAGCTGGATTTGAATATATGAAAGGAACATACCTGGCTTATGGCAAAGACCCTTACTTTGAACCATGGACGGACACGTTGCAACTCAACTACGCTCGCAAGGAAACACACAAGATGATGATAGAGAACCTCTTCAAGATAAGTTCTCTCTGTGATGCAGTCAGGTGCGATGTCGCCATGCTGGTTCTGAAGAGCGTTTTTAACACTACATGGAGCACTCTTGCGGGTATGATGGAGGAGGAGTTCTGGTGCAATGCAATTACCGCAGTAAAACTCCGTCATCCCAACTTTCTTTTCCTGGCTGAATCATATTGGAACAAGGAGTGGGAACTTCAGCAGCAGGGATTTGACTATACCTACGACAAACCATTTTATGACTTTCTCAGCAATGCGTCCAGCAACATTGAAAAACTGACAGGACACCTGCTTGGCAATTGGGAGTACCAGAAACATCTCTGCAGGTTCCTTGAAAACCATGATGAGCCAAGAGCTGCTGAAAAAATCGGCCTGAACAACAAGGCTGCAGCTCTGGTGCTGCTTACATCTCCAGGTATGCATCTTATCCATCAGGACCAAATGGATGGCTTCAGAAAACAAATTCCGGTTCAACTTCTTCGGCAAGCAAATGAAGACAAAGATGAAACGCTGGCTGAGTTCTATAAAAAACTTTTTTTACTTCAAGAGAGAGAGGTGTTTCAGGATGGACGGATCGAATGGCTCAACCTGAATGCGCCATACAAGTCGCATTGTCTGGGATTTCACCGTTTTACCGCAAAGGAGAACGCTTATGTTCTGGCTAATTTCAGCGGAAACGGTATTCCACTGGAATTCAGTCACCCTTCCCTTGAAAATGGCGCCCTCAAGAAGCTCACCGTACTCAGCACACAAAACAAAACCAAAACGAGCATTCATTATTCTGAAAAGGTAATGAAGATAAATCTCTCTCCTCACGAAGCAATAGTCATAAACTGCCTGACGAACTTAGCCACTTACCAAAATGAGTAATGGAAAAACGCAATATTGATATTAGTAATAGTATGCAAATCATGACGCACACCATCACGGTGCGAACCACAAAGCCGATCGAAATTATCGACATTACTGCAGAAATAAGGGCTGCCCTCTCCTCAACCGGGCTGGAACGAGGGCAGATCACCGTGATAAGCCTTCACACGACAGCCTTTATCAATATCAATGAGAAAGAGGAGCGTCTTCTTGAAGATATGGAGACCTTTCTCAAACGACTTGTGCCCAAAGATGGCAACTATCTGCATAACCTCAACCCTCTTGATGGCCGACACAATGCCCACTCTCATCTGCTCGGGCTCTTTATGAACAGTTCAGAAACAATTCCTTTTTCGGAAGGAAAAATGCTGCTTGGGCAGTGGCAGTCAGTTTTTTTTGTGGAACTTGACGGGCCACGTACAGAGAGAAAGATTCTTTTGCAGATTTCAGGAATATAGACAATAGTGCCTGCAAGGAACCGGGAAGGCTTAAGCATGGTTAATGTTATAATAAAAGTAACCTGAAGCCTTAAAACACTATGACCGATTCGATTCCCGTTCCCATTACTCAACAGACAACCCTTCTCTCTGCAATCCATTCACCAGAAGATCTCAAAAAACTCACTTTTGCTGAGCTTCAGAGAGTGGCAGATGAATGCCGGAGTGAGGTCATTAATCTTGTTTCCGTCAATGGCGGCCATTTTGCCTCAAGCCTTGGCGTCGTCGAGCTGACCGTGGCGATGCATTATGTCTACAGCACTCCTCACGACAAAATTATTTGGGATGTCGGGCACCAGGCTTACGTCCATAAAATCCTGACGGGAAGAAAAGAGAGAATGCAGACCAACCGGCAATACAACGGACTTGCCGGTTTTCCCAAGAGGCCAGAGAGTCCTCATGACGCTTTTGGAGTCGGCCATGCATCGACCTCGATTTCCGCAGCGGCAGGAATTGCCGCTGGAGCAAAGCTGGCAGGAAGTAATGAGAAGGTTATCGCTGTTATTGGTGACGGAAGCATGACCGGAGGCATGGCATTTGAAGCAATGAACCACCTCGGTGATCTGAAAAGTGATGTCCTTGTCATTCTCAACGACAACCAGATGGCCATCTCGCCAAGTACCGGCGGACTCAGAACCCATCTGATCAACATAACCCTCAGCAAGAGCTACAACAAGGCGCGCTCCCTTCTCTGGAAATCGATTTCTCTGGTCAACAACGACCTTGGCAAGAAAGCCAAAAAGGCCGTTCGAAAACTTGAGGATGGATTCAAGGCCGCATTAACACCCGGAGCATTTTTTGAGGCTCTTGGCCTGAGATATTTCGGGCCGATTGATGGCCACAACATGGAACAGCTCGTCAAGGCACTCAAGGAGATGCAGGCCCTTCCCCACCCCAAGCTGCTGCATGTTATCACCACAAAGGGCAAAGGGTTCAAGCCTGCTGAAGAGAACCAGAGCAAATGGCACGCACACAACGGCGGCTTCGATACCACAACCGGGAAAAACCTGAAAGTTGCCGACAGCTCGCTGCCGCCAAAATATCAGGAGGTCTTTGGAGAGGCTCTGGTCGAACTTGCCCTGAAAGATACCCGGATTACCGCCATTACCGCAGCCATGCCAAGCGGCACCTCACTCGACCTCTTCCAGAACGCCTTTCCAAATCGTTTTTATGATGTCGGTATTGCGGAACCGCATGCCGTCACCTTTGCCGCAGGGCTGGCAACACGGGGGTTCAAGCCGGTCTTTGCGGTTTATTCCACTTTTCTCCAACGCGCGTTTGACCAACTGATTCATGACGTGGCGCTGCAAAACCTGCACGTTGTTTTTGCCATTGACCGCGCCGGTCTTGTTGGCGAAGACGGCCCCACCCACCACGGGGCTTTCGACCTCTCTTATCTTCATGCTGTTCCAGGGCTTGTCATTATGGCGCCAGCAGATGAACAGGAGTTGCGCGATATGCTCTACACTGCCCTCTATGATATAACCGGCCCTGTTGCAATCCGTTATCCGAGAGGAAACGGTACAGGAAGACCCTTACGGAAAAACTTTACCTCTCTTCCCGTCGGAAAAGCGGAGATTCTCCATAAAAGGCAAGGGTTGGCTCTGCTTAGGGACACAGTCATTATAAAAATACCGCTTTAGGCCTGATGCTTATATCCCACCAATGAAGGCTTGGTGAGCGCATCAGTCTTTTTTCCAGATTCTTTTTTTCCTTACCATAGAGCTTGATACCCTTCTCGTATACCGTCTCCACCAGTATTGACCTTGCGGCTATCCCTCGCCAAGTAAATTTACAGGCGCGTTTTATGACGGTTGCTACACTCTCAAGGAGATAACCATTCCATGATTTTTCTAAACCTGCCCAGTAGCGTTCAATGTTGTTATACTTGCTGTGATAGGGCGGATAGTAGATTAATCGAATGCCAAGCCCGGTCATATCGGCAAAAGCGGTCATCCGGTACAAAAATTGACTTCGCCTCCCACTGCACTCTGGGCCATTATCCATGTTGAGTACCAACTCTTTGATATGAGAAAGTGCTTGCTTTCGCTCATTCCACCACAACTCAAGTCCATCAACCATAAAGTCACTGGTTTTGTTGCTTGTGCCAAAAAACAAGAACGATTTACCGCTGACTGGTTCAAGTATACCGCCAGGAACAAGTTTTTCCTTGGGTCGCATATCATGATCCCAGGCTGCTACGGCTTTGATTCCACGAGACTTACCGCCTCGTGAATAGAGGCCAACATGCACCGTTGCTTTGGTGTCAATGCTGAGTCTTAACGTTTCAGGGTCAGCATCTGCCTGCGCATTCATTTGCCAGACATTGTTGAAGATGGCATCTGTTTCTGCTGTTTTTTTTCTACCTTAGTTTTCTGAACCGTGCGGAGTCGATAGTTTTGACGGTTCAAAATATTGGAGATAGTACGAACCGCAGGCAGCGATTCTTCTGGCCATCCTTCACCAACAAGTGCATTATAGACGGATTGCGCTGTCATGTTTGTATAGAGCAAGGTTGTTCGTAAACGCGGTTCAGCCTGACTGTATGGCTCCATTATTTTCCGAATGGATTCAAGTAATTCGGGGTTTTTCTCTTCAGATTTTGGCTTGTGTCGTTCCGTCAAATCATTGACACAGACAATGCCACTCTCAAATTCCTTGATCCCTAAAGCTACCGCTGAGCGATTCCAGCCAAATTCATTTTCTGCAATCCGAGGCTTGCCGTCCAATATTGTCAGCACGACATCTCCCATAGCTTGGCGTCGTACTGGCCATGGTATTAAGGAAACCAGACGAGTAATCAGCCCTGCAACTTCAGGTGATATGCTGTTGCGATTCAATACAGATGTCTTCATGTGCAATTTCTCCGGCTAATATGTTGCTGTATGAAAACATAATAAAAGGTATTTTAGTATTTACCAAATCCCTTAGTATTGGAAACATGACGGGAAAAGCGCTGGAAGTGGCGGACTTGCTGGCAAAAGAGGGAATTGACGCTTCCGTAGTCAATATGAGATTCCTCAAACCGCTCGACACCGACATGATTGAGGAGCTGGCATCCCTGTCAACACATTTTGCTGTAATTGAGGAAAACAGCGCAATCGGCGGGCTGGGCAGTGCCGTCATTGATTACCTCAATGCCGCAGGGCTGCATCGCTCTGTGCTGAAAGTGGCGCTACCAGATGGATTTGTGACTCATGGGCATATCGACGATCTTTACAGGAGCATCGGGTTCGACACCCTGACAATGAAGGAAAATATCAAGAAGTTTTACACTCCAATCCAGAGGTAAAATGCAGTAAAGAGTAAAAGTATTCCCCGTACGACAAGATTGGCAAACAGACCGGCAAGCAGATCATCAGCCATGATTCCCCAACCGCCGGGGAATCGCTGGACAGCATCGACTGGCCCAGGTTTTGCTATGTCGAAATAACGGAAAAAAGCAAGCGAAAGCAAGGCTGGCAACCATCCTTCTGGCAGAAAAGCCAGCGCCAGCCACTGACCGGCAAGCTCATCAATCGTCACAATTGAGGGATCATTCCCGAACTCCTCCTCCATCAGCGTTCCTGACCAGACACCAATAACAGTGCATAGCGCAACAAGAGAGAGCAGAAGCAGGGGTTGATGGAGTATCGGAATAAAATAATAGCAGAGAACAGCCACAATACTCGTCACCGTCCCTGGAGCTACAGGAAAATAACCGATTCCGAAACAGGTGGAGAACATTTTCGCTGCAAGCCTCTTCATGCTCTCAACGTCCCTGAAGAGGCTTCTGAAAGTAAATGCCCCAGTTGCTGACCAGGTAGGATATCCCGGTATAGACCGTGAAGAGAGTCACCCCCATCATGATATAGTAAAGCGAGTCAGAGAGAAGAAACTGGTTCACCGTAACCGCCATCCCTTTGCCAAAAAAAGCGGCCTCCTTCATCAAAATGAGCGCCATAATCAGATAAACAAAGAGATTCTGCACCAGGGTTTTATACTTCGCCTCTGTGCTTGTCACCACCGGTCTGTTTTTATATTCAGCATAAATCCGCAGAGATGTCACCACAACATCGCGGACTACAACGAGAATCACCATCCATAGCACCAGATAGCCCATCCAGACATAGAGCAGAAACGCTGCTGTAATAAGTAGTTTATCCGCAAGTGGATCCAAAAAAGCGCCAAGACGTGTCTCAACACCGTATTTCCTTGCATGATAACCATCATAGAGATCGGTCAGGGAGGCCACCGTAAACACAATGACACCAAACAATTTGAGCCAAGGATCCGCCTGCAGCAATAACGCAACAAAAACAGGAACAAGCAGAATCCGCAATGCGGTCAACTGGTTTGGTATAGTCAAATACTCGTCTTTCAAGCCCTGCCGGATTTATAATATTATCACATCAAAAGCGGGACGAACCCATATCGTGCAAGATACAGTATTGCAACCTGTTTTTCAATGGCTCTGCGCCGTCTGAGAAAATAATGGTTGTTACTCCAGCTCCACAAAGGTAACACCATCACCGCCTTCACCCCACTCGCCAAGCCGAAACCCCTTGACCGCCGGATGCTGCTGCAAGCACTCCGCCGTTCTTTTGCGCAGTGAGCCGGTACCCTTGCCATGCAGAATCATCGCTGCATGGATGCGGTTCAGGCGCATGGTGTCAAGAAATCTCTCAATTTTCAGCGTTGCCTCATCAGCGGTCAACCCCCGGATATCAATTTTTGTTGACTCAATCCCTGTCGTCATGGCCGACCATGAGCTTTTCTGCTGACGCGGTTCGGGCTGCCGCAAACTCTTTTTTGCCTGCGTTTTCGATGTTTTTTCAAGATTTTTCAGCGCCGTGGTCAACCTGAAATTGCCGCACAGCACCACCACACTCTCACCATGAACACTCTCAACCTCACCGGAGGTATTGGTATCGAGAATACTGACAAGGTCGCCCGGACGGATAGTACGATCAACTTTGGCCGCAGCTTCAGCTCTGGCACGCAACAGCGACTCACTCTTTTCTGCCTGCTGCTTTTTGATACCGAGTTTTTTTCTTGCAACGTGCACAATTTTTTCATCGGTCGGAGCTGCTTGAACCTCCTGCAGAATCTCGCGGATCTCCTGTCGGGCCTGCTCAAGCTCCTTCTGAAGTTCACGCGATGCACCGAGCTTGTGAGCCCGGCGCTTCTGCTCAAAGGCCGTCTCCGCCTGCTGCAGTGCGAGTGCTCTTTTCTCGCTATCCGCATGCTCCACCTCAAGCTGCTGCTTCAGCGTGCGATTCTCTTCAAAAAGGCGGCCCAGATCATCAAGCATCCGGTCGAGCCCGATGCGCTCATGCAGCATAAAGGAGGATGCACGATCAACCATTTTCCCCGCAAAGCCCATCCGCTTCATCATGGCAAAGGCAAAACTGTTGCCGGGCAGCCCCTTGACAAACCTGAAGGTGGGCTGAAGCTCCGCCCGGTCAAACTCCATCGCGCCGTTCACCACACCCTCCCGTTCATGGGCATAAGCCTTCAACTCGCCAAGGTGGGTGGTCACAATGGTTTTTGTAGAGCGACCAAGCAGCTCCTCAATCACTGCGCGGGCAATGGCTCCCCCCTCCTCCACATCCGTACCGGCACAGAGTTCGTCAATCAGCACCAGATCGCGGCTGCCTGCGCCGTCAAGTATTGTCTTTATAGCGCCAAGATGTGAACTGAAGGTAGAGAGGTCATTTTCGATCGACTGGTCATCACCGATTTCGATGAAAATATCGCGGAAAAGGGGGAACACCGAGCTCTCGCTGCAAGGGAGCAGATAGCCATGAACCAGCATACAGCAGAGCAGCCCTGCGCTCTTCATCGCCACCGACTTTCCGCCAGCGTTGGGACCGGAGATCACCAGCACCCGCTCCTCCTCATCCAAAATCAGGTCGAGAGGCTGCACCTCCTTTTGTCGATGCGAAATCAGCAGCCAGGGATGGTACCCTTTCACAATGCGAAGTGCCTGCCCTTCGGTAATGGAAGGCAGCACCGCATGGGTTTCAACCGCAAACCGCGCCCGTCCATAGAGGGCATCAAACGCCGCAAGCAGAGCTTCATTGATCTGGATGTTGTGACGCTCCTGCCGAATCTCCTCCGTCATCTCCTTCAGAATGCGCTCAATCTCCCGCCGCTCGCTGATCTCAAGATCCTGAATGCGGTTACTGATCTCCAGCGTCTCCGCAGGCTCAATAAAGACCGTCTGCCCCGAACCAGAGTAATCCTGGATATACCCGGCAATCTTGTACTTGTACTCCACCTTCAGCCCAAGTGTGAGTCGGCCATTCTTGACCGCCACCCTCTCCTCCATCAGCCAGCCACTCTCCTGTGATCGACGAAGCAGCCTCTCCATTCTCCGGCGAATCAGTTCACGACTGCTCAGCAACTCTCCCCTAATCATCAGGAGCGCATCACTCGCCGTATCGCGCACCCTCCCCTGCTCATCAATAATCCGGCGAATCCCCGCCTGAAGAGCGCTTTCAAGCCAAAGCTGCCGGGTGAAGTCATTGAGCAGCGGATAGACCTCGCGGTTAAGCGTCATAAACTTCCGCAACTGCACCGATGAAAAGAGAAGATGATAGATATCCTGCAACTCCTCGGTCTCCAGATAGCTCCCCAGAAGTTCCAGCTTTTTCAGCAGCGGGCGGGTGTCGGGCAGATAGGAGAAGGGAAGCGCAATCCCCTCCTGAAGCAGATTCCGCAACTCAAGCAGCCGCTCAAGCTCCGCAACAAGCGCCTGCCGATCTCTTTGCGGGATGGCTGCAAGAAGCTGGTCGCGCCCCATCGCCGAGAGGCAGAGCCGGGCGGCGTAATGGGCGACTTTGTCAAATTCGAGCTTTTTGAGGGTGGTGGGGTTCATTGGGAAATGGTGATGAACGAATGCTGGCTGTTTTCTGAATATAGGGAACTGAGGCGAATAACAGTTCATGGAGCATCTACAAGCAATACTCTAAAATAATAAGCGATCACCCTTTCTGAAAACCATAATATTGTCTATTATCAAGATAATAAACATCAAGAGACACTATTGTGGATTCAGAGACAAGCACTTTTTCATCAGATGAGTGGGAGCTTCTCGTCGGCGACCAGTTCCGGGCCCTGCGAATCAGAGCTGATCTTGAGCAGACCGAACTTGCTGCTCTGGCCTCCATCAGTGTTGGCGCGCTGAAAAACCTTGAAGGGGGCAAGGGTTCATCGCTCAAAACAATTATCAAGGTTTCAAGAGTTCTCGGTCGCACTGACTGGCTGAACGCACTGGCACCAAAAGTTTCGGTAAGCCCCATGCAACTACTGAAAGGGCAACGGAGGGATGCTGTCCGAACAAAGGTATCACGCTCACGCAAACCGAAAACGGAGCTATAGCCGATGTACCACCCTGTTAACCTCATAGAAGTTCGTGCCTGGAACAAAACTATTGGTGCCATTTCGCTTGATTCCGGCACTGGCTTCTACGTTTTTGAATATGCCCCCTCATGGCAGGCTGGTGGCATTGAGCTGGCACCTTTGACCATGTCGGTAAAAGAGAGCGTACATATTTTCCCTCTGCTTCCAGAGCCAACATTCCGGCGACTCCCGGCTATGCTTGCCGATGCCATCCCTGACGATTTCGGCAATGCCCTGATTGACGCTTATTTGGCAAAAGCCGGTGTATCGAAAGCCGCCATTACCCCGCTCGACCGGCTGGCCTACATGGGCAAACGCGGTATGGGTGCACTCGAATTCAGGCCGGTTCGGGGCCCGCGCCATACCAAGGCCACTGCCGTTGAAATCTCAAAACTGGTCATCAGCTTCAGAGAGGCACTGGCAGGCACCATTGATGGCGACCGAGAAACGCAGGCAGCCATCATGAACCTCATTCAGGTCGGAACCTCGGCGGGCGGAGCACGTGCCAAGGCGGTCATTGCCTGGAATCCTGACACCAAAGAGATTCGGTCAGGTCAACTGCCAGCAGATCCCGGTTTTGAACACTGGCTGCTCAAGCTTGATGGGGTTGGAGAAAGTCACAATCTCAGCACAGGAAAAGGGTACGGACGCATTGAATACGCTTACTACCTTATGGCCCGTGCTTCCGGAATATCCATCTCGGAGTCCCGCTTGCTCGAGGAGAATGACCGCGCCCATTTTATGACCCGCCGTTTTGACCGGATAGATGGTGCCAAACTGCACCTCCAGACACTCTGCGCCATGCAGCACCTCGACTACCGGCAGCGTGCCACCCACGATTACAGCCAGTATTTTCAGACCATCAAAGCGCTCAATCTGCCCTTGCACGAATTGGCAGAGGCCTATCGCCGCATGGTCTTTAACGTCCTTGCGGCAAATTGCGATGACCATACAAAAAACCACTCCTTTCTGATGGACAAAACCGGAGAGTGGCATCTCGCGCCAGCTTATGACTTGACCCACTCCTTCAACCTCGCAGGAGAGTGGACATATCAGCACCTGATGTCAGTCAACGGCAAATTCCGCAACATTAACCAGAGCGATTTCCATGCCGTCGGCGACCGCTTTATAGTGCCCGATTACAAGGGGATTATCAGAAGTGTGACTGCAGCCATCAAGCGTTGGCCCGAATTTGCTGAAGCCGCAGGGTTGGCAGAGAGAGAGGCAGAGAGGATTCAGAACGACTTCAGGGTAGAAGTTTGAATGTCAACGGTTTTTATCAGTTGTGCTTGGTCCATGCTTCGTGCTTTCCCGGCAACATTCCTCAGCAGGCGTTCCTTATCCTCATCAAGGGAATGAATATTATTCACAAGATCCACAATCAAAAACTCCGGAGTACAAGCATTCTTTCAGTGGTGGCCTGTAAGCAATCGCTTCATGATAGCGCCAACAGTGCCGTAAATCTGACCACATACCCCTCTTAAATCATGCCCTATATCGAAGGAGTGTCCCAGCTTGCTTGTCCATCGACCTGTTGTTAATTGACGCGCTGCATGAGTAGGTTTGGTGGTAAAGGGGTCAACCAAAATGGCGATTTTTTCAAATCCATCTTCATATTCTTCCGATTCACAACGCGCATATCGCAAAGTCTCGAATGCAGCAATAAAACATTCAAGGGTAACTCTTCTTGGAATCTGTTGAGGCCAAAAGGCAATGTACTCGGAATCTGGCCACCAGAATTTATCAGAAACACCAGCAGCCCATGCAATACAGTTATAGAAGGATGTTTCTGGGCTGGTGATTTTACAGTCATGACTGAGATTGGGGAAATTCTGTTTAATCAACTCCGTAGCCATTTTCACGCCCCCATTGCAACCAATGTTGTGTCATACTCACCATGTCCCCCCGGTCGGCAGCAGGCACAGGATCTTCACCCGTAATTGCTTTCAATGCCCAAAACCAGTAACCTGGTGAAGTTATCAGCTTTTCAAGAATGAAGGGAATGACCGTTGGCCCCATACCAATAATTCTCTGGTAAGCAGGGTGCAAAGCTATCTCATCAATATTGGAAAGAAATTTAGTGTCACACTGCCACTCTTGCATGAGCATCTCAAACCTCTCTTTAGAATCTGATGGTGTTAGAGGCTCCAGAGAAGCGGCCAGATTTTCGATAATTGCGTCAATCAATTCCGGTTTATGAGCCCGAAGCGAAGCCAGGTCAGTTATAGCCACTGTTTATATTCTTGATTTTTCATGGGCTTTCTTTTCCTTTACATCGTCCGTATAACACAAAGTTCAGGAGCGCCGCAGGGTGTCAACTGCAACTGATTGTTAGGCTTTAAGTTTGCGATTTACCTTATGGAAAATACCTATAAATCTCCTTTCTGTGCAGAATACGATATATGATTATTTCGTCTTCTCTTTTTTCATATCCCAATCTGTATTCTCCGAAGCGGATTCTGAAAAAGTCACCCTTTTTCTTTTCTCCTTTTAACTTCTTAATGTTATGCGAGCTTTCTGAAATCGAAGGGCTGGCGTAAAGTTCTTCAAGAAAAGATTTTACCTGACTCTTTTGCGGTTCACTGACTTTCTGAATATCTTTTAAAAATGTTTTTCTGAGGATAATTTTCATAAGTGCTTAATCAGTTCTCTTACCTCCTCATATTCGACAGTTTCTTCATCCTGAACCTCTTCCATAGCTTTCAGCAATCCGTCATCAAGAAGAAG
>Ga0194037_1001960_pt1 | contig 14238 bp, 16 predicted proteins | sample JunL306m_MetaG_FD_148653 | JGI IMG/M metagenome (GOLD analysis project Ga0194037, IMG submission 148653) | Anoxic zone freshwater microbial communities from boreal shield lake in IISD Experimental Lakes Area, Ontario, Canada - Jun2016-L304-6m | ecosystem: Environmental > Aquatic > Freshwater >...
AAATCGCTCTAGCCACTCATTTTTTTCAATATGGGGAAAGGCCTTGATGAAGAAATCCAACAGATTGGGATACGTCGCATCTGCAGGTAAATAGACACGTGAAGAAGAGACTCCCTCGGAATTGACTTTCATAGCTTAGACACTAGATTTCATTAGGGTCATTTTAAGTGAGTTTTCATCCCGCGCTCCGAATTAAAAAGGGCGACAAATCGCCCTTTTTAATATTTTGTAGCTTACTGTTAATGAAATTAGTTAGCGGGCAAATCACGCTCAATTACCTTATTCATCAATTAAGCCCAGGCCGATCTTGGTGAATACATCTCCTGTGCCCACCGATAAATATTCTTCCAAATGAGCTTAGGTGGAACGTGATTATCCGCTGCCGCTTCTTCAACAGCAGACACAATAATTGCCAATGGCGCCTCATCAAGTAATGTTGCTACGTGCGGATAAAAACTTTCTGGCAATTCTCCGCATGCCAATGAATGAGATAAGTCACTACTTTGAAGCCTGGTCTTGTAGCTAACACTTGCAGTTTTACTAGCCATATCTAATCCATGATATTTTTTACTGTGCTCTTGCGTAATGACATCTAGGCCTAGTAACGATAGCAAGGCTAGTAACTTGGCTGCACCTAGATCATTCAAAGTACCCTTTTCCAAATGATGAATAGTTGACCTTGAAAGACCGCAAAGCTTTGCTAGCCGATCCTGAGATAAACCCAGATCAGCGCGGCGCTGCCCGACTTTGAGACCAATTTCACGTAAGTTCATGAGATGATTATCGCATATTTTGTGTAATATATTACACAATATTTAGAGACATTCAAGCAAGCACTTTAGTGGCTCAAAAATAAAAACGACTTAGGAATCTCTCCATAAGTCGTTGATTTAATTAGTTTTCCCACCAGGACTTGAATCTGGGACTATAGGACTATGAGTCCTTTGGTCCTTTATTGCTTTATCCCTTCAACTTCGCTTGCAGCTCGCGTGCCAATTCCAAAGTCCCTTCGTACCCAGAGCGCATATGTGCCGGTAGGTCAGGGTCACCAACCATGGTGCCCAAGGTTTCAACGATGCTGTAAATCAAGCCTTTAGCAGCACCAGCAGCAATGGTGCTGTTCTCTACAGCCTCATCAATATGATTGACGGCATCCAAGAAATAATCATGCCCGGGCAAGCCGTCTGAATCCAATGGTTCTTGAGTCATTTATATCCCTTCATCACATTACTGAGAATATTAATCCATCCTGAGATCGTTACTATTGATAAGTAGCTTACCATCATGTGCAATACCTTTAATCAGTTTCTTTTCTGCGGCAGATAAAAGCATGAGCTGGTGATGAGAGAAATGCTCTAATGCATCGCCAAATACCGCATCTGGATCGATATCTTCAAGCGCCTCATAACTAAAGTGGCACTCGACATTCTGCCCATCGACTGTAGCTAGATAAGTTACCCCACCATCGATAGCCAGACTCGCTGGCCCTATGAACATAATATTCATAACATTTGATCCGCTTTGTAGAAAAACTTGCGTGCATATGCCAAGATTTCTTTATCGGATGGATGATCCACAGTTTCTACGCCAACAATCTTCTCGGCTACCTTCGGGTCATGGTGGTGAGCATGTTTAATCAGCTCTAATTTGGCTGATCCGGGACCAATCACCAGAATCTCTTTTGACAGAGTTACTGCCTGAATAACCGAATGCAAATACTTCGAATCCAATTCCAACCTACCGCTTCCAACTACCCCACCCTTATGGTGTAAATGGGCATGGCTTGACTTAGTCTTAATCACTTCAGCCTCACTTGCCTCCTCACTCAAAAACAGGACGTGGGCTTCTTGATGGTCGATCCAGATGACTGCATGATTTAATGACATTGCTATCCTATTGTGATGATGGTGAATCTTCTACCATACTCTTAAATAGTGATAGAAACATGTAGCCGCTTGATTTAAGTCAAATTAAACTACTTTATCAAACGCTAAAAAATAATGATTGGCGAATACAGAAAATGAGTGTCAACTCTAGAGAAACAAAAACCGCCCGTAGGCGGTTATGTTGTTGAACTACTGTAAGCAATCCTACGGTCAGTCTGCGTAGATACCAGCAGCCTTAATAATGGGTGACCACAAATCAATCTGTGCTTTGAGATGTTTCTTCAAGCCTTCAGGTGTGGCATTCGCTTGGGATGGAATCTCAACACCCAATTCAGCCATGTGTTGCTTGTAGATTGGATCTTGAATAGCGCCTTGCAATGCTTTGGCCAACTTATCCATTTCTCCTTTTGGCGTACCCTTAGGTGCATATACACCATGCCATACCTTGACTTCAAAGTTCTTCAAGCCCTGCTCGTTCAAAGTAGGAATCTTGTCAAATGCTTTGATGCGTTGCATGGTGGTTGTGCCATATGGCTTTACCGCATTGGTAGCTAACTGCCCGGAAAGATTCGTTGTCTGATCACACATCAATTGCACTTGACCGCCAATTAAATCCGTTAAAGCAGGCGCAGTTCCTTTGTAAGGCACGGTAGTTAAATCCAACTGAATCCGGCTCATAAAAAGCAGGCCGCATAAGTGACTAGCAGAACCTATACCCGCATTCGCATAAGCAATCTTGCCAGCATTTGCCTTCATATAGGGCAGCAATTCTTGATAGTTTTTAGGAGGTAGGTCTTTATTGCCAACCAGAATCATCGGCACGTCAGCCACTTGGCCAACGTATTCATAATCAGTCATGGGGTCAAAGCCCAAGTTCTTATACAAAGCAGGCGCAGTAGACATGCCAATATGGTGGATCAGCAAGGTATAGCCATCGTTCTTAGAATTGATGACGCGTTTTGCTGCAATCGTGCCGCCAGCACCAGGGCTGTTATCCACAATCACTTGGCCTTTGAGTTGCTTACCCATCGCAAGTGCGAGTTCACGGGCCACTTTATCGGTTGGGCCACCAGCAGAAAATGGTACGACTAAGGTGATTGGTCGATCACCAGGGAAGTCAGCGGCATGTGCAGCAGAAATACTGACACCAAATATACACAGTGAGATAACAGCAAAACTGGAAATACGGGAAATTAAAAGAGGTGTTTTCACGGGATGTCTAAGCTTTCGTGGTTTTACGTTCAAGCTAGTAGTTTATAACTAAACGCCCCCGAAATAACGCTCTTTTACCCCTAAAGCGACGGTTACTAACCCAATCATGATGGGAACCTCGACCAAAGGCCCTATCACTGCTGCAAAAGCAGCCCCCGAATTAATGCCAAAAACTGCAATCGCTACGGCAATGGCTAACTCAAAGTTGTTACTGGAGGCAGTGAACGATAAGGTGCAGCAGCGTTTGTAATCAATTCCCATCTTGGCTGTGAGCGCAAAGGTCAAGATAAACATCACGCCAAAGTAAATCAACAAGGGAATGGAGATCGTTAAAACATCGCCTGGAAGCTCAAGGATTAATTTTCCTTTGAGGCTAAACATCACAACGATGGTAAATAACAATGCTATTAAAGTGATCTTGCCAATCTTTGGGACAAAGTGTTCGTGATACCACTCTTTAGAAACAAACTTGAGCATTACAAATCGGGTTAGCAAGCCTGCAATACAAGGGATGCCTAAATAGATAAAGACGGTCTTTGCGATCTCAGCGATCGTGATACTGACGTTTGTGCCAGCAAGCCCAAATAGCGGTGGTAATACCGTCAAGAATACATAGGCATATAGGCTAAAGAATAAGACCTGAAAAATGGCATTAAATGCCACTAAGCCTGCAGCATATTCTGTAGAGCCCTTAGCAATATCATTCCATACAATCACCATGGCAATACATGGCGCAATCCCAATTAATATTAGCCCCGCCATATATTCTGGTTGATTGGGTACAAAAGTAATTGCGAGAAAGAACATGAAGATGGGAGCAATAATCCAATTCATGAGGAAAGCAATGGCAAAGATCTTCTTATCTCTAAATACCTCCGGGAGATCTTCATACCTCACCTTCGCAAATGGGGGATACATCATCAAGATCAAGCCAATAGCAATGGGGTAGTTAGTGCTACCTACCTGAAAGGAGTTGATGAGACCCTCTACCCCGGGAAAGAAATAGCCTAAGCCAATACCCAGCGCCATGGCTGCGAAGATCCAGACTGTGAGATACCGGTCTAGGAAGGAAAGTTTTTTGGTAAGTGAGCTCATACTGTGGTGTGGATTTCCCGCAAACTGATTGAATTTAGCTTATCTAAAGGCAGAGAAGCCAAGATATCAATTCGCTCTTTTAAGCCGTTCAAGACGCTAACAAAGGCCGTTTTCTTTTGTAGATCGGTACCTTGCACTTGTGAGGGATCAGGAAATCCCCAATGGGCTGTTACTGGCTGGCCCGGCCAGAATGGGCATTGCTCACCGGCCGCGTTATCACAAACCGTAATAATGAAATCCATCTTTGGAGCATCAGGTTCACTAAACACATCCCAACTTTTGGATTTGAGTAAGTGCGTATCAACCCCTAACTCTTTTGCAAGTTCCATGGCATAGGGATTGATAGAGGTACCGGGGGTTGAGCCTGCAGAGAAGCCCTTCAGCTTACCGCTTGGATGGGTCGATGCTAATGCCTCCCCAATAATCGAGCGCGCTGAATTATGGGTGCACAAAAACAGAATGTTATAGGTTTTCATATGGGTTTGACTTTCTTTATCGCTTTGACGGGCATGCAAGTATTGCCACCACAACAGTTGTCCAATAAAAACTCACTTAAATCTTGAACGAGCTTGGCATTGGGGCGATAGATCAGATTACGACTTTGTCTTTCCACTAAGAGCAAATCAGCCAGCACCAACTCTTTGAGGTGAAAACTGAGCGTGGCATTAGGAATGCCTAATTTCTCAATAATTTGACTAGGCGTAAGACCAGCATCACCACGCTGGACAATTAGGCGGAAAATATTCAGTCGGGACTCTTGTCCCAGCGCCAAGAAGGCTTGTATTGCATGAGTATTTTTCATATTTCCAATTATATAGAAATATATATGACAAATCCATTACACGCAAATGATCATCAATCCCATGGATCAAAGATGAGCACGCCAGATTGGCTGAAATCAGACACATTTCTAGTCACAATCGTCATCCGGTGCTCAATGGCTGTAGCAGCAATCATCGCGTCACGCTCAGACTTGGGATTGGGAACGTGGAGACTTGCACAACGCTGTGCAACTGCAATATCTATAGGAAGAACCCGATTCAAAAATGCTGGCAGCACATTTTTATTGAGCCACTTCCTCAAAATAAGGCCTTGTTTTTTGTCGCGACGCTCGATTTGCAATACCCCAATCTCTAACTCAAGCACAGAGATCGCTGAGATGTACATGAAATCAGGCGGAGTTTCTTCAGCCCAACGCTTCACGCGTTTATTGATACGTCCGTCTGCAGACTTTCTAAACTCCGACACCACATTCGTATCAAGCAAGTACATTACAAAAAATCCCCAATTGGCTTTGCAAGGCTTTGGATTTTCGTAGGCTCAAACTCAATCTCACCCGCCCCCTTCATGCCTACTAGATCTAGGATATTTTTTCCCTTACCTACAACCCGCTGATATTCAGAGAAGGTCATGAGTACATGCGCCGGTCTACCGCGATCAGTAATAACAACTGGCCCCGTTTCAGTGGCTTTTTTTGCTCTGCCGGTATCTTGATTAAATTCACGGCTCGATAATGTAGTGAACATGAATACCTCCAGATCCTGTTAATTGTAGCAATGTTACTACAATTTATTCAGATTCAAAACCCCTACTGATATCTCAATTTTTCCCATAAGAAAAGCCACCCGTAGGTGGCTTTGTAGGCTGCTTTCATTGCTTACTCGCGTGATGCCTTCTTACGATCGTGCTCCTTGAGGTAGCGCTTACGCACCCGCACACTCTTCGGTGTGACTTCGACCAATTCATCATCGCTAATAAATTCTACGGCGTATTCCAAGGTCAAATCAATTGGGGTCACCAAGCGCACTGCTTCATCAGTACCAGAAGAGCGCACGTTGGTTAATTGCTTACCTTTAATTGGGTTAACAACCAAGTCATTATCCCGACTATGAATGCCAATCACCATACCTTCATAAACAGGGTCACCATGTTTTACGAACATACGACCACGGTCTTGCAATTTCCAAATCGCGTAAGCAACTGCTTCGCCATCATCTTGGCTAATCAACACGCCGTTATGGCGCTCACCCAAAATACCATCCTTAGCTGGTGCATACGAGTCAAAGGTATGACTCATCAAACCGTTACCGCGGGTCATGGTCATAAAGTCCCCTTGGAAACCGATCAAACCACGCGCAGGAATACGGTATTCAAGACGGGTACGACCTTTACCGTCGCTCACCATATCCTGTAACTCACCCTTACGCTTACCCAAGTCTTCCATCACGGAGCCTTGAGTAGCATCTTCCACATCAACCGTTAAATTCTCATACGGCTCCATCTTCACGCCATCTTCTTCATGGAACACTACGCGTGGACGAGAAACCGCCATTTCATAACCTTCGCGACGCATGGTTTCAACCAAGATCGTCAAATGTAATTCACCACGACCAGATACTTCAAACACCGTATCGTCATCGGTTTCTTTGACGCGCAAGGCCATGTTGGACTTCAATTCGCGGTCTAAACGCTCACGAATTTGACGGCTAGTCACAAATTTGCCTTCCCGACCAGCAAATGGACTGGTGTTCACCATAAAGTTCATGGTCAAGGTTGGCTCATCAATTTTGAGCATTGGCAGTGCATCTGGTTTATCAACCGCACAAACAGTTGTACCGATCGCCAATTCTTCAATACCATTAATCAAGGCAATATCACCAGCAATCGCTTCTTCAACGATTTCACGCTCAAGACCTTTGAACTTCAATACCTGATTTACTCGGCCTTTAAATGGCACGCCATCTGGACCGTTTAAACAAATCACTTCCATACCTGATTTAACGCGACCACGATTGATACGACCAATACCAATCTTGCCGACATAACTGTTGTAGTCAATGGAGGAGATTTGGAACTGCAAAGGACCATCTGGATCATCATCACGGACAGGAACATGCTCTAAAACAGCGTCAAACAAAGGACGCATATCACCCTCACGAATATCTTCACTCATACCTGCATAGCCGTTTAAGCCGGATGCATAAATGATTGGGAAGTCGAGCTGCTCTTCAGTAGCGCCAAGTTTGTCAAACAACTCAAAAGTAGCGTTAATGACGTAATCACAACGTGCTCCTGGGCGGTCAATTTTGTTGATGACTACGATCGGCTTCAAACCCAGTGCCAAGGCTTTCTTAGTAACGAAACGGGTTTGAGGCATTGGGCCTTCAACCGCATCAACCAAGAGTAATACACCATCAACCATCGAGAGAACGCGTTCTACTTCACCACCGAAGTCCGCATGTCCTGGGGTATCCACGATGTTGATGTGAGTACCGTCGTATTCCACTGCACAGTTCTTAGACAAAATAGTAATGCCACGCTCTTTTTCTAAATCGTTTGAGTCCATGACGCGTTCGGTCATTTTTTCATTAGAACGGAAGGTACCAGATTGGCGTAAAAGTTGGTCAACCAAAGTAGTTTTACCGTGGTCAACGTGGGCGATGATGGCGATATTACGAAGTGCGCGTTTAGTCATGTGAAGCTTCTAAAGTGAATAATAGGATGGGAATGAGGTTAATAAATAAATAAGTCAAATTCATTAATGGGCCTGAGAAATCAAACGCTTGGGATGTAATACCCCCGAGCGCCAATCAGCAGTACCAATAAAATTATGGGGCGCAGCCGTAGCGCGATAAATACGCACCAATGCTTCGATCGAGGGTAGATTGAGCGGAACCCGTTGCCCCATCTCTAAGCGCTTAGCTTGTTGTTCATCCACGGTTAAATGCGGCAAGGTTTGCAACAAGGCATCGACTGGCAATATATAGCTAGCACTATTTTGTGCGCCACTCTGAATAGACTCAATCGTAAATGACTGTTCTAAAGTGAGGTGCCCTACTTCGGTACGACGTAAGCCTACTAAATGGGCGCCACAAGCCAATGCATTGCCAAGGTCTTCTGCCAGCACCCGAATATACGTGCCTTTACTGCAACTGACTTCTAAAGTTGCTTCAGGCCACTGAATATCAGTCCAACGAATGTGATGAATCGTAATATCCCGCGGCGTGCGCTCTAATTCAATACCAGCACGGGCATATTCGTATAAAGGCTTGCCATCGCGCTTGAGCGCTGAATACATCGGCGGCACTTGGGCAATCAGCCCAGTAAATTGAGAGAGCAATGCATCTAATGCGTTGCGGATCTCAGCTTCATTTACAAAGTGAGGCAAAGGCAACTCTTCGATTATTTGACCTTCAGCATCGCCGGTATCCGTACGTGATCCAAATTTCACACGCGCGATATAAGTCTTATCAGCCTCTAGCAAGTCTTGTGAATACTTGGTAGCTTCGCCCAAGCAAATCGGCAAAAGGCCGGTAGCCATGGGATCTAAAGTACCGGTGTGACCTGCTTTTTCGGCATTAAAGGCGCGCTTGACTGCCGTTACTGCACCCTGGGAGCTCATTCCCATAGGCTTATCTAGTAACACTACGCCGTCGATCCGAATAGCCATGAGTTAACTATTCTCGTCTTTATGATCGCTCTCTACAGCTTGATCGATCAATCGAGACATCTCTATGCCATGCTCAACTGAGCTGTCATAGTGAAAATGCAAAGTAGGCACAGTATGAATATGCAAACGCTTAAACAACAATGAATGCAAATATCCTGCTTTTTCCTGCAAGGCCTTTAAGGCATGCTCAGGCTCAGCACCTAAAACCGTAAAAAATACTTTGGCATGAGCTAAATCAGGCGTTAGCTCAATACTTTGCAGGGTAATTAAACCCAAGCTAGGACTGCGCAACTCACGTGGAATGAGCTCGGCCAGGTCTCGCTGAATTTGATCGGCGAGACGCTGGTTACGATGAGGACTGGTTTTATGCATTTACTGGTAACTTAGAGCGAACGGGCTACTTCAGTGACTTCAAAGGCTTCTAATTGGTCGCCTTCTTTGATGTCGTTATAACCCTTCAATGACAAGCCGCACTCAACACCAGCACGCACTTCTTTTGCGTCATCTTTAAAGCGCTTGAGCGAATCCAACTCACCTGACCAGATGACTACGTTGTCACGCAATAGACGAACACTTGAAGTGCGCTTAACGACGCCGTCAACTACCAAGCAACCTGCAATGGCGCCCACTTTAGATACCAAGAAGACTTGACGGATTTCAACCATACCGGTAATTTCTTCTTTCTTATCTGGAGTCAACATGCCACTCAGAGCTAATTTCACTTCATCAACAGCGTCATAAATAATGTTGTGATAACGAATATCAACGCCATTGTTTTCAGCTAACTTCCGGGCAGCAGCATCAGCACGGGAGTTAAAGCCAATGATCACTGCTTTAGAAGCGACCGCTAAGTTCACGTCGGTCTCAGTAATACCGCCCACCGCTGCGTGAACAATTTGTACTTTGACTTCTGGAGTGGAGAGCTTCATTAAGGACTGTGACAAGGCCTCTTGCGATCCCTGTACGTCTGCCTTGATGATTAAAGGCAATAGCTTTGCTTCTACCGCACCCTCTTCCATGTTTTCCATCATGGTCTCGAGCTTGAATGCCTGCTGTTTAGCCAACTTCACATCGCGGAACTTGCCTTGACGGAAGAGTGCGATCTCACGTGCTTTACGCTCATCCGGAACGACTTGTACTGATTCACCTGCAGCAGGAACTTCTGATAAGCCTTGAATCTCTACTGGAATAGATGGGCCAGCCTCATTACAGGGCTTACCGTTCTCATCCATCATGGCGCGAACGCGTCCAAATGTAGATCCAGCCAGGAGCATGTCGCCACGCTTAAGGGTTCCAGACTGAACCAAAACGGTTGCTACTGGGCCCTTACCTTTATCGAGACGCGCTTCAATGACCAAGCCTTGTGCCGGAGCATCTCTTGGGGCTTTGAGTTCCAAAATTTCAGCTTGCAAAAGCACATTCTCTAGCAACGCATCAATACCTTCACCCGTTTTGGCGGATACTGAAATAAATGGCACATCACCACCATATTCTTCTGGTACTACCTGCTCTGCTACTAACTCAGTCTTCACGCGATCCGAATTCGCTTCCGGCTTATCAATCTTGTTAATTGCCACAACCATCGGTACGCCACCAGCAACAGCATGGTGAATCGCTTCTTTGGTTTGTGGCATCACGCCATCATCTGCAGCAACAACCAAGATCACGATATCCGTTGCTTTAGCACCGCGCGCTCGCATTGCCGTAAAAGCTTCGTGACCCGGGGTATCTAAGAAAGTAATCATACCGCGTGGTGTTTCTACGTGGTACGCACCAATGTGCTGGGTAATACCACCCGCTTCACCGGTTGCTACCTTCGCTGCCCGAATCTTATCGAGCAAAGAGGTTTTACCGTGGTCAACGTGACCCATCACCGTCACAACTGGTGGACGCGGTAACAACTCCGCATCATGTCCAGCGGTACCGATATCAAAATCTGGATCATCCAATTTAGCTGCATGGGCTTTATGGCCCATTTCTTCTACGATGATCATTGCTGTATCTTGATCGAGTACTTGATTGATGGTGACCATCTGACCCATACCCATCAATAACTTAATCACTTCTGCACTCTTCACTGCCATTGCATGCGCCAACTCAGCAACAGTAATCGTTTCAGGAACTTGCACATCATGAATCACGGGTTCCGTTGGAACTTGGAAATTAGTATCGACGTTGGCTTCAGCAATTTGGCGTTGCTTTTTGCGACCGCCGCCTGAGCGCCAGCCACCAACACCACCGGATGAATCGCCACGAGTCTTTAGACCACCTGGTTTCTTGGCACCTTCTTCTTGCCATGTAGAAGAAGTTTCAGAAGACTTAATCGTTTTACCGCCGACTTTCGCTACGGCCTTCTTCTTATCATCCGCACCTTCTGCTTTAGCAGGTTTGTGCAAAGTACCTTTTTTCGCTTCTTCAGCAGCAATTTCACTTGGCGCCTTAAGAATACGAGCAGGGGCACTCATCATGTCACGAATTGCCAAAGCTTCAGCTTCAGCAGCAGCACGACGAACCCGAATTTCTGCTAATTCTTTTTCTTTGCTTACTGCGAGTTCTTTTGCAACTTTATCACTTTGCGCCTTCTTTTCAACAGCGGCTGCAGCAGTAGCTTTATCTGCCGATTGAACTTCATCAATAGGTTGTGCCACCTCTTTTTTGCGTGCCTCTTCAGCCGCCTGCATTTCTGCTTCTTGACGAGCCAATAATTCAGCTTGACGAACCGCTTCAGCTGCGCGCTTCTCTAACTCTTCTTCAGAAAGAATGGATTTAGCTGGTGCTGCAGGTGCAGCTACTTTTACTGGAGCCTCTTCAGCTACAGGAGTTTTATCCCCCGCTTTTACAAGCACACGCTTTTTACGTACTTCTACCTGAACGGTACGCGTACGACCAGCAGAGTCTGCCTGACGAATCTCTGAATTCTCGCGCTTGATTAAAGTAATTTTTTTACGAGCGCCAGCATCACTATTACCATGTGCTTTTTGCAAATGCTCGAGCAGCACAGACTTGTCCTTCTCGGTGATGCTCTCGTCTTCAGAACTTTTATCGATCCCAGCTGCCTTCAATTGCTCCAAGAGGTCAGCTGCGGTTCTTTTTAGTTCCTTAGCAAGTACTTTTACTGTTGTTGTTGCCATGCACTACTTCCTCTCATGAAGTAAACCAATGTTCGCGCGCTTTCATGATGAGCGTTTTCGCAGTTTCTTCGTCAATTTGTGTCGCCTCAACTAGCTCATCAACAGCTAGTTCAGCAAGGTCGTCACGGGTGTGAACTTGATTGTCAGCAAGCTTAGCAATCAATTCCGTTGTCATTCCCTCTAAGGAGCGCAAGTCTTGAGACACTTCACCAACACGCTCTTCTTTTGCTAACTCCATCGTCAGCAATGAATCACGCGCACGGGTGCGGAGCTCATTCACGGTATCTTCATCAAATGAATCGATTTCTAACATTTCTGAAAGTGGAACGTAGGCTACTTCCTCTAATGTATTGAAACCTTCTTCAATCAAAATATCTGCCACTTCTTGGTCAACGTCTAATTTGTCCATAAACAACTGACGTACAGAAGAAGCTTCTTTTTCGATCTTCTCAGCAGACTCTTCAGGAGTCATGATGTTGATCTGCCAACCAGTCAAATCGCTAGCCAAGCGGACGTTTTGTCCGCTGCGGCCAATAGCAATTGCCAAATTTTCATCATCGACCACTACGTCCATCGCATGACGCTCTTCGTCAACTACGATTGAGGAGACTTGTGCTGGGGCCAAAGCGCCAATCACAAACTGCGCTGGGTCTTCAGACCACAACACAATATCTACAGCTTCGCCAGCTACTTCGTTACGAACTGCGGTCACGCGTGTACCACGCACACCGACACAGGTACCGATTGGATCGATACGCTTGTCATAAGTAACGACTGCAATCTTGGCACGCACGCCAGGGTCACGAGCTGCGCCTTTAATCTCTAAGAGGCCCTGCTCCATCTCGGGAACTTCGTTCTCGAATAATTTGATTAAGAAATCAGGGCAAGTACGGGAGAGCTCGATTTGTGGGCCACGGGCTTCACGATCCACTTTAAGGATGTAAGCACGGACACGGTCACCAGAACGTAAATTCTCTTTTGGAATCATTTGATCACGACGGAGCAATGCTTCGACGCGACCAGATTCAATAATCAAACCATTTTTGTCAGCACGTTTTACGGTACCCGTCATGACTTTTTCGCCACGATCAAGGTAGTCGTTCAAAATTTGCTCACGCTCAGCATCACGAATGCGTTGCAAGATCACTTGCTTGGCTGCTTGTGCGCCGATACGTCCGAATGCTAAGGATTCGATTTGTTCTTCGATATAGTCGCCCACCTCCATATCAGCAAGCTGCTCTTGGGCTTCAAATTGCAGAATCTCTTTATCTGGCTCTTGCAGGCCGGCTTCGTTTGGAACAACCAACCAGCGACGGAAGGTTTCATATTCACCAGACTCGCGGTCAATCGCAACGCGAATATCCACATCCTCTGATGCATAACGCTTCTTAGTGGCCGATGCCAACGCCATTTCTAGCGCCTCGAACACAATAGCTTGATCAACGTTCTTTTCACGCGCTAAGGCGTCTGCCAACATGAGAACTTCTCGACTCATGACTTTCTTCCTTTGAAATCAATAACAGGGACCAACCGGGTTTTATCAACCTCGGCTAAAGAAAACTCCAATTGAGAGGGCTGACCATCAGCACCCTCGAACTCCAAACCAAATTTCGCATCAGGTGAGTTCAACTCACCAGTCAGCAAACCTTGCAACACACCACGAAAATTCTTACGATTGCCTACGGCAACACGCAACTTCAAATCTACTTCCATTCCAGCAAAGCGCTCAAAATCCTGCGCACTCTTCACAGGGCGGTCTAAGCCTGGTGAAGAAATCTCTAAGCGCTCGTAAGGAATATTCTCGACTGGCAAGGCATAACTCAGTTGATGACTCACCTTTTCGCAATCGAGGACAGAAATCAAACGCTCATAATCCGGGTTTTCAATCGTGACGCGCAGCAACCCTCCGGCTTCACGTTCGACATCGACCAACGTGTAACCTAAGTTTTCCAGCTCTGCAGAAATGACCTGCTGATCCTTCACGACTCCCTTTCATACCAAAATTGGCAAAAAAAAATGGGCTTCAAAGCCCATATTCTCGAAATTCAGAACAGGCCGACTTACGTTGATCGCAACATCAGTCGGTAAACACTAAAACAGCAACAGTTTGCTGTCAGTCCAAAATTATAGCTGATTTCTAGGGAAAACTGTTAGAAATCAGATGCTTTCGCCCGGATTACGGGGTTTTCTAGGGCCCTTATTGAAGGGTTTTCGTCCTTTTGGAGCGCCTCTTTTAGGGCCATTTCCGGGACTTTGAGGGTCTCCAGTCACAAAAGCAGACTGACCATGATGGACTTTTTTAGCCTTATTACGGCCTTGACCGTTTCCTCCCTGCCCGCCTTGACCTCCAGCTTGACCGGGTCTACCGCCCTGAGTTCGGCCACGGAAAGGACCCCGCCCCTCAGCTGCACCGCCGCCAGGTTTTCCACCACGCCCTTGATGGGTGAGGCCGTTATGACCACTC
>Ga0194037_1001962_pt1 | contig 14229 bp, 10 predicted proteins | sample JunL306m_MetaG_FD_148653 | JGI IMG/M metagenome (GOLD analysis project Ga0194037, IMG submission 148653) | Anoxic zone freshwater microbial communities from boreal shield lake in IISD Experimental Lakes Area, Ontario, Canada - Jun2016-L304-6m | ecosystem: Environmental > Aquatic > Freshwater >...
TCTTTGTCGGGTTACGCTATCGCTAACCCGACCTACTACGCTGATAACGCCAAGGTAATTGCAATCTTGTAGGGGCGAATTCATTCGCCCTGTACATTCGTCTTGTGATATGTGGCGAATCTGTCGCCCCTAAAGTTTAATTTCCGCAGTAGGTGTCTTTGTCGGGTTACGCTATCGCTAACCCGACCTACTACGCTGATAACGCCAAGGTAATTGCAATCTTGTAGGGGCGAATTCATTCGCCCTGTACATTCGTCTTGTTGATATGTGGCGAATCTGTCGCCCCTACAATTTAATTTCCGCAGTAGGCGACTTTGTCGGGTTACGCTATCGCTAACCCGACCTAAGTATTTTATGCATTCTACTAAAGAATTAATTCTACTAGATTTGAACTAACTATCATTTAGCCGCTTGCGCCTTAGCTTTAATTTCTATAGCGCGATTCTTCTGAGCTAATTTATCTAAAATACCGTTAACATATTTATGACTGCCATCAGCACCAAAATATTTAGCTAGATTAATCGCTTCATTTAAAATTACTCGATAAGGCATATCTAAACGATGTAGTAACTCGTATGCACCAATTCTTAATATCGCACGTTCAACGGGATCAACCATATCCACAGGCCGATCAACAAACTCATTCAAGGCCTCGTCTATAACATCTATACTTTTGGGTACGCCATGAAACAGCTCGGTAAAATAACTTTTTTGTACATCTTTAAAACGCTCATCTTCTGCAAACTGGCGTTCAATTTCAACTAAACTTTGCCCGGTCATTTGCCATTGATATAAAGCTTGAACGGCTGCTTTGCGGGCATTGGTACGCGTTTGACTCATTAGGCTTCCAAATTAGCAAATAAACTCACCATTTCTATGGCAGACATCGCCGCTTCTGCACCTTTGTTACCTGCTTTAGTACCTGCACGCTCTATGGCTTGCTCTATACTGTCAACGGTTAATACACCAAAACTGACTGGCACATTATATTGCAATGAAACCGTCGCCAAGCCTTTAACACATTCACCAGCCACATATTCAAAATGTGGCGTGCCTCCACGTATGACTGCACCTAAAGCGATAATCGCATCATATTTTTTAGTGGCTGCGATGCGTTGCACGACCATCGGTAATTCAAAGGCACCCGGCGCTTTAACTAAATCAATATTGGCTTTATCTGCACCATGACGCAGCAACGCATCAATAGCTCCGCCTTCTAATTGTTCAACAATAAAACTGTTAAAACGGGATGCAACGATACAAAACTTACCGCCTTGTACTAATAAATTTCCTTCAAACACTTTTATAGCTGACATTTTCTTTCTCTACTTTAAATTACAATGACTAGTAACTATTGAGTCCCCCTCTTTGAAAAGAGGGATTAGGGGAGATTTTATTAGGTAAATCCCCTTCTGCTGAATAATTACAATAATTATATTAAAGCACTGGTTATTATTAACCGACGTGCTCTGACACTTCTAAATCAAATCCTGACAAACCAACATATTTTTTCTGAGTACCTAGTACTTTCAGCTTATGTACACCTAAATCAGCTAAAATTCTTGCACCAGTTCCAGTAGTACGCCAATCAGTTGCAAGCTTTGCCTGATTTTGGCTTAGCACACCGTTATCTTCTAATTGATATTGATGTATTAATTCTACCAATGATTTATTGTCTTCACTTTGCCTAATCACGACCAAAACGCCACACCCCGCTTCTGCAATTTTTTGCATAGCCTCACGAATAGAAATGCTGCAATCGTTACGTTTGGATGAAAACACATCATCCAACAGGTTCTTTGCATGTACTCTAACTAAAACAGGTGTATCACCCAAGACATTGCCCATGACTAAGGCTAAATGTACGTTATTGTCGTTTTTATCTTGGTAAGCATAAAGTCGAAAATCACCAAATTCAGTAGGGAAAGCACACTCACTAATGCGCTCTAAAGTGTTCTCATGCTGAATACGATAATGGATCAAATCAGCAATGGTGCCCATTTTAAGATTATGCTCTTTAGCAAATATTTCCAGATCAGGGCGTCTGGCCATAGTGCCATCTTCATTCAGAATTTCTACTATCACCGCCGACGGATCAACGCCAGCTAATCTAGCAAAATCACATCCCGCTTCAGTATGCCCTGCCCGACTCAAAACGCCACCCGCTTTAGCCATTAAAGGGAATATATGTCCTGGTTGCACTAAATCTTCGGCTTTTGCATCTGCAGCAACCGCACATTGCACTGTTCTCGCTCTATCTGCAGCTGAAATACCGGTAGTTACACCCGTAGCGGCTTCAATAGAAACGGTAAAATTAGTGGAATGAGCCGTTTTGTTTTCATTAGTCATTAACGGCAAACGTAATTGCTGACAACGCTCACTGGTTAAGGTTAAACAAATTAAGCCACGACCATAACGCGCCATAAAGTTAATATCTTCTGGACGAGTAAAAGCAGCCGCCATCAATAAGTCGCCTTCATTTTCACGATCTTCATCATCCATAATGATGACCATTTTGCCTAAACGTAAATCCTCTATGATTTCTTCAATTGTATTCATTAACCCAAAAATCCACTTTTATGTAATAAATCGATAGTGACACCGCCGCCATACTCAACAGCTGCCGCTTCACCTTGCATTAGTCGCTCCATATAACGCGCTAACATATCTACTTCTAAGTTTACAAAAGTACCGGTCGTCGCTGTTCCCAAAGTAGTTTCAGCTAGGGTATGAGGCACAATATTAATACTGAAGGTTGCACCACTCACTTCATTAACCGTTAAGCTAATGCCATTAATACAAATAGAACCCTTTTGAGCAATATATTTTGCTAATGAGTCTGGCGCTTTAATTTTAAAACGAAACGAACGACCATCTGCTTTTCTTTCAACTATTTCACCGACACCATCGACATGACCGCTAACGATATGTCCACCCATTCGGGTAGTGGGTGTTAAAGCGAGCTCTAAATTAACAGGTGCACCGACAACCAAGGTATTGATAAGCGTCTTATTCAAGGTTTCATTAGAAACATCCGCGCAGAAATAATGTGTTCCTAACTCAACAGCCGTTAAACAAACACCATTAACCGCAATACTGTCACCTAATGCCACATCAGCCATCGATAATTTACCCGTATTTATTTTAATACGACAATCGCCCGCTCTACGCTCTATGGCAGCGATGCTACCAATTGCTAAAATGATGCCTGTAAACACGTATATTCCTTAAGGTCGGGTCAGGGTTAATTTTAAATCAGGCCCGACAGCCCTGACATCTTGAAAGCGTAAGCTCTTTTTATCAGCCATACTCTGTAAAGTCGGCATAGTAAACAAACCACGCCCTTGATCACCCAACACGCAGGGTGCCATGTAAATGATCCATTCATCGACTAAATCTTCGGCCAATAAAGCGCCATTTAATAAAGAACCCGCTTCAACCAACACTTCATTAATCTGCTGCTCCGCTAAAAAAATCAGCACAGTCTGTAAATCAAGCTGACCGTTGTTATCAGCTAAGGTATAAACTTCAAAACCTTCTGCCTGCAAGGCCTGTCTTTTAATGACGTCTGATGAGCAGGTTAAAATCAAACTGCGTCCAGCTAGTTTTGCCATTTTTGCGGTCACAGGCATTTTTAAGTTAGAATCCAACACCACGCGAATGGGCTGTTCAACTGCCTCATCAATTCGCGCCGTTAAAGCGGGATCATCAGCAAGCACGGTATTGATACCTGTTAATATTGCCGAACTTTCCGCGCGTAGTTGATGCACATCGACTCTGGCAGCACCAGAGGTAATCCATTTACTTTCACCCGATGCCATTGCCGTACGTCCATCTAAGCTCATCGCTAACTTACTACGAACAAAAGGCCTTTGTTCGGTCATACGCTTAATAAAGCCACGATTTAATACTCTAGCATCGGCTTCTAAGACACCACAAACCACCTCTATGCTAGCCGCTTTCAGTTTCTCTAAACCACGCCCTGACACTAAAGGATTCGGGTCTTGCATAGCAGCGACAACTCGCTTGACACCCGCATTAATCAACGCATCACAACAAGGAGGCGTTTTACCCTGATGACTACACGGCTCTAAAGTCACATAAGCAGTAGCACCTTGTGCAGTAACTGCATTATTTAGAGCAACAATTTCAGCATGAGCCTGCCCTGCTTTAACATGATAACCTTCACCAATGATCACGCCATCTTTAACTAAAACACAGCCTACACGAGGATTAGGATCGGTACTAAAACGTCCCAACCTAGCCAGTTGCAAAGCTTTAGCCATATAAAAAGCATCTTGCGCTAACATTATTTTTTCTTTAAATCTTCAATCATGTCAGTAAATTCACTGACATCCTGAAAACTGCGATACACCGAAGCAAAGCGCACATAAGCGACATGATCTAATAACTTTAATTCCTTCATGATGTTTTCACCCAACTCCTGAGTTGATATTTCATGATCACCCTTTAACATTAATGTTTTTTTAATGTTATGTAGCGCCATTTCAATGGCATCACTGTTAACGGGTCTTTTTTCTAAAGCCTTAAGCATGCCTGAACGTAACTTAGTTTCGTCAAAAGCGACTCGCGTACCATCACGCTTAATAATTCGAGGCATGTTCAGTTCTGCCATTTCAAACGTATTAAAACGCTCTTTGCAAACAGCGCACTCACGTCGACGCCGAACTTGATCGCCCTCGCTAATCAACCTAGAATCAAGTACCCGAGTATCTTGGGCCGCACAAAAGGGACATCGCATAACACTTAACCACTCTATTTAAATACCGTGAACGGCCTTTAAATTTAAAACCGATGATTTTATAACATTTCCTTCAGTTTCTGGATTTTATTTTTAACAGTAACATTACATGATAGAAACAAATTGCGAACTGCTCGTGAAACTTAGCCATACCGTAAAACACCATACTGAACTCAATCCCGAGCCTTAATGCAATGCATCCCATATAGGCTGTAACAAACTCTGGCATTGCTGCTCAAAATGCTCATCGAGTATGTCACCCCGATTCGCCATGTCTTGGTATAACCGTTTAAGTTCTGGTTCGTAATCTTGAGTAATCGCTCTATCTAGCCATTCTTGAGCGACTTCTATGGCAGGCTTTTTAGCCCTACTACTGGTTTTTAATATCCATGCTTGTTTGATATAAGCTAAAGCTGCTTCTCCAAAAAAAGCATTCGGTGCTTGCTGACCGGCACAATAAATATCCAATAAAGCAGCTAATAAATCAGCTGAAGCCTGCTCTGGTAAAAAGACAATATCTTCATCCGTACTTAATAAGTAAGTGCTTTGTGGTGCTAACTGATTCAAGACACAATGCTGCAATAGTGCATTGATAAAATCTTTACCTTTAAGATCAGCATAGCGATAAATCAGACTCGCTCTTTCATAACGACAGCCTAATTTACCGAGTAAACGATATTGATTAACTTGAATATCAATCACGGCATCTTCTATAGGTGCACCTATATTTTTTTCTTGGATGCGTGTAACGAAGTCTTCTATGCTGGCTTGTTGTTTTGCAAACTCTAACTCGCCTAACACCCCTGACAACCAACGTCCTTGCGCTTGGAGTTTCTTTACTGAGAGATTTTCGCCTAATAAGCGTTGCTCTATCCAATCGTGATTAATGCCATAACCCTCCATTCTGTCGATAACAAAAGGCTCGCATTCTTCGATTTGTGCACTAATACTTTGAAAGCGTAGTGTTAATTGCTGGCGCATAAAGTAGCGCTGTGGATGTTGATAAAACATCAATAAGTCTGCTAATTCAATAACCGTATTTTCTTCAGTCGCAAGTTCACCTTGCCACCAATCTGCTGGTATTATTGCAGGCATTTGCAAAGCCTTTGCAGTTTCTAGGTCGACTGTCGAAAAACTCACTAGACCTGGACTGCCATTAAAATAACGATAACTAAACGATTGCAAAGGTTCGCGTATCGTCAAATCCCGCAGTTGATAACTATCTTGTAACACTTCCAGTAACTCACTAATCACCACAGAAGGAAAGATCGTTTCGTTATTAGCGATAGATTGACCTATATAAGTCATAATCAATTGTTGCCGCGTTGATAAGAGTATTTCTAAAAACTGATAGCGATCATCGGTACGGCGCGAACGATCACCTTTACGAAAATGCAGTTTTAATGACAACAAATCGAAGGTCGGACTTTGATCTATTTTTGGAAACTCACCCTCATTCATACCCAGCAAAGCGATCACTTTAAAAGGAATGGAGCGCATCGGTAACATAGAACAAAAAGTTAATTGCCCACGTAAAAAGCCCTGAGTTGATTTAGTTTCAGAAACGCGATCTTCAAGCCAGCTAGTAATAATCGGCAAAGCTAACGTGTCGTTATGGACGCCCTCTAAATCAGCCGATAAAGCAGTTAATAATTCATGTAATTGTTGCTGTTCAATAGAAGCTGTTTGCCCTAGAAGTTGTTCGGCATAATAACTTAGTTGCGTTGACCAATCGATTAAAGTCTTAGGGTGTTTAAGTTCATTTTTAGCTTTAAATAATACGTTCATAAAGCTGCACAAGCCGCCTAAAGCTTGTGCCGAAGAACCTTCAATATCTAAAAATGGTAGGACATCGCAAGCAAAATCTTCATCTGAGCCTACTGCGTAACCCATCAACAATCTATCTAAAGCCGCTTGCCAAGTATTTTCATTAAGTTCTGGCAAGCCTAATTCTTTTTTATGTTGAGCTGACTGCCCCCAGCGCACATGGGTTTCTTCTATCCAATATCTAATCAACTCTAAATCGGTTTCAGATAAGTCAAAGTTGCTATAAATAACAGGCTGTTCTAATAAATCCAAGACGCTTTGCCAACCCAAGCGACTTTGACTCAAGGCCAAGAAACGAATAAAAGCATCTAAAGTATTATTACTTAAACGTAAACTACGATCGGCAATGGCATGTTGTATATCGCTAAAAACCGCCGAAATAAAGGGCTCATAGACTTCAATATCGGCTGCCATTACTACAATATCGCGCAATTCTAAGCTCGCATCGTTTTCTAAGGCGACTAATAATTGATTTTTTAATACTTCAACTTCGCGCAATCGTGAATGACAGGCATGAATGCTAATCGAGTTATCAGCTAGCAATGGTCTAACGCTGTCTTGTTCATCCAGTTGATTAGCTAAAATATCGTTTTGTAATTGTTGCAGCACAGTGGTTTGCTGATATTCATCGCTGGGTTCAAAACTTTCTGGTTCAAAATCAGGATTGATTTGCTCATGCAATAGTGACTGAAACTCTCGTCCCTGCTGACCTAAAGCTGACAATAAAGCATGACCCTCAAAGACTTCATCTTGCAAGCGTTGGCGTTTACTGACCAGATCGTCCCAATAGCTTTGTGAAGGATTTAATAAAAAGAAATGTACATCACAATGTTTAGCTAAGCCCTCTAAGTAACTCAAGAAAATCGGCGGCATCGTATTAATGCCGAACACCGAAATGCGTTCTGGTAACGCCGCACTTAAAGCACCAGGCTGAATATTATTAAATTTAGCAATGGTCTCTAGCCATAAAGCACCGCGATGTTTATAGCCAGTTTGCTCACAGATCGCTAGCCATAAGTCCCGTTGCCAACGCTCGGTAGCATTGTTATAAAGCAATTCACCTTTTTTCCAAAGATCGAGCATATCAGGTCGCATCATTTGATATTGATCAAAAATTTGCGCTAATTGTTTAGCCAGTTGATAACGTTTTAAGTCTTGATTGTCGGACGCCAAATAGTTTTTTATCGGCAAAAACTCCGCACTGTCCAGTTGTCTCAATAAAGCTTCAATGCGCCATAACATCAGGTTACGTTCAAAAGCGGCATCATTTAAGCGACTATCTACACGTTGAGCTAAAGAACTAAAAAACTTACTCGGAAATAAGAACTCATAATTAGCCCAAACTTTAAGCTGCCCTGCCAACTGCTGTGACAACCACCGCACCATACCCTGACTTTGAATTAAGAACACTTCTTTGGCAAAAGGTGAATTTAAGGGCAACGTTTTAATAACGTGGGTCAAATGCCCAACTAAATTTTCGGTTTTATTGGAGCTATGAAGGATAAACATAGGGACGTTTAGATAAGTTGACTATTGTTAGCTAATTTTTAATCTATCACACAATATAATTAAAGGCATTATTAGCAAAGAATAAAGATTCTGATCAGGTCTTAAACTTAAACAATGATGATTTTAAACTCAGCTATAAGCTAATCGCGTTACGTCCCCTATTATTTTGTTTTTTACGCGGGAGAATAAGCTGTAGGCCGGAATAAGACCACCCAAGCGTAGCGCGTGGTGGCGTTTCCGGCACACGATCGTATGAATGCCGGAAACGCTTTACTCGCTTACGCTCGTAAAGCCTTATTCCGGCCTACAAGGCTGATCAATTGTAGCTTGGGGTGAAGCAACGCGAATGCGAACGCCAACAAATCGCGTGTTGCGTTGGGGTTCGTTATCACTCACCCCAACCTACGAGCTGAAGTAATTGCCCACAGTTTAAGATTAGAAAAAAGTGTTTCACCTTTAAGGAAGAAAAACTCGCCTAGTAATCCGATGCCCCATGATCATAGGTATCTACACAAGTTTCTTATCGGCGTGGAAACGATAAAAAACACTGTAGGGGCGTATTGCATACGCCCAACATTGAAAGTCTATATGTTATAGAGCTTATTTTATAAGGGCGTATGCAATACGCCCCTACGAACTTCACCACAATGTTATCGTTCTCGCTTAGGAATGCTAACAATTATTTGTGTAGATACCTATGCCCCATGATACAGGGCGAATCTGTCGCCCCTACAAATGCTTAACTTTGGACAGTGACGCTCCGCATGGGAATAATGAAAATAGCTGCGTAACATCAGTTACTCATAAAAAGGGATTAACCGGTATTCCTCATTCCCGCTGCAATTGCATTAATCGAACGCAGGAGTGGCTTCATCCAAGGGCTTTCTATCGAATTATTAGCGTCGAAATCTCGCACCTTTCGAAGTAGATACACCTGCAAGTAATTGAGCGGCCCAAGATAAGCTTCTCTACGAAGTAAGGAGTCTGCTAATGATGGATTCTCAGACAGCAGTCGATCTGTATTGGCAACTCTTAGAATCCAATCCACAGAAAGTTTGTATTCATTAGCAATTAAACCATGAATTTGTTGACTGATCTCAGGATCGATACACAAACTGGCATATTCCTTAGCGATATTCATGTCAGATTTAATGAGCGCCATTTGCGCATTACTTAACAGGTTACGAAAGAATGGCCAATCGCGATACATTTCTTGCAATTTTTCCAGACGCTCGGGTTTTCCGTCACACCAAGTCGAAAGACTTAAGCCGATGCCATACCACGCTGGAAAAGTCTGCCGTGATTGCGCCCAAGAGAATACCCAGCCGATCGCTCGTACTGAGTTCTTTGAACGATCACCTTTTTTACGATGAGAGGGCCGTGACCCGATATTAAGTCCACCAATCTCACTGGTCGGTGTAGCTTCGTAAAAATAGTCCAAAAAGCCAGGTGAGTGCTCGGTTAGAGCACGATAGCCTTGTTCGCCGATTTGGGCCAGCTCATCCATCACAGCTAAATTATCGGGATGGTCGCTTTTGACAGGTTGTACGAGGCTGACACTGGCTTTAAGTAGCCCGGTTACGCCCATGGTCAATTCATAAATTGCGGTTTCCATATTATTGTAACGGTAGAATAGCACTTCACCTTGTTCGGTGAATTTGATCTGACCACGCACCGTGTCAGGTGGCTGAGCTAAAATTGCTTCGTGAGTAGGTCCGCCGCCGCGTCCTACTGTACCGCCTCTACCATGGAATAACCGACACTTAAGTCCGTGTTGTTCAACGATAGCGATAATTTGGCGTTGGGCTCGTGATAGCCCCCAAGATGAGGCCATAATACCGCCGTCTTTACAGGAGTCAGAATACCCAAGCATGATTTCTTGATTATCGCCAGAAACACGCAATAATTCACGATAGACGGGTGTACCAAATAATTGTGTGAGTACTTCTTCAATCCGGTTGAGATCGTCAATGGTTTCAAACAAGGGGCTTACCCCAAGATGACAATGCCAATGCCCGCCAATACGTCCTACCAAGCCGCTTTGAGCCGCCAACAGCATTACTTCCATAATATGACTGGCATGGTGTGTCATGGAAATGACGTATTTACTGAAACAATCCGGTCCGATTTCTTGTCTCATGCGGGCCATCACCTCAAATGCTTCTAAGGTGTTGCGGCTGGTCGTAGATAAGACGGTGCGGTCGAACATGAGTCCTCCCGGAGCAGCGATGGCCTCACTTAATAAATCGATACGCTGACTTTCATTCAAAGCAAGATAATCTACTTGTATTGCCGCTGCTAGAATTTCTGCTACCGCCTCAGAGTGTCGGGTGGATTCCTGACGCACGTCTAGTTGCATCAAATGGAAGCTAAAGGTTTCAGCCAGACGGATTAAATCATGTAGCTCCAAGCTTGCAATCGCTGCATCGCCGTGACCGCGTAAGGACGTGTATATCAGACGTAGATCATCCAAAAATGCATTTATACCCAGATACGCATGACTATTCGGCAAAACTGGCTTGCCTTGCAAATTTAGTTGAACCTGCAATAAAGAGCATTCCATGCGATACTTCATCAAGGTAAGTTTGTGGCGATAAGGCTCTTGTAAATAGGGTTTTTCCAACTCTGTAACCGTGGCACCTAGAAGAGTTCGATCGATTTCTAAGCTATTTATAAATTCTTCTGATAGTGCACAGAAGCCATCAGAATGGGAAAGCTGGCCGCGTAATTCATCTAGGCGACGAACATATTCTTGTAAAATAGTTTGTGCCTGCATACGCAGAGCCAATACCGTCGTTTCCGAGGTGACATTAGGATTACCGTCTCGGTCACCCCCAATCCAAGAACCGAAGTTTAAAAAACTCGGGATGCGGATTTTTTGAGCCACCTCTTCACCATAAACGTCACTAATTGAGCGTTCAAAATTACGGTAAACTCGTGCCGTCGCTTCGAAAAGTGAGAGCGAGAAAAAGAACAGTCCCGCATCAATCTCATCGGCAACGCCTAATTTACGCGCTCGTACCTCGTCAGTTTTCCACAGCATTTGAATCTGACATTGCAGGCGTTTGAGGGCTTCTTCATGAAAATAGCCTTTAATTTGATTATTACCTAATACTTTTAGCGATAGAAATACATTACGTAACGCGCTTTTAACGGTACGGCGTTTCACTTCTGAGGGATGAGCCGTTATTACCGGTAAATACAACAGTTCATTAAGCAGAACTTGGAGTTTATCCTCGCTGACGCCTGATTCCTTAAGCGTTAGCAAGGTGTCGTGAAATGACCCCGGCCAATAGTGACCGCCTTCCTCGGCTTTCTGGCGACGGATGCCTAAATAATGGGATTCTTCGGCTATATTAACCAGACTAAAATACAGATTAAATGCCCGCACAACTTCGCCAATCGCCTCAGGATCTAGATCCTCGACGGTTTCTTGCAAATGGGTGCGCTTGGACAGGCTATCGTTAATCGATGTTTCTGCAAAACGACTTTGCAGTTCTTCAACAGTAGCAACCGTTTCAGGTCTCGCCTGAGCTTTTAATACCTGCGTCAATACGGAGTCTATCTGGCGAATCGAGTCATCGAGTTCTTTATCTTCAAAGAGTATGTTCACGGCTAGATTCCTTATAATGAAAAAAGCAAAATAGTTACAGGGGGTTAACAAATTAAAGGTTATTGATAATTAATGTATCTTCATAAAAACTGACTTCACCCGTTGAAATATCATGTATACCACCCACAATTGCAATGTTACCTGATGCAATCATGTCCTTTAAAATAGAACTGCGTTCAATAACAGCAAAAACTGTTTTTTTCACATTAATGGATGTCACTTTTTCTACGAAATCGGCGTTCCCTGAATGCCTATTTTCAGTTTCAGTTTTTTCAGCAAAAACCGCTGGCTGAATTTTATTTAACAGTGCAGTCATGTTGCCCATTTCCATATGATCGCAAGCCCCTTTTATAGCACCACATTTAGTATGACCCAACACAACAATTATTTTTGACCCTGCAACTTTGCAGCCAAATTCCATGCTGCCCAAAATATCTTCATTAATGATATTGCCGGCAATCCGTACACTTAGGACATCACCTAATCCTTGATCAAAAATCAATTCAACAGAAGTACGAGAATCTATGCAACTTAAAATAACGGCAAACGGGTGTTGTGAGTCGGAGGTTTCATTGACCTGTTCAAGGAGATTTCGGTGGAACTTGAGATTATTGACAAAGCGTTTATTACCTTCTTTTAATAAATCTAATGCAATTGCGGGGGTGATTGTATCTTGAATTTCTTTGGTGACTGTTCTCATGATTTTTTTGTTCGAAGCTTATGATAGTAAATGCACTGAAAAAGATAGTATCACTATCTTTACAAAGTGTAAAACTTTCGGTTATGCTTTTGTCATGGACATACAATTAAAAATCAATATGAATGAAAAACTATTTCTCAGGGATCCTGAACAATCCGAACTGGGAAAAAAAATCATTCTGCACAGCATTCATTTAATCCACAAAAATGGATTTGAAGCCTTTACTTTTAAAAAACTGGCCTTAGTTATCGGTACAACTGAGGCGAGTATTTACCGATATTTTGAAAACAAGCACCGATTACTGATCTATCTGACTGCATGGTATTGGAGTTGGCTTGAATACCAAGTTACTTTTCAAATTAACAATATCGACGACCCAATTTTTAAGCTCAAGACTGTGATTAAATTATTAGCAACCTCTTTAGAAAACGATAACAACACCCTTTATGTCGATGAAAGTATCCTGCATCAAATAATAATCACTGAAGGCACTAAGGCTTATCTAACTAAACGAGTATCTGAAGATAATAAAGATCACTTATTTAAACCTTATAAAGACCTTTGTGCAGTTATTGGCAATATGATTTTGGAGTGTAATCCCAATTACAAATATCCTAAGTCATTAGCCTCTACTATTATTGAAATGGCGCATTTCCAGAATTTTTTTATGAATAACTTGCCTTCCTTAACCGACTTTGGCCAAGAAAAAAATGAAACTGAGATTGTTAGTTTTTTAGAAGACTTAGTATTTTCTAGTATAAAAAAGCCTTGATCGTTTAACTCTATTGCTAAATGACATTGATAGCTTTTTGTAAAATCATTTTTGATAGTTCAATTTACTATATTTACAGGCATGAAGATAAAACAAGTAAAAGTTTTTTTGTTGTTTATGCTTAACTTTATCGATTAACAGCTTCATCCTAAACTGATAATTTTTATGTGAATTACACCAAACCCCCATTGCATTTCACAAATACCTGTATAACGCAATATCCGAATTTTATGCTACACAATTTACGTCCCCTCCATCTCAAAATACCCTGCCTACCATTTCTGGCTAGACTAAATATAGGACAACCCCTAGCCAAATAGCAAAGCGTAATCGAAGATTTACAGAGCACAACTTTCTTCGATTCCGTTTTACTTCATCGAGGCTACTGGCTAACTGACTTAAGCGAGAAATAATGATTATTCGCCTTTAAAAATGAGTTACCAGATGCACCGTAAACCCGACGTGGTGCGAAGTTTCCCATCAGCAGTAATAAGAGCGGCCCGATGTGAGATAGCGGTCGCCGCAATTAATCTGTCGCCCGGATCACCATGAGCAATAATACCGCTTTCAGCCAAGGCAGCAATCGCGGGTGTAAGCTAGCGATAATCCACCATAATTCGAAGTGATTAAGTAAACGTCTCTTAGACGCTTCCACGTAAGGTTTTTTGTTCGAATGCTTTTGAGTATATACGGCAGTTTGCTGTCGCGAAACCACCCTATAACTTAGGGATTTAGCTGTTCACGAAACTTGTAAATTGATGTAGTTCGGAATAAGACCACCTAAGCGAAGCGCATGGTGGGATTTTCGGGCACAGGCGTAATGCGTTTGCCCACCATTTATCAAATGAGATGTGGGCAGAAAAGATTTACCCACCCTACCCGGCTGCCGAAAATTAAAGTTTTTGTAGCTTGGGGTGAAGCAACGCGAACCCCAACAAATCGCGTGTTGCGTTGGGGTTCGTTATCACTCACCCCAACCTACGAGCTTTTTTACGCGGGAGAATAAGCTGTAGGCCGGAATAAGTCCACCCAAGCGTAGCGCGTGG
>Ga0194037_1001963_pt1 | contig 14228 bp, 11 predicted proteins | sample JunL306m_MetaG_FD_148653 | JGI IMG/M metagenome (GOLD analysis project Ga0194037, IMG submission 148653) | Anoxic zone freshwater microbial communities from boreal shield lake in IISD Experimental Lakes Area, Ontario, Canada - Jun2016-L304-6m | ecosystem: Environmental > Aquatic > Freshwater >...
AACAACTTGCATATTTAGGTCTTCCCAAAGAGGAGTCTCTATGCTCGACATGGATTTCTCAACAAAACAATCCTGAACTGCACCAATTATGGGAAAATCTCTCACAAGTTCTGCGTGCCTGCCAAAAAATTAATTCACTAAATGGTATGATGCTTCAGAAGTTAAGCTTATCTAACCGTAATGCAATCCAAGCTTTAATTGGCAAGGATCCGACTCAAAGTCTTTATGGTCCTGGTAGCGCTTCTTCAAATATGTCAAACTTTAATATATTAGGTTGATAATTAGTTTCTTGTTAAAATTGCTAGCAATTTTGTAAGCTTTCCCTAATTCCTTTTGTAAGAATAGTCTTAATGAACAATTTAAATTCTCGTAATCTTGTAATAGTCGATGACCACGCGATTGTTCGCCAAGGTCTCAAAATGCTTATCAACTCACAAGATGGTCTTGAATTGGTGGCTGAAAGCGATGGCACTGATAATATCCTTGATTTATGTCTAAAAAATAAACCTGATTTGTTGATGCTTGATATCACTCTTCCTAATACAAACGGTATTGAGCTGATTAAACAAATCAAAAAAGAAATCCCAAAGCTGCCAGTCCTTATTTTTTCCATGCATGATGAGAACTTATATGCCATGCATGCCATTAAGGCAGGTGCTGCCGGTTATCTTCATAAGAATCAGCCTTTTGAAAAATATTTAGAGGCTATTAATACGGTTCTCGATGGTAAAAAATATCTAAGTCCTACGATGGTTCAGCTCATTGCTGATCGTATTCATACGGGTGATGATGAGAGTCCTCAAGATAAACTGTCCTTCAGAGAGTTCCAAACCCTCAAAATGCTGGCATCTGGTCTGACTGTTTCTGATATTGCAGAAAAATTATTCTTATCCGTCAAAACTATTAGCATGTACCGTAGCCGTATTTTACAAAAATTAAAGCTCAAAAATAATTCAGAACTGATTAGTTTTGCAATTAAAAACAAACTCTTAGACTAATAAATTCACCTTCCTTTGTGAAGGCTCGAATTGCAGTCAATTTACCTAGTTTTTCAGGCTTTATATCGTTCTAATTTCCTGAATAATCTAATTAATGGAAATTGTTTCATTAGATTAGAAAGTTTGAGGGGAAGAGATTGGCTGAAGAAAGCGATTTGGAAAAAACCGAATCGGCCTCGCCGCGAAAGATAGAAAAAGCTCGAGAAGCTGGGGATATTCCCCGGTCTCGAGAATTAGCTACTTTTTCAATTCTTGCGGCTGCTACTGCTGGCTTTTGGCTTGTTGGCCAAACGCTATATGTGCATTTACAAAAAAATATGCGGGAAAGTTTAAGCTTTAAAACAGTCCCCACTTTCGATGCAGAATTCCTCATTAGCAATTATGCAACTTTAATGCTTGACCTGGTTATCACCTTCTCCCCCTTTATCGGCATCATCGTGGTAACCGCTTTAATCACCCCACTTCTGATCGGCGGCTGGTCTTTCACCACCGGTAATTTAGCTCCTAACTTTGGTAAATTAAATCCGGCTAGTGGTCTTGCAAAAATTATTTCGATCAACTCATTGGTCGAACTCATTAAAGCCATCGCAAAAGTCATTTTTATTTGTCTTGCCGCATGGTATTTAGTGAAGTCGCACCTTCTTGATGTGATGGCATTATTATCTCAACCCATTGAACTGGGCGGAGCTCATCAAATGGAATTGATTTTATTAAGCCTTACTGTACTAGTAGGTACCTTAGCATTCATTACGATGATTGACGTTCCTTATCAATTATGGACTTACAACAAAAAATTAAAGATGACCAAACAAGAAGTAAAAGATGAAGCCAAAGAGTCTGAGGGTAACCCTGAAATAAAAGCTAAAATCCGTCAACAACAACGTGAAATGGCGCGTCGTCGCATGATGTCTAAAGTTCCGACTGCCGATGTAGTTATTACCAACCCAACACACTACGCAGTTGCGCTTGCGTACCCTGAAGATTCAAATCGCGCACCTGTAGTCGTTGCTAAAGGTCTTGATGATGTGGCGATGGTCATCAGGGAGTTGGCTAGCGAACATCATGTCTTAATTGTGGAAGCTCCTCCATTAGCCAGAGCACTTTATGCAATGACGGAACTCGATGATGAGATTCCGCCAAGTCTTTATAACGCTGTGGCACAGGTATTAGCTTACGTATTCCAACTACGGACGTTTAAAGAGGCCGGACAAATCGAACCTGATTTTCCGGATCTGCTTGAACTTCCTCCTGGCCTAGATCCTTATGATGCGATCAAACCAGCAGCTAGTATGATGGAGACTGCTTGATGGATTTGAATAAGATCATGCGCAATCTAAATGCTAAGGCGCTAACGGCGCCTTTGATCGTCATCATTATTTTGATGTTGATGGTACTTCCGATTCCAGCATTTTTATTAGATATATTTTTCACCTTTAATCTAGCCTTATCTATCATTGTTCTCTTAACCGCTCTCTATACGGTCAGGCCTCTAGACTTCATGGCTTTTCCGTCTGTTTTGTTGGTGACTACGATGCTGCGCCTTTCCTTAAACGTTGCCTCTACGCGTATCGTTTTAACTGAAGGTCATACGGGTCCTGATGCAGCAGGTAAGGTGATTGAGGCTTTTGGTCACTTCTTAATTGGTGGTAATTATTTAGTCGGTACAGTAGTCTTCATCATCTTAACGATCATTAACTTTGTGGTGGTTACTAAAGGTGCTGGTCGTATTGCTGAAGTTGGTGCTAGGTTTGCCTTAGATGCGATGCCTGGTAAGCAAATGGCGATTGATGCTGATTTAAACGCAGGTCTCATTGGTGAGGCGGATGCGCGTAAGAGAAGAACTGAAGTCGCTCAAGAAGCTGAGTTTTACGGCGCAATGGACGGTGCTAGTAAATACGTTCGTGGTGATGCTGTGGCTGGTATCGTGATTACGGTCGTCAATATGATCGGTGGTTTACTGGTCGGTACGATGCAACATAATTTGGAATTCTCACGCGCGCTTGAAACTTATACGCTTTTAGCGATTGGTGATGGCCTGGTTGCACAAATTCCGTCTTTGGTGATCTCTTTAGCAGCAGGTGCCGTAGTTTCTCGTGTTGCGAGTGATCAAGATATTAGTAGTCAATTAGTCAATCAAATTTTTAAGCGTACTCAGGTCCTCTACATTACTGCAGGAATTGTTGGCGTAATGGGTTTAATCCCAAGAATGCCGCACTTTTCTTTTCTGTTATTTGCTTTAATTTTAGGTGGTGCGGCTTATTTCTTTGCCAAGAAAATGGCTGCCGAAAAAGCAACTCAAGCTGCACCAGCCCCTCCAGTTGCAAGCCCTGAATTAGAGGAAGCAACATGGAAAGATGTGACACCAATTCAAACTCTTGGTCTTGAAGTGGGCTATCGCCTTATCAGTTTGGTCGATAAAAATCAAAATGGGGAATTACTTGGCCGCATTAAGGGTATTCGGAAGAAATTTGCGCAAGAGATTGGTTTTCTTCCACCATCAGTCCATATTCGCGATAATCTCGAACTTCGTCCAACTGCTTATCGCATCACCTTAAAGGGTGTTGAAATAGGTACTGGTGAAGCAAACGTTGGGCAATATATGGCGATTAATCCAGGCATGGTTTCTGGGGAAGTCACAGGAACTGTTACTACTGATCCTGCCTTTGGCTTACCCGCGATTTGGATCGATGCGAATATTCGTGATCAAGCTCAAGCCCTTGGCTATACAGTGGTTGATGCTGGCTCAGTCATAGCGACACATCTCAACCATTTAATCTCGGTTCATGCTTCTGAACTCTTGGGTCGTCAAGAACTCCAGGCTTTACTGGAGCACCTAAATAAAGAAGTTCCAAAATTAGGCGATGATTTAACTCCAAAAGCTTTGCCGTTGACAGTAGTTCATAAAGTACTGCAAAATTTATTGGCTGAGGGTGTCAATATCCGCGATATGTTCTCCATCGTGGAAACATTAATCGAATATGCCCCGCAGTCTCAAGACCCTAGTTACTTAACTTCTCAAGTTCGTGTAGCTCTGGGCAGATCAATCGTACAACAATTAGCTCCTGGAAATTCAGAATTACCAGTAATGACGCTTGATACGCGACTTGAAAAATTATTATTACAAAATTTACAAACCAATAATGCTGGTGATACAGGTATAGAGCCTGGTCTGGCAGATACTTTAGTGCGTCAAACGATTGAAGCAGCTCAAATTCAAGAACAACTTGGGCATTCCCCTGTACTTTTGGTTCCTCACCAATTACGTAATACTTTATCGAAATTTTTACGAAGAACACTGCCACAATTACGTGTTCTTTCTCAAGCAGAATTACCTGACAACAGGTCAATAAAAGTAACTAACCTCGTAGGAGCTCTTGGATGAAAGTTCAACGTTTTATAGGTATCAATGGGCGTGAAGCGCTAGGCTTGGTAAGGCTAGCTCTCGGGCCTGAAGCCATGATTCTTTCTAACCGTACCGTTGCCCAGGGTATCGAAATCCTTGCTTGTAGTTCAAAGGACTTTAACGGAATTATTGAAAGTACCGAAAATACGATTTCAACTCCCCCCATTTTAAGAACTGAACCGAAATTAAGGCCTCCTGCTGCGGCTGTAATGCCTGATATCTCTGAGCTCATGGGTGAATTAAGGGCAATGAGAAATTCACTTGAATCTCAAATTGCTGAAATCTCATGGGGTAACCAGCAATCGAAAACTCCTGCAAAAAACGGCATCTTAAGAGAACTTCTCAATCTTGGTTTTAGTGCAAGTTTATCCCGCTATTTATCTGAAAATACACCTTCTCAAATGAGTATGGAGGAAGGTCTTCGGTGGGCAAAAAATGTATTAATCCGTAATCTTTCTGTGATCAATAGTGAAGACGATTTTTTAGATAATGGTGGTGTATACGCTCTAGTTGGTCCAACCGGCGTAGGAAAAACCACTACAACAGCTAAATTAGCTGCGCGTTATGTGATGCGTCATGGCACTAAGAATTTAGCTTTAATCACAACTGATGGCTACAGGATTGGTGCTCATGAGCAATTACGTATTTATGGAAAAATTCTTGGCGTGATGGTCCATTCTGTAAAAGACGAAGTTGATCTTCGTATCGCTCTTGAAGAATTAAAGTCTAAACATATGGTACTAATCGATACCGTCGGCATGAGCCAACGAGACCAAATGGTTACAGAACAAATAGCGATGCTCAATGGCACTAAATTTCCTGTAAAACGTTTGTTGTGCTTAAACACTACTAGTAATATTGAGACTCTCAATGAAGTAGTTACAGCGTATCGTGGCTCAGGCGTTGAGGGTTGTATTCTCACCAAGCTTGATGAAGCCGCTGTTTTAAGTAATACGATTGATGTAGTGCTTCGTCAAAAACTCAAGTTATTCTATACGGGTACTGGACAGCGTGTTCCAGAGGATCTTGAGGTTGGAAATGCTAAATCTTTAGTAGAAAGTGCCTTTAAGAAATTAGTTGATGATGAGTCTTCTCAATATGAAGATGCTGAGCTTTCTACGTTAATGTCGATGAAGTCAGCCCGAGAAGATGCGAGTGTGAGGGATATTTATGTTGCATAGTATGGTAGAAGATCAAGCCGCGGGATTGCGGCGGATGCTCGGTAAGCAAAACACCAAGAATTTTGTTGTGTTATCTGCCATCGCTGCGTCGCAAAAGAATTCCTTCTTATTAAATTTGGCTTCTTCATTGATTTACGCTGGTAATAGTACGCATATTTTAGATATGCGTACAGATCAGTCTGGAGTGAGTGCTCGTGTCCAATCCTTGATTAAGTCAAGCCTTTGGGACATTGCGAAAAAAAGCCAACCCTTACAGGCATGTTTTTATGAATTCATTCAAGGTGGAAGAATCAGTCAGTTATCCAAGTTAGCAATTTCTGAAATTGTTAGCCAAACATCGACCATTGATCACCTTTCCAAAATTATTCAATCTTTATCGATGGATTCTAATATTTGGTTATTGGATGCCGATCTTAAACAAGATAATCCCTATTTAATAACGGATTTTGTTGAGAGTGAAACAATTTTGATTGTTTCAAGCTCTCCCAGTTCTATCAAAAATGGCTATAGTCAATTAAAACATATCGCCAATAACTATGGTCGACGTAAAATTGGGCTTTTAGTGATCAATGCGGATGATGCTCAAGCGCAATTAATTTATAAAAATATTGCTACAGCGTCCAAGGATTACTTGTCTGTTCAACTAGACTTTGTAGGATTTATTCCTGAAGATGACTACTTAAGTAAATCGGCGCTTCTTGGTAAATCAATCATCGACGCTTTCCCCCTGTCTAAAGCCTCACATGCCTTTAGAACAATCGCTGAGTCGCTTATGAACAAAAAATCACCAAGCTTCGTGCCAAAAATATCCCTCAACTCTCAACCTCTTGTATTGGAGCACTAAGATGTACGATGCTAAAGGACGTGCTGATCGTGATCTTGTCTTTAAAGATCATATGCATTTGGTGAAGAAATTGGCTCACCAATTAAAAGCTAAACTGCCTCCTAATGTAGAAGTGGATGACCTCATTCAAGCGGGCATGATCGGCTTACTCGATGCTTTGTCAAAGTATGAAGAAACCGCTCTGGCACAATTTGAAACATATGCCGTGCAACGTATTCGTGGGGCGATGTTAGATCAGCTGCGTGAAAGCGACTGGATGCCGCGCGGTATCAGAAAAAATATGCGTAAAGTTGAGATGGTACTCAATGAGCTTCAACAAGAACTTGCCCGGCCGCCAACGGAAACTGAGGCCGCTAAAAAAATGCAAATTTCTTTGTCCGATTATCAACATATCTTAACGGAAGGTGCTGGTCACCAACTCATCTATTTTGATGACTTCCATGATGGTGATGGTGATAGCGCAGATCATTTCTTAGATCGGTTTTATGCGGATACGTCACAAGATCCATTGCAAGCATTAATTAATGTCGGCTTTAAGGCTGCCGTGATTAAGTCGATTGATAACTTACCTGAACGTGAAAAACTACTCATGGGTCTTTACTATGAACAAGAGTTAAATTTAAAAGAAATTGGTGCGGTAATGGGTATTACAGAATCACGTGTTTCACAACTCCATAGCCAAGCAATTGCTAGAATGCGTGGTATTTTGAGGGCCCAAAAATGGACTGGGGTAGCTTAATTGGGCTTTTGATTGCAATCTTTGCAATCTTAGCCAGTCATTTATTAGAAGGTGGTCTGCTGCAGTCATTGATTCAGCCTACTGCGTTTTTGGTAACAGTGGGCGGTACTGCTGGTGCGGTTATTCTCCAATTTGGCATACCGCGTGTGTTGCGCGCCATCCGCTTGATGCGCAGAGCTTTCACTCCAGATAAAGAGTTTTGCGATGATTTACTTGCTTCAATCGATCTTTGGGCAAATACGGCAAAAACTGAAGGCTTACATAAGTTAGATATGCATCTTGATGAATCAGCAGAGCCTTTTATGTCGCGCGGACTGACCTTGCTTGCGGATTATAAGTCTCGTAATCAAATTTTAGAAATTTTAAAAATGGATATTGTGAGCTATGAGCGTGCTAGTAAACTTGCCATCAAAGTCTGGGAAGCTGCCGGCGGATATGCACCAACGATCGGTGTTTTAGGGGCGGTGATGGGCCTCATCCGCGTGATGAGCCACCTTGGGGAACCTGAACTTTTAGGCGCTGGGATTGCCATAGCCTTTGTGTCTACACTTTATGGAGTTGGATTATCTAATTTAGTTTTTTTACCTATCGCTAATAAATTAAAGTACTCCTTACAACACGAAGTTTTAAAGCGAGAAATGATCGCTGAGGCGCTTTACTATATGTCGAAGGGTGAACACCCTGCCATTATTAAAGAACATATCAAGAGCCACTGGTACTCCGATGAAGAATAATATTCGGCAAACCGCTTCGTCAGCTGATGAAGATGATGATGACGATGCTAATCGGTGGCTTCTACCGTATGCTGACTTTGTGACGCTTTTGTTGGCGGTCTTTGTTGTTATGTACTCAGTATCGAATGTTGAAGAATCTAAGTTTAAATCTCTATCTGAATCTTTAAGTGTCGCTTTAAATGTTAAAAATACGGAAGCCAAAAGTAGTCTTTTTGAATCTGACAAAGCCAGTGCTTTGATTCAATCAAGGAAAAGTAAAGAAGAACAATTTCTAGAATTAAATTCGACTCTACAAAATGATTTAGCCCCTTTACTTGCGCTAAATAAAATTAAGATCGTCCAAATCAAAGGTGGCATCAACATTATTATTAATGACAGTCTTTTATTTAAATCTGGTCAAGCTCAAATAGATCCTGGCTTTGATAAGGATTTGAATCAAATTTCCAGTATTTTAAGTAAATATCCGAATCAAATTCAAATCGAAGGTCATACGGATAGTAGTCGCATTAATTCCGGTTTGTATCCTTCCAATTGGGAGCTATCCTCTGCCAGAGCTAGTAGCGTTGTCCGGGCTTTTATTGCCAATGGCGTACCTGAAAATCAATTATTAGCTATTGGTTATGCTGCAAATCAACCTATAGAATCCAATAGCAGTGAAGAAGGCCGATATCGCAATCGTCGGGTAACGATTAAGATCATTGGCTCTTCGAAAGAATCTCCATAATTTTTCTGTCCAAAACAGTTATTTCAACTGGCTTTGTTAAGTAGCTATCCATCCCACTCTCAAGACAAAGATTTTCATATTGATTACTTATATTTGCTGACATTGCAATAATCGGGATATTTTTATAGGCATGATTCGATGACCGTATTTGTTGTGTGGCTTCTATCCCGTTTAATTCAGGCATATTAATGTCCATTAAAATACAATCATAATGATCATTTTCAAGCATATGAAGTACTGCATTTCCATTCCCTGCAATACTCGCATTGTAGCCTAGACTTTCCAGCATCATCTGCACGATCTGCGTATTAAGTTGATGATCATCTGCAATCAAAATATTGTATTGCTTCTCAAATATGGTTCCTTGTAACTCTTCCTTCATCTGCTTAAGTCTTTTAATTGGCTCATACTCATTTTTATCTAAAATATATACCGCTTTTTTGAATAAATTGAGTGCTTTAGCAGGCACCAACTCAGCCTCTCTAACCCCCTCTGCAAAGACTTGCGCTCTGTGTGTAATGTCAGTTGATGTGTGTAGATAGATTGCTCTTGTTGATAAATCTAGATTGCTCCAAACCTGAATATCTTTAAAGTACTTTAAACCTTTAATCTCACCTACGTCCTCTTCTATAAAAATTAAATCTGGTGGGTTTGATTTGCGTTTTAAGCTCAAAAAATACTTTCTGATATCTAAGTATTGATCATAGACATCCACATGAGCACCCTGAGCCTCTAATAGGGACTGTACCTCGTCTAATCTGCCCTGATTCTTTTGTGCAAGAAAGACAATATGCTTTGAAGTCATTTCTTTTACTTGGAGGTCCTGATTGACCTGATCACTTATTCTCATGGGTATTGAGAAATAAAAATGACTTCCAACTGCAAACTCACTCTCAAACTGTATTGCACCACCTAATAATCGTACTAATTTCTGGGAAATAGTTAGACCTAATCCCCCAACAGAATCTTGCTTAAATGATACGTTTTTTATCCGGCCGTACTGTTTAAAAATCGTGTCACGTTTTGCTTTTTCAATTCCAATACCAGTATCAAAAATATCAAAACGAATAAAAGGTATTGAGGGATTTTTATCATTAGCTTGCATTGAAAACTGAAATTTAACCAATCCATGTTCAGTAAATTTAATTGAGTTTCCAATGAGATTAATAAGGATTTGCCTCAGTCGTAACTTATCCGTCATAAAAGTTAAGCCATTTAACTCTATGGGCATTTCATAGAAAAAATTAATTTTTTTAATTTGCGCCAATGCTCCTAATGTATCCAATAATTCATTAGCTAGCTCATTCAATGTCAACGGTTCCTGCAGTAAATTTATCTTTTGAAACTCAATATGCGAATTATTAAGGGTTTGATCCACAATTAAATTCATTATTTGGCCAGACTGGCTAACCGCTGATGCGTAATATTTTTGCTCAGTACTTAAGTTGGTTTTTAGTAAAAATCCCACCATCCCTAAAATACCATTTAAGGGTGTCCTTAACTCATGGGCTAAGCTATTAATCAAGGAGTCTTTTTCCAGCTGAATACGCCTTAAATTTTCTTCCTCAATTATTTTCTTTTGCAGTTGAATCCCTCGTCGCACCATAAAAATAAACATTAAAACAAGGGCATTACATATCAGAAAGACCGCTGCACTGATATTAAACGGTGTAATTTTTAAAATGCTGTAAATTTTGATTTTTAGCTTGATGCCGTTATAAGAAAGTACATTTGATACGATGGATTTATCTTCCTCCAAAGCTAACTGTTCTTGAACTCTTATATCCGATACCCCAAGATTGTCCGTCCTTACAGGCTCTGAATTAGGGATGTTAACAATTCTTGTTACAGCCTGATCTTGGTAAAGGTAGTCTTTTGTTGTAGAGGTATCGGAAAGGTATTCTCGCAACCAACCTATAAATGGATAACCCCCAGCAGTATTTTCAGGCAACAACTTACTTAATTTTTTAAAATCAACGACATGTATTAATATTCGATTTTTATTACCCTTCGTACCCATTGAAGCTGAGATATTTTTAAATACAAGGACCAACGGCTCTTTCTCACCTGCATCATTGACTATTTCTTCATATGCAAAAACCGGGGAGGCTAGAGAAAAAGAACCCTCCTTATAAACCTTATCCAAATTTACCAACACGCTATTTTTAAGTTTTACTAATTGACTCTCAGAGAAGCGGTTATCATTTTTGAGTATGGTTTTATAAACCACATTATTTGAGACTTGATTACCAGAAGGCTTCTCAATCCAATATTGGGCGAGAAGATAAGGCATATTATCATTTGTTAAATCTTGCTCAATGCGCGGTGTTTTTGAAGTTGAGGAAGAGCTTAAGAGTTCTGCATACAAATTAATCATATGCTCTTGCGCCATCAGTCTCTCTCTAATTAACTCTGTTTTTAAATACAATATATTATTTAAAATCAGGGTCGTTCTTGCCGCAGTACCCTGATAAACAAAAAATGCAATAACGCTGGATAAAACTAATCCTAAAAAGTATAAGTAGATAAAAGAATTTGCCCGAATTCGCATTTTAAAGATAAAAAACTGTCATAGAAAATATATTATTATTGTAAGACTCAAAAACAATATAAACGTAATGATATCTTACATGCACTATATTAATTTACAGCAGATTGATAAATTAAGGCAGTTTATGTCTCAAGCACAATTATTGGGCATGATCAAGAATTTTTTTGATCCAATAAGCTCTGGGAAGGACTCCTTATCCCAAAGCTTAATGAGTCATGATGTCGATTCTGCCTTAAAAATCGCGCATTTTATTAAAGGGTCTTCTTCTTTCATGGGTATGCAAGGCATTTATGACTTCTGTGTCCGCATAGAGACAGAGCTAAAATTAAAGAAAGACCCACCATTTGAACAGTTGCAACTTGAACTTGAATCTATTTGGATTGGTTCAGAAGCTGAAGCCAACAACATTTACTCAACTAAATAGTTGGTGAAATTTCCGTTCGGCATTCTCCAAGTCCAATACGAACGGCGTCTTTGCTTACACAATACGCTTTGAAGATAACCGTATCTCCATCTTCCAAAAAGCTTCTTTGCTCACCATGATCTAAGGTAATAGGTAACTTTCCACCTTGTGATAACTCAAGTAAAGAGCCTGCTTGCTCTGATAACTCGCCAGACAAAGTTCCTGTCCCAAATAAATCGCCAGAACTTAAATTACACCCATTACTAGCGTGGTGCGTAATTAATTGCGCGACTGTCCAATAAGCGGCGTGAGAAAACTCAGAAGATGCAATTTTTTGCGCCGCTATATTTTGCTCTTTCATCGCTGGTGTTAATAAATAGATTTCTAATTCGATTTGAATGGCTCCACTAGATCGATTAGCTTTACTTTCTAAATAATCTAAAGGCTGTGGATCTTGCTCTTTTCTATTCCATGGGGCTCTAAATGGTGCTAAGGCATGTTTAGTGACAATCCACGGCGAAATACTGGTGGCAAAGTTTTTCGCCAAAAATGGCCCAAGTGGCATTGCCTCCCAAGCTTGAATGTCTCGAGCTGACCAGTCATTTAAAATACACATACCAAAAAAATGCTCTTCGGCGTTTTCTATTGCAATCGGGTGACCTTGAGAATTAGACTTGCCAATAAAAACCCCTAACTCTAATTCATAATCAAGTTTTCTTGTCGCTTGAAAGTAAGGTGGCTTACCGCCACTTGCTCGGGTCTGCCCCACCGGTCGAACAATCGCTTTTCCAGAAGGAACGATTGAAGATGAGCGCCCATGATAAGCCACCGGAATCCATTGATAATTAGCTGCCAAAGGCTCATCTGGACGAAGCATCTTGCCAACGTTCGTGGCGTGGTGTATCCCGGAATAAAAGTCCGTAAAATCAGGAATCCTACAGGGTATCTGCATTTGTACATCTGCTTGCAAAATCAAACAATCTTTCAACTGATTTTGATATGCACTGTTATTTTCTAGCAATTGAATCAGAAATTTACGGCAGTTCTGCAAAACAACTTCTGGCATTGCCATATAAGCATTGAGGTTTGCCTCATCAAATGCTTGAAATGCCTCTTGAAGATTTTCTGGAATGGTGATTTTTTCAGAAAGCTGCGTCAACGGCAATATCTGGCTTCCAATGGCTATGCCGATATGCATTTTATGTTTAGCATCATTTAATAAATGAAAACTACCAAAGGGTAAATTTTCAATTGGAAAATCGCAATCCTCAAGATTGGCGCTTTCTACCCAACTACCTGTCGTTTTTTTATTCATTGTTGTATCCGTTTTAATTACTTTATTGACCCACAACGACGCCTTCGCGTCTTGGGTCAACGCCTCCCCATAAACCCCTGTGATCGATCCAGATCCCCTGAGTTCCACTATTCATTTCCCATTCTTTAATGGGATGTCCCATGGATTTTAGTTGATTTATTGTTCCTAACGATAATGTACTTATTTCAAGATCAGTTTCTATATTGCGACTACCTATATTAGGCAGTGCAATTGCTTCTTGAATATTCAGGCCCCAATCAATCACCCCCATAATCGTTTTGGCAACATAGTTAATGATTGCTGGCCCACCTGCAGATCCAACAACCATTTTTAATTGATCATGTTGATCAAAAATCATCACCGGTGCCATAGCACTTCGTGGTCTTTTTCCAGGCTCAACGCGATTAAAGATTTTTAAGCCATTTTGTTCGGGTATAAATGAAAAATCTGTCATTTCATTATTTAAGAAAAATCCATCCACCATGATTCTTGATCCAAAGGCTGCGGCAACACTTAATGTCATCGATACGGCATTCCCCTGTCGATCCACAATCGATAAATGACTTGTAGATGGAATTTCTGCGCTTTGATCAATACCAAGCTTTGATTGCTTTGTAACAAATTCACCAGCACTCGCTTGCTTCATACTGATATCTGAACGAATGAGTTTTGCCCTTTGCGCTAAGTAACTGGGTGCTAATAATTCTTTTACAGGAACTTTTCCAAAGGATGGATCGGCTATGTAAATATCTCGATCTGCATAGGCAAGTCTGCCAGCTTCTGAAAAATAATGAATCCCTTGATAGGATGTGGGGGAATAAGTCGTCATCGGAAACGACTCTAGTATTCCTAGAATCTGTAATAAAGTAATGCCTCCTGAAGATGGTGGGCTAATACCGCATACTTTAAATGCGCGATAAGGTCCGCAGATTACGTCACGTTCCACAGCTTGGTAATTTTTTAAGTCATCTTCATTGAGGATGCCAGGTCTTGGATGTCGACCTACGGCCAAAGCTATCTCTTTGGCCATCTGACCTTCATAAAAAACTCTTGCCCCTGATCGAGCAATGTTTTTTAATGTATTGGCTAATGGAAGATTGATTAATATCTGCCCTGTTTGTATTGGTGTTCCACTTGAGCTATAAAAATATTTTTTGGCGTTTTCTGAATACGCCAGAAAAGGATCTTTTTGTACTAATTGAGATAGTCTTGAGGACACCTCAAAACCACGCTCTGCAAGTTCAATGGTCGGCGCAAAAAGGTCTTGCCAAGGAAGCTTGCCATATTTTTGATGCATGAGCTCTAAAGCCCTCAGAAGCCCAGGCACACCAACTGA
>Ga0194037_1001965_pt1 | contig 14219 bp, 10 predicted proteins | sample JunL306m_MetaG_FD_148653 | JGI IMG/M metagenome (GOLD analysis project Ga0194037, IMG submission 148653) | Anoxic zone freshwater microbial communities from boreal shield lake in IISD Experimental Lakes Area, Ontario, Canada - Jun2016-L304-6m | ecosystem: Environmental > Aquatic > Freshwater >...
GATTGGCACGGTGATGACAGATGAAGAACAGGACGTTACCGAAGTGCATTTTGAAGTTTGGAATATGGATAAGAAAATTGATCCGCAATTGTGGCTGAAGGATTAACACTTGTCACTTCGAGTTTATCGAGAAGCTTCGATGACAAAACCATCTCGTATGTTTCGATTAACTCAACATGACAACGCACATTATTCGCTATAACAAAATCACTGCTACCGAAACCACACTTATCAATACCCAAAGCGCCACACCTTGAAGCAACGGTTTTACACCTACACTTTTTATGGCATCAAGCGAAAGTCCGGCACCAATAAGGAAAAGCGTTACAGTTAATCCTTTTTTTGCAAGTAAAACAAGGAGTGAATATTGAGTTGTATATTCAGGAAAATACGTTCCTATACACATTGCCAAAATATAAAATCCTATAAAATAAGGAATAGAAATTTTCTTTGTTTCACCTTTCGAAAACAATACCGTAATAATTGAAAGAGGAATGATCCATAAAGCTCTTTCTAATTTTATTGTTGTAGCAATTTGCAATGCTTCGTGCCCGTATTTTGCTGATGCTCCAACAACAGAACTGGTATCGTGAATGGCAATAGCACACCATAACCCGAATTGTTGTTGCGATAAATTTAGCCATTGTCCTATGGTTGGAAAAATTAATAATGCAACAGAATTTAAAATAAAAACTGTTCCCAAAGCAACACTCATTTGCTTTGCATCAGCATTTACAATTGGTGATACCGCGGCTATAGCGCTTCCACCACAAATAGCTGTTCCGCTTGAAATAAGAAAAGATGTTTTGCCGTCAACTTTCATCCACTTTCCAATTAACAACCCAAACAACAATGTGAGCGTGATTGAAAAAAAAGTAAACAGTAATCCGCTTTTGCCTGCTTCAATTGCATGATGAATATTCATTCCAAAACCTAAACCAATAACAGAAAATTTAAGCAGCCAACTTGTAGCTTTCTGATTAAATTGAATAAACGGATGACCTATTGTTTGTGCAATAATAAATCCGATCAATAATGCTAAAGGTGTGTCAATAAAGGGTGTGAAGCAGCAAATGATTGCTACAATAAAAATAATTTTTTTAACGAGAGAAGAAATTTGAACCGACATTTATTCTTACAAGACTATATCAAAATGGTTAATAATGCTGAATATTTTTCACTAGCGAACTTTGCGATATATTTTTCTTTGCGAGCTTAGCGATTAATTTTCTTTACCGCAAAGGCGCTATGTTTTACGCAAAGATCGCAATGATGTTCTGTTTAAATCGATGTCAATTTCAGTTCAATACAAGACTAAAGAATTAATTATTTAAAATAGAGTATAACTTTGTGTGCTTTGTGAAAACCTTCGTGCACTTTGTGTTTAAAATTTTACCACAAAGCTCACTAAAAAAAGCACTAAGGGCACCATTAAATTATATTATCCATTTCTTTTTTTAGCTCTGTTTCTTTCAACACCTCGGTTACGTGTTTTTGTTTTCGGTGGATTTTTTTTATGTGAACCTCCTAAATTAATTTTTTGGTTTTTTAGTTTTTTCTCTTGAACCACATCAACAGTTTTTTTCTTTGCAACAGCTTTCAAATAATTTTTTTCGGTGGTAATTGGTTTTTCAAATTCAGAAAAAACTTTCGATACTTCTATTTCTTTTGGTAGTTTCTCTATGGGGATTTTTATCTTCATCAACTCTTCAATTGCATCAAAATATTCTTCTTCAATTTTATTGATGAATGTGATGGCAGCACCAATTTTACCTGCTCTTCCCGTTCTTCCAATTCGGTGAATATAATCTCCTGAAATATCGGGAGTATCAAAATTTATGACATGTGTAACATCCGAAATATCCAAACCACGAGCAGCCACATCAGTAGCAATTAATACCATGCTTTTTCCTGATGCAAATTTTTCGAGTGCAGCAAAACGATTGTTCTGAGAATTTCGTGAATGAATCACTCCAACTTCTTCAGGAAATTTTTTTTCGAGTTGCTCAAATAATCTATCGGCTTGTTTGATGGTTGAAGCAAATACCAAAACTTTCGTCATCGTAGTATCTGTTTTGAGGAGATTTTCGAGGAGATTTAATTTAGTAACAAAGTTTGGGACGTGATAGGCTTTTTGAATAATTTTTTCGAGTGGTGTGCCATGAGCAGCAATTTCAATTTTTATTGGGTTGTTAAAAAATTGCGTGAATATTTTTTCTACTTCGCGGGTAAGTGTTGCCGAAAATAAAATGTTCTGTCTTTTCTTAGGCAGCAAATCTAAAATCATTGTAAGCTGGGCTCGAAACTCTTGTTCAAGCATTTCATCCACTTCATCAATCACCAATTTTTGAATTGAAGTTAGTTTCAATGAACCGATGGAAGCCAGGTCAATCAACCTTCCGGGAGTTGCCACCAAAATATCCAAACCATTAAACACCAACTTTTTTTGTGTGTTGATATTTGTTCCGCCATAAATTCCGCCAACTCTCACCGTCATATATTTTGTGAGCTTTTCAATTTCAGCAATTACCTGTGTAACCAATTCTCGTGTTGGCACTAAAATTAAAACCCTTGGATTTTTTTGTTCTGAGAATTTTAACAAACGCAAAATAGGAAGCAAGTACGCAAAAGTTTTTCCTGTACCGGTTTGTGCAATTCCCACCACATCTCTGCCCGACATGACTATTGGAACAGATTGAGCTTGAATAGGTGATGGATTTATAAACTCCAGTTCTGTTAATGCTCTAAGGATTGGAGTGTTGAGGTTTAGTTCTTCGAATGTCAAAATAATATTTTAAAGTATCGTGGATAAAGATTGCGAAGTTAAGCAACTTCGGTTAACCTTATAAAAACCTTTTCCTTTACTTTCGCATTTACTATTTATGAGTAATTTAAAAACCTGGATTTCTGCTTTCCGATTGCGTACGCTTCCGCTTGCAAGTGCGGCTGTGCTTATCGGTGCAAGTCTTGCCGATCTGCACCATTCGATGGATTTAACTATCACAGCTTTGTGTTTTACCACAGCAGTTGCTTTGCAAATTCTTTCCAATCTCGCAAACGATTATGGTGATTTTTCGAAAGGAACGGATAGCGAAAATCGTGTTGGAAATATGCGTGCCCTGCAAAGTGGAAATATTACACCTGCACAGATGCGTGTTGCTATTGTGTTGTTTATTGTTTGTTGTTTATTGTCTGGAGTTAGTTTACTGTACAAGGCTGCTGAAGGAAATATCAATGTTCAATTCATTACATTTTTTATCATCGGATTAGTTGCCATTGCTGCTTCCATTAAATACACCGTTGGCAAAAACGCTTATGGTTATAGTGGCTTTGGAGATATTGCCGTATTTATTTTTTTTGGTCCGGTTGCCATCATCGGAACATTTTTGTTGAACACACATTTTGAGTTTAATTTTAAAAATGATTGGATGATTATACTCCCTGCATCTGCGGTTGGATTGTTGAGTACTGCAGTTTTAAACACCAATAATATTCGTGATATCGAAAATGATAAAGCATCAAACAAAATAACTATTCCTGTAAAAATCGGATTAACAAATGCAAGAATTTATCATGCTGTTTTAATCGTTATTGCATTGCTGTTTTTTTTTATTTATAGTTTCACACATAATTTTAACTGGGTGATATTTTTTCAAATACCTGCTTCCATGTTCATCATCAAAAATCTTTTAGATGTATGGAAAACCTTGCCATCTGTGGCTTATAATAAATTTTTGAAAGAGCTTTCTCTCGGCATTTTGTTTTTTGTAGTGATATATGTTGTCACTAATTCGGCAGCACAAACATGGAATACTATTGATGGAATTATGAAGTTTGTAAAATGATTTTCTTTGGTTTTTTTAACACGAAGGCACAAAGAAAAATTTTAAATTTAAACGCAAAGAGAAGTTTTCACATAAGTAAGCAAAAAATATTATTCGAGATAAAAAGATGTCACCCCTAAAGGGGTTTTCAAATTGTTTGAAGATGGTTATATATTACCAATATTTAGCTCCTACGGAGCTTAAAATTAATTTAAAATCACATCTTTTGTAATACTAATTGAAAGTCCCAGGGGGACGAAATATTGGTAGCAAAACAAAAACACTAATTCTAAAAACCCCTTTAGGGGTGACATTAAAAAAATCGCATTAAATTTGGTCGCATTCTTAAAAAAAATGAACTTTCTGGCGACTTTTTTTAATACGAAAACACAAAGAAAAAATTAAAATTTAAGCGCAAAAAGAAGTTAGTAAATTAATAATATACCATAGCGAACTTTGCGAATATCTTTGCGTCCCGATAACTATCGGGACTAGCGGTTAAAAATCAAACGCAAAGGGCGCAATGCAAAATAAAAATTGATTAAGCATCTTAAAAAGAATGAAATTTCAAGCTTCATATATCAAACACGAATTGCAATTTTTAAAACCTGCAAAAACTTCTCGCGGTGAGATGCAAACGCATCCTGTTTATTATATCACGTTGAAGAATGGAAATGCGATTGGTATTGGTGAAGCCGCTCCATTAAAAGGTTTGAGCATTGATGCCATTGATGGATTGGAAGAAAAAATTAAACAATTTTGCATGCTCATCAATGAAGGAATTCATCCGCTTGATTTGGATATTGAAAAATTTCCGAGCGTGCGTTTTGCATTCGAATGTGCATTAAAAGATCTCGAAAATCCAACAGAACATATTTTGTTTGATACTGATTTTATCAGAGGAAAAGGCATTCCTATTAATGGTTTGGTATGGATGGATTCATCGGATGAAATGTTAAAACAAGCATTTAAAAAAGTGGAAGAAGGTTTTGATTGCATCAAATTTAAAGTTGGAGCATTAGATTTTGATGAAGAATGTAGAATGCTTGAAACCTTCAGAAAAAAATATTCCCATTCAAAAATTGAAATCAGATTAGATGCAAATGGTGCTTTCGCAACTGATGAAGCACTGCGTCAGCTCAAGGAATTGGAACGCTTTAATATTCATTCCATAGAACAACCCATCAGAGCAAAACAAATAGAAATGATGCAGGAAATTTGTGCAATATCAAAAATTCCTATTGCCCTCGATGAAGAATTAATTGGAGTGGATGTGTTGACCGAAGGGAAAAAATTATTGCAATTCATCAAACCAAAATTCATCATTTTAAAACCTACTTTACTTGGCGGTTTCTCTTTATCCGAACAATGGATAAAATATGCTGATGAACTAAATATCGGCTGGTGGGCAACTTCAGCTCTCGAATCAAATATTGGTTTAAACGCCATCGCACAATGGACTTCATCCTTGCAAACTAGCCTTCCACAAGGACTTGGAACCGGTAGTCTTTATAAAAACAATATTCAATCTCCATTAAAAGTTAAAGCCGGGTTCATCTTTTATGAAAACTTTTTAAACTGGCAATCGTTGAATGAGCTAGAACTTAGGAACTATTAATTCTATATTTTCTTTATTTTGCAGGTTCAATCTGAAAGGAAGTTTTCGGAAAATTTTATTGTAACAATGACTGAACAAAAAGATTATACTTTACGATTATCTGGTCTCGAACCGCTTATTATCAATGAGCTTACAAATTTTGTGAATATTGGTGAGCGCACAAATGTTACCGGTTCGGCAAAGTTTTTAAAACTCATCAAAGAAGGAAATTACGATGAGGCGCTTTCGGTTGCTCGTGAGCAAGTGGAAGGTGGTGCGCAAATCATTGATGTGAACATGGATGAAGGGATGATTGATGGTGAAGAAGCGATGGTTAAATTTTTACACTTGATTGCTTCAGAGCCTGATATTGCAAGAGTTCCGGTGATGATCGATTCGTCAAAATGGCCCATCATCGAAGCAGGATTAAAATGTGTGCAAGGAAAATCGGTGGTGAATTCCATTAGCATGAAAGAAGGTGAAGAGGCTTTTATCAAGCAAGCAAAAAAAGTTAAACTATATGGTGCTGCCGTTATCGTGATGGCTTTTGATGAAAAAGGTCAGGCAGATAGTTATGAAAGAAGAATTGAAATTTGCGAACGCGCTTATAAAATTCTCACACAAAAAGTTCACTTCAATCCAGCCGATATCATTTTCGATCCAAATATTTTTCCTGTGGGAACAGGCATGGACGAGCATAAAAATAATGCACTCGATTATTTCCGTGCTACAAAATGGATCAAAGAAAATCTTCCCGGAGCCCGTGTGAGCGGTGGTGTGAGCAATGTTTCATTTTCATTCAGAGGAAACAATACCGTTCGTGAAGCCATCCATTCAGCATTTTTATATCATGCCATTAAACATGGTATGGACATGGGAATTGTGAATCCGAGTATGCTTGAAGTATACAGCGATATTCCAAAAGATTTATTGGAACGTGTGGAAGATGTTTTGTTGAATAGACGTGAAGATGCAACTGAGCGATTACTTGAATTTGCTGAAACTGTTAAACGAAAAGGCAAAGCTGAAGTGATAGATGAAGAATGGCGAAAAGGCACAGTGGAAGAACGTTTGAGTCATGCCCTCGTAAAAGGAATTGTTGATTTTATAGATGCGGATACGGAAGAAGCGAGACAAAAATATGATAGACCGTTGCATGTAATTGAAGGTCCGTTAATGTCGGGAATGAGTGTTGTTGGTGACTTGTTTGGAAGCGGAAAAATGTTTTTGCCACAGGTGGTAAAAAGTGCGCGTGTAATGAAAAAAGCTGTTGCATTTCTGATGCCTTTTATGGAAGAAGAAAAACGCAAAACAGGAAACATGAGCACTTCACAGGGAAAAATTTTGATGGCAACCGTTAAAGGTGATGTGCATGACATTGGAAAAAATATTGTGGGTGTGGTGCTAGCCTGTAATAATTTTGAAATTATCGATATGGGTGTGATGGTGCCGGCAGATAAAATTCTTGCAAAAGCGATTGAAGAAAATGTTGATGTAATTGGATTAAGCGGATTAATTACTCCATCGTTAGACGAGATGGTTCATGTGGCAAAAGAGATGGAAAGATTGGGATTAAAAATTCCATTATTGATTGGCGGAGCAACAACATCACGTGTTCATACTGCTGTAAAAATCGATCAGAATTATGCCGGTTCTGTTGTGCATGTAATTGATGCGAGTAAAAGTGTTCCTGCTGTTCAAAGCCTTATCAGCAAAGAACATGGCGAAGCTTTTCATAAAAAAATAAAATCCGATTATGCTCAGTTCAGAGAAGATTATAAAAACAGAAAACGTGATAAAAATTTCGTGACAATAGAAAATGCACGAAAGAAAAAAGTTGATGTTGATGTTAAAGATATTGTTGCGCCATTATTTACCGGAACAAAAGTTTTTGAAGATTTTCCATTAGAAGAATTAAGAAGTTATATCGATTGGACACCTTTTTTCCAAACATGGGAATTAGCCGGTCGTTATCCTAAAATATTTGATGATGAAATTATTGGCTCTGAAGCAAAAAAATTATTTAATGATGCCAATCAGATGCTCGATGATGTAATTGCAAAAAAATTATTGAAAGCAAAAGCAGTTATCGGTTTCTGGCCTGCTAATGCAGAAGGTGATGACGTAGTTGTCAGTTCGAGCGGAGTCGAGAACACGTTTCATTTTTTAAGACAACAAAACGAAAAAGCCGAAGGACAAAATTATCATTGTCTTGCTGATTTTGTTGCTCCAAAAGAAAGCGGTATCACAGATTATATCGGAGGTTTTGCGGTATCAACAGGTTTTGGAATTGAGCCATTAGTTGAGGCGTATGAAAAAGATCATGACGATTACCATAGCATCATGATTAAAGCAATTGCCGATAGATTAGCAGAAGCCTTTGCAGAAAAAATGCATGAAATGGTTCGCAAAGAATTTTGGGGTTATTCAAAAAATGAAAATCTTTCGAGTGAAGAGTTGATCAAAGAAAATTATGCAGGAATTCGTCCGGCTCCGGGTTATCCTGCTTGTCCCGACCATACAGAAAAAAGATTATTGTTTGATCTCTTAGAAGCAGAAAAAAATACAGGAATTATTCTCACCGAAAATTTTGCCATGCATCCTGCTGCTGCAGTAAGTGGATTTTATTTTTCTCATCCCGAAAGCAAATACTTTGGTGTAGGAAAAATTCAAAAAGATCAGGTAGAAGATTACGCAAAACGCAAAAATGAATCTGTAGAATTTATCGAGAAATGGTTAGCGCCTGTGCTCGGGTATGATAATTAAACCAGACAAAAAAAGTAGAGACGTTGCATGCAACGTCTCTAAAAGATTGTTCCCATTTTATAAAAATGGTTATGTGAGTTATAAAACTTTTTCTATCGCTTACTATAATTTGGCGCTTCCTTAGTAATTGTTACATCATGTGCATGGCTCTCTTTTCCTCCGGCACCAGTGATTTTAATGAATTTTGCTTTTTGTAATTCCTTAATATCTTTCGATCCTGTATATCCCATTCCGGCTCTTAATCCACCAACAAACTGATAAGTTACTTCCGATAAATTTCCTTTAAATGGAACAATTCCAACAATTCCTTCAGGAACTAATTTTGCAATTTCATCTTCAGTATCCTGGAAATATCTGTCTTTCGAACCTTCTTTCATGGCTTCAATTGAACCCATTCCGCGATATGATTTGAATTTTCTTCCTTCATAAATAATAGTTTCTCCCGGTGATTCTTCCACTCCGGCAAAAATCGACCCCGACATTACACTGCTTGCACCGGCTGCAATCGCTTTTACAATATCGCCACTGTATCTAATTCCTCCATCTGCAATAATTGGCACTCCACTTTTTGCAATCGCTCTAGCAGCTTCATAAACAGCCGTAAGTTGTGGCACTCCAATTCCTGCAATAATTCTGGTTGTACATATCGAACCGGGACCAACACCAACTTTAACTCCGTCAACACCCGCTGCCACCAATGCTTTTGCTCCTTCACCTGTTGCCACATTTCCTGCGATAATATCAACATCACCAAACATTTTTCGCATTCTTTTTATTTCATTCAACACTCCTTGTGAATGTCCATGAGCTGTGTCAATAATTACTACATCAACACCAGCTGCTACCAATGCCGAAATCCTGTCGGAAGTATCGGGAGTAACACCAACTGCAGCGCCAACTAAAAGCCTGCCATGTTTGTCTTTACAAGCATTTGGATGTGCTTTAACTTTTAAAATATCTTTATAAGTAATGAGTCCTTTTAGCTTTCCTTTTTTGTCAACTACCGGAAGTTTTTCAATTTTATATTTCTGTAAAATAGACTCTGCTTTTTTTAGATCAGTTCCTTCTGGAGCAGTGATAAGATTTTCTTTCGTCATCACTTCGCTCACTTTTTTACTTAGAATTTTTTCAAAACGTAAATCGCGATTGGTTAAAATTCCTACCAGCTTATGGTCATCATTAATAATAGGAATTCCTCCGATTTTATTTTCTTGCATCAACTTCAACGCTTCTCTTAAAGTAGCGTTAACCGATAAAGTAATTGGATCGAGGATCATTCCACTTTCACTTCTTTTCACTTTGCGAACCTTTTCAGCTTGCTGATCGATGCTCATGTTTTTATGCAAGATTCCTATTCCACCTTCTTGAGCAAGAGCAATAGCGAGGCGTGATTCTGTAACAGTATCCATCGCAGCCGAAAGAATCGGAATGTTGATGCGAATATTACGTGTAAGTTGTGTTGAAGTGTTTACTTCTCTTGGAAGAATTTGAGAGTAAGCCGGAAGAACCAAAACATCATCGTAGGTTAAACCCTCTCCGTAAAATTTTTCAGTGTATTTTAACATGGCAAATAATTAGTTTCTATTATTTGCGGTGCAAATCTATTGCAAACTATCGTTTTTAAAAAATTAAGTTTACAATTCATCTAAAAGCCTTGCCAATTCACGGTCTTTATCGGTAACCCTATTTCCGGCATCATGCGTTTGCAGCAAAACATGAACAGTATTATAGGAATTTGTCCATGCGGGATGGTGGTCTAATTTTTCGATTTCAAAGGATGCTTTTATCATCCATGTTATTGCATCTCCAAAAGTTTCAAAAGTAAAAGTCTTTTGAAGGGTGTTGTTTTTTTCTATCCAGGTATACATGTTATCTGGCATTAAACTTTATCAATAAATTGAATGAACTCGTCAAGAGATTTGATGAGCAAAACATTTGAGGGGAACACAACATCTCCATTCATAAATTGCTTGCCCGATAAAAGCACTTTGGCATCTTTCCAATTATCTACAAGTGTATCTATGAATTTTTGCTTATCGAGGTCGAGATGTGCAGAGGTGAGAATGGTGAAAATAAAATCCGGGTATCTGTCGTGAAAGATTTCTTTCAACTCTTTTAACGGAACATCTTGTCCAAGATACAACACTTCATGCCCACGCTTTCTGATCACATAATTTGCAAACAATAATCCCAATGAATGTTTTTCATGTTCGGGCAAAAACAATAAAAATCGTTTCTGTTTTGAATCAAACTTACCAATGCATTCATCAATGGCCACAAATAATTTTTGCTTGATGATATTAGAGGCAAAATGTTCGTGAGGTGATTGAATAGCGCCTGTTTGCCATAATAATCCAATTTCGATCATAAAAGGAAAAACCACTCTTAGCATCGTTTGTTCAAGTCCGATTTGATCAATGCTTGTGCTAATGTTTTTATGAAACTCCTTTTCATCAAACATCATCATCGTTTTCACTAACCCTTTAATTTGACAACTAAATTCATTTTGATTTTCTGAAATTTTTGAAATCGCCAAGGAGATTTCTTCATTGCTCATTTTTGAAATATCAGAAATTTTGTATCCGTATTTATTTAGTATGCTGATATTAAGAATAAGTTTTAGATCTTCATCATCATAGTATCTGATATTGGTTTCAGTGCGTTTGGGCGAAAGTATATTATAACGCTGTTCCCATATTCTCAGAGTATGGCATTTTATTCCCGAAACTGCTTCAATATCTTTTATAGAAAAATTTCCCAACTAAAATTTTGTTTAATGTATGTTAACTTTTTTTTGCATTAAGCTCATCAATTAAAATTTATTTCAAGATACAAAAAAGAAATTTTTCTCTTCGTGTGCCTAGCTTTATTCTTCCTCTTTGTGCTTTCGTATTAAAAATTTGTTTAGATAGTCAAACATAAAACAATTGCATTTGTTTTGAAATTGATAAGCACAAATAAAATGACAAGTTATATTATTAGCGGTGGCAGTGGTTTGGTAGGCAAAAGGTTAAGTGAGATACTTCTTGAAAAAGGAAATACTGTTTCAATTTTAGGTCGTGGAAATGATTCAAGCTCCCCGATTAAAAAATATAAATGGGATATTGAAAAGTCGGAAATAGATAAAAGTTGGCTGAAGGAAACTGATACCATTATTCATCTTGCAGGTGCTGGAGTAGCTGCTAAAAAATGGACCGCTTCTTATAAAAAAGAAATTTACAACAGCCGAATTCAATCTACAAAACTCTTGTATGAAACATTAAAAAATAATCCTCATACAATTAAAACCATTGTTGCTTCATCAGCAATTGGAATTTATGGAAACGATAGTGAAAAAATTTTAGATGAAAGTTCGCCAACATCGAATACTTTTCTGGCAGAAGTTTGCAGAGATTGGGAAAATGAAGTGCTAAAATTTGAAACATTAGGAATCAGGGTTGTTATTTTGAGAACCGGCATTGTGCTTTCAAAAAATGGCGGATTTGTTTCGGAAATATCAAAGCCCATAAAACTTTTTGTCGGAGCAGCATTGGGAACCGGAAAACAATTGTTGAGTTGGATACATATTGACGATCTATGTATGATGTATATCCAATCGGCCATAGATGAAAAAAAGAACGGCATTTACAATGCTGTTGCCCCTTTACCCGAGAGCAATGAAACAATCACAAAAAAAATTGCTGCACGTTTGCACAAACCAATATTGCTTCCAAATATTCCATCGTTTATCATGAAATTATTATTTGGTGAAATGGCCGCCATGATTTTAGCAAACCAAAATGTATCGTGTGAAAAAATTCAAAAAGTTGGCTTTCATTTTAAATTCAATGACATTGATTCGGCATTGAAAGATTTGTTTCAATAATAATTTTACCGTTTTTGCGTAATATTACAACCGTTGTAAATCATCCAGTGATCAAAAAAACTATTCGTCTTTCGGTTTTTACTTTACTTCTTTCAGTTGTGTTTTTTTCTTGTAGAAAAGAAGAACAGATCACAACTGATAGTTCTGCAAAACTTACGTTTTCTACCGACACCGTTTGGTTCGACACTGTCTTTGTTCAATCAGGAACAAACCAACCTTTATCTGTTACTAAGCGTTTATGGGTTTATAATCCAAATGCTGATGCAGTAAAAGTGAACATCGCTTTGAAGGGAAATCAATATGGTGTTTATAAATTAAATATCGATGGTCAGCCTTCAAATACAGTTTCGGGAAAAGTAATCAGAGGAAAAGACAGCCTAATTATTTTTGTTCAAATGTATGTTGACGCAAACGGTTTGAACGACCCAACAAAACCGTTTATAGTTGCAGATGAAATTGATTTTACCACTAACGGAAATGCACAAGTAGTGAATATTGCCGGCTATGCACGCAAAGCAAATTATTTAAGAAATGCTGTGCTGGATTGCTCGTCAAACAGCTTGCATTGGACACAAGGTATCCCTTATGTAATTTATGATTCGATATTGGTTCCCAGTGGTTGCACTTTGACAATTGATGCCGGAACACATATTTACTCTCACGTAAAATCTTGCATTTTGGTTTCGGGAACATTAATTGTGAATGGCACAACCGAAAATCCGGTAATATTTGAAGGTGACCGTTTGGAGCCTGATTACGCAACTATACCAGGTCAGTGGATTGGCATCCGATTTCTTACAAATAGTAAAGATAATGTGATAAAAAATGGGGTGATAAAAAATGGTTTTATCGGTGTTGAGGTCGACTCTTTTTCAAACAATCAAAATCCAAAATTATTGCTTCAACAAAGTATCATTGAAAATATGACAGCCTACGGACTTGCAGGTTTTTCTGCCGATATCGTTGCAATAAATAATCTGATTACAAACTGCGGAAACTATTCTTTTATCGGAGCACTTGGAGGAAATTATCATTTATATCACAATACCATTGCTACTTTCGGGAACACTTTTAATAGAACAACTCGCACTTTTATTTTAGACAATTCGCCTTATACCGATGCTTCCGGAAACAATATTATTGCAGCCTTCCCGCTTAACTTCGATCTGAAAAATAATATCATTTATGGAAGTCAGGAAGATGAAATTTTATTGAACACGAACTCAAGTGGCGGCAATACCACCGGAAAAGGATATTTCCAAAACTGTATTCTTAAAACTTTAGATTATGCAGGATCAAATTCATTGGGAAATACAACTTTCAACAATATCATAAACAAGGATCCGAAGTTCAATGATTATACAAAAAACGATCTGGATATTTCAACGTCATCACCTGCAAAAGGAAAAGGAATTTATTTAAATACTTCAATTGACCTTAAAGGAAGAAGCCGAAATTTATCTGCACCAACAATTGGGTGTTACGAATAATTAGTCTTCGTAATAATCAAGGTCTTTATGATAGCTTTCTTCTAATGTGAAAGAAGAATAAAATGCCAAAGCCATTACAATAATCCCTACTGAAATTCCTGCTCCTAAAATTCCAAACGAGCCTGATTTAAAATAATTGAAAGCTGTTGTAACGGCAACAGTAGCCCCTCGCACAAAATTCGGAATAGTGGTAGTTGCTGTTGCCCTCAAGTTTGTTCCGAATTGTTCGGAGGCTGTAACAACAAAAACCGACCAATATCCATTTGGAATTCCAATCAAAAATAAGATGAAATAGAAAAGGGTATCGCTCACTCCGGTTGCAAAAAAGTACCACATCATTGTAAGAGATAAAGTAAACAATGAAATGAGTAAAGCCTTTTTTCTCGACTTTAAATATTGGCTGATAATACCTGTGAGAAAAGCTCCAATGGATGCTCCAACATAATGATACATGACTGCTTTGCCACCTAAAATTGTTCCTATAACATTCAATCCTTTTATGGAAGCAAACTCAGGCGCAAGAGTTACCAATACACCAATTACAAACCATACCGGCACACCAATAAGAATGCATTTTATATATTTTACAAATCGCTCTTTGCTTGAAAATAAACTTAAAAAATTTCCTCTATGCACTTTGCTTTCCTTAAGTTTCGAAAACATTCCCGATTCATACA
>Ga0194037_1001966_pt1 | contig 14211 bp, 14 predicted proteins | sample JunL306m_MetaG_FD_148653 | JGI IMG/M metagenome (GOLD analysis project Ga0194037, IMG submission 148653) | Anoxic zone freshwater microbial communities from boreal shield lake in IISD Experimental Lakes Area, Ontario, Canada - Jun2016-L304-6m | ecosystem: Environmental > Aquatic > Freshwater >...
CGCGAGGGCCGAGTAGGCGCTGAAGCCATCGCATTGAATGTCCCCGGCGTAGCCGATGGTGCCGGTTTCCTCATCGTATCCCAGGAAGTCTAGCAGACAGTCGTGACCGCGCCCGGTATGCCAGTCGTAATAGCACGTCCCGCCCTGGGGATTGTTGTAAATCCATAGGTAGCCGAGCTTCGTGGAGCCATGGCCGGGTTTGAGATATTCGATGGGCGTTTCATCCACCTGGAGTTCGGTGGCCTCGAGCACTTCGGATTTGATCGCCTTGCCAATCGGGGTGAGGTGGTCGGCGGCGAAGTGATTCCAAGAGTTGATCGTCTGCCGCCCGATGTGCGCGTCATGTCGTCGTCGAAACCGGTTTGACTGGCGGTAGTGCGGGAGGTGGTCCTCGAATTTATCAACGATGATTTGCGCAGCTAGCGCCGGGGCGCACAGCGTGCCGGGGATGCTGGCAAGTGGGGCGGGCGCGATCACCGGCGGGAGAGCCTTGTCGGTCTTGTGGGCGAACTTCTCGCGGATCGTGCGACGCCAGATCATCTCGGCTTTGATCACATCGATTTCGTCATGATACTCCTCTCCGATTTTTTCCCATTCGCCAGGATTAGCGGTGACATCGTCCGGCGTTAAGACCGCCTCGACGATGATTTTGAGATTCTTGGGAAAGCGGTCAGCCTTGGTGCGGCGGGTTTTTGCGATGTTTGGCTTTTCCCCCTCCAGTGCGGACGTTTCGCCAGCGCTTTGGTCCGGAGAGGGTGCCGGTTTTCCCAGCACCAACTCGTCGAACATCAGTTGGAGTTGGGCCGGATCGAGCTTTTCGGAACTGGATCCGAAGATCCGCTGGCGGAGCCCTTCGATGATCCGGTCCTTGCGCTTGATTTCGATGACGGCCAGCGCGAGCTCGGCTTTGGTTCTTCCTAACTCCTCCCGGACCAGGACTAACTCATTCTCCAGCCTCTCCATCCGCGCAAGCAATGCGGTGAGGTCTGGGTGGTTCGCGCCGGGCATGTTGCGAGTATGCCTGACATGATATGCCTATCAAGACAAATGATCGAAATTGATATAGGTGATTTCACGTATGAAAAAACCCGAATCACGCCCGCTCATACCACGGTCTGAATTTTGCGCCGCGCATGTCTACCCCGTCCAACAGCAGCCGCAGGGCCTCCGGTTGGAGCGTGATCTTGCGCTGTCCGGTCTCGCTTGGCTCTGGCCAGCAGAATGTCCCTTTTTCTAGCCGTTTTGTTGCGAGCCACAAGCCCGTTCCGTCAAAACATAACAGCTTGACCCGCGTGTGTCGCTTGTTGACGAAAACAAACAGGGCATCGCATGCCAGTGGCTGGGCCAAATGCTCGACGGCGGCGACGGTGAGTCCGTTGAAGCCCTTGCGCATGTCACAGGGATCCACAGCCAGATAGACTTTGAGCGCCGACATGCCGAGGCCGATCACGGGCATCCTCCTTGCCGGTGTTCGACGATGGTGACAAGCAGCTGCGCCACCAGCGCGACGTGGTCAGGTTCGCTGAGCAGGATGCGCCAGCCACCCTCCAACTCGACCACCAGCGGGCGTGCGGCAACCGGGGGCAACTCCACTTCCACGAACCGCGTGTGGGCGGCCCGTCCGATACGTCCCCGTCTCAGGGGTGATTTTGCAAACGACATGGGCAGAGCCTATCAGGCCGCGCCGACTCGCCAAGGGGGTCAATTTTAGGACGCTTACTCAACAGCACAGATACCGGCAATTCCACCGCTTTGCAAACGCCCACCCAAAAGTGCGCGAGCCCGATCTCGGAAAACCCCGCATGTGCTGCTTCCGCCTCGGCAAGGCTCCAACAGATGTCGATGGATGGGAATGTCATTTTGGGTATTAGAAATTTGGTATGCTTTTAGTCAAATTTTTGGACAAATAGATTTCTATCGGTCTTATTAGCATAGTGGCTAAACTCGCCACTCACGATTAACTTTGAAAAACACGCGCATGCGATTGTTTCTATCATCCATAGCGTTTGCAAATTTTTATCGGGTGTGTTTTGGCTTGCGCGTATATCTCCATGGACGATGCGAGATCTAATATCATAAATCATCTCTACATTGTCCTCCGTAGCAATATTCGCGTCTCCGATGTAGGCCGAAACTCTGCGCTTGATTGTGCTTGTGGCACCGCCACGAGAGTCTTTTGAAAATAACGCCTCTAAAGCGCTCATCCAAAAAACAAAAGACTGAATCCAGTGTATGGTGTGAGTAGCAAGATACGCGAAGTAAATCGCGTTATGCGCCCTTGCGTATTTCCTTTCTGAGTCGGCCTTCTTGAGTATTCCATAAGCAGAATCAATACCCAACAACTTCTCCTTGTCGTATGTGCCGGTTTTTGTTCCTTCATGAGAGTTTCTTTGCATTGTGTCGTAAAACACAATCGGCTCCTCACCGAGGTTTTGTGGAATCAAATGCTCTATAAATGGCCATGGGCCAAGACGCAAGAATCGAAAAACAAGAATTAGAAGATTTAAATCATTCTGCACGGATCCAATCAATTTGCTTTGATTTACACTTGCATAACTTTCACTATTTACAAGCAATGCCCATTCGGCTTCTTGGATATGAACACGATCAACTATTGATAGTGACATCGCCTTGGCAAGGTCCAAGTTGCAATTAAAACGTTTTATCGAAAATGGACAACTCGAAAACTCGAAACTATCGTTCTCAAGACCTGAGAATTCATATAATGGTACAAAATACTTTTGCATCGTTTGATATATTTATGGTTCAGTAATCCCACTCAATGTCATACATTGCAATACGTTTTCTACTTACGACACAAACCGATTCTCCGTCATGTGACATACTAAAGTTTTCTCCATGGACATTATGCTGCTTGACGCATCTCGCATCCTGAATTGAATAAAATCTCAATATTCCGCTTTCGTCTAAGGCTATAAGGATTGTAGCTTCTGGAGTAAATTCCATTGCTCTGATACGTGGTTCATCCATAGACGAGAATATCGGAGCGCCAACCCCACGAACTAAATCAAAAACCTGCAACAAGCAATTTTTGTCAGAATGCGCTTTAACAAACGATGCGGCCACATAATTCCCACATGTAGACAATTTAAGTGCTAATACTTTAAATGGCGTTTGAATTAGAACCGGCTTATATGTATTGTGCACAGAGCAAATCTGCACCCCAATATTCGAACCAAATATTATTGATAGACTATTATTGTAGGTTAAGAAGCTAACTCCATTAGCATAAGCCGTTTGTGAGTGTATAATTACTCCTTGCTCCGTCTGCGTATTCAACTTCCAAATAAGGACAGCCTTGGGCCAATTTGTCTCTGCATTTTCTGTAAATCGCCAATTGCCAAAAGCACATGCTACGTACGTGCAACAGTCGGAAACGGCTATTGATTCTACAGTCTCATAATCGTTGTATTTACTTGGACCTCTATCGTAACGAGCTCGAAACTCGCCTTTAGAGTTAAGATAAGTCAGATATCGCTTTCTTTTCCCACCACAAACAATATTTACGGCATCTTCGCAAGTCTTATACGTAGCTATAGCATCAACTCCCACTTCATTGGGCAGGTCGTCCGCAAGAATCTGTATGCCGCCGTTTGCTGGGTTAAAGATAAGAACTCTTTTTGGGTCATCAATCATGATACTACCCCGTGACAATCCTGTGCAAACAACTATGACTTGTTTGCCATCTGGATGGAGTTTAATTGGACCCGAGAAGCTGTCCCACTCCAAACTACCACTTAAAACGTACAACAAACGCTGCTTGATCTCATTGACACCAGACCTTTTGATTTTGCCAGAAAGCGAAGCCCAGATATGTTCAGCTTCTGAACCATCAATGTATCCAGGCACTTGACGAGCAGCCCGAATGCGCTTGGCGCATGCGTCATAATTGCCACCCGTTAATTCAATTTCTGCCATTCTTATATTTTCAAGGTATAGGTGCTGCCTCTGTTTATGAATGTCATATTCCTCGTTTTCTAAATATATATACGGCGCTCTTCCTTTGACCATGTTATTAGCGACCACAAACATTCCGCGCTCAATTTCTCCTGCTAGAACACCCTTCTTAGGTTCGATTCTCCATGTTTCTGAGCGGCTACCAATGTATTTTTTTCTTCGGACTAGTATCGATATAACCCGAAACTTTGTTGTGTCGCAAACTGATATTTGGTAAATATCCAATCCATCCACTCGAAATGTGCTATGTACAAGCAACGCGGAAAAATCGTATGTAGCTTCCAATCCTTCGACGACTCCAAGTTCTTCTGCAACGCGATTTGCCTTGCCGCCAGTCTTCAGATCATGAACCAACAGTCCGGGTTCATTCGCAATTGAACATACCAATCTCATTGTGTTCTTGTCAGCAACCGAAGAAAACGTATTGAATGCTGGTGCATATTTAAATTCTGCCAGAGTCCTTCCGTCTCTTGAATCCCAAGCAATAATTTTTTGTGGACTATATCCATCTGGAAGGAGCGGAAGGCTTGCAACAATAATCTCAGCATCATTTGAGGTGGAACAAAGATCTGCCCCGCAAGCCCCATCCAGAATATCCTGCGCTACAGATTTAGCATCGAGGTCAATCGTCTGAATTTTGGAATGAGCTGGGATCAATCGCATGCTTGAAATGCTATAGGCAATTTGGGCTAGAATATGACTATTATTCAGCGTATCCAAAACCTTGCATACTTTGCCATGCACCTGGAATATTTCCTTTACCGATTTCATGTCGGAATCCCACGCGAGCAGTTTGGATGGTGTCCACGATGACGAATCCCATGCAACAAGCCAGCGGCGGTGACGTAGAGTCTGAATCCACTCAAGCTTAGTCCCGAAATCAGGGATTTCCTCTATGAAATTCCGGACGTAATCCAGAATATAGACCTTATCCGTCAGAAGAAAGACGCGGTTTTGATCCCATGCAAATTGGATATCTTTTAGTTCTCCTAAAGTCTTGATCTCAAATCGGCAGTTTGAATATTCGCCTTTTAGTTCAATGCGTTTCTTAATATCGCTCAAGACTGAGTTTTGCAGTTCATTAGTTGTGGTGTTTTCTTTTAGCAATTCGATTGCTTCCAGATAAAATCCAAGTTCATAGTAAACCAATCCAAATACAAATTCATTGCTGTCGGGGTTTGATCCGGAATTTGTCTTCAAACTATCCAATGAATGGAGAAACTCATTTGCGGCAATTAATTTGGTTCTCCATTTGTATAAATTAGAATTATACGAAATTTCACGACTTGAAGGGCTTTTCTTAACTGCGAGTCTAAAGGCAGCTTCGGCTTCTTTGTGGCATCCTAAGTCAATTAGGGAAATGGCCTTGTTATTAAGGTTCTCGGACGAATCATTAACGACCATGGGCTCAGGCCGCTGGTAATCGCATCTGTAATCATTTATAAATGCATCACGCACTAAGCGGGCGCACTCTGCAAGTGTCCTGGGGCGATCATCTGGATTATGACACAAGCATGAGCGTATTATGGGAATCAGCGAGTCCGGAATCCGTGGTATGCTATCTATTGCCGGTCCATATTCCAGGTAGGATTCAAACGCATTGTCGGCAGCGGCACCTGAAATCCACGTTACACCTCCATTATACATTTCGAGGATGCAAACAGCCCAGGACCACATGTCGGTACGGCGGTCCAATTTTTTCCCGGCAAGTTGTTCTGGAGAGCAATGAGATGGTGTCATGGAACCCGACGTCACCATCAAAGTTTGTGTAAAGTGCTTATGCTCAGTTTGGTTTGAGGCGAATCGTGTTCCTCCAATCCCAAAATCGGTAACTTTCAGTGTGCCATTCTCCCACATCAAAGCGTTTAGTGATTTCACATCCTGATGGATAACGCCTGATTCGTGCGCATGGTGTAGCCCCCATGCAAATTGGATAGATAGGTCGAGAATCCTTTTTTCGATAGCAATATCTTCACCCTCGTAAAGGCGACCGGAGACGATCCAATCTGCGAGAGTACCTGCGTCAGCGTATTCGGAGAAAACTCTCGGTGAGCCACCAAGGTCGCGGATGTAGTGGCAAGCAGTAACATTAGGATGGAGATTTATATTGACCCAGGTTTCACATTCTCGATTAAAGGCGGCTCTAGCCTCTTGAGAAATCCACACGGTTGGCTTTGGACATTTGACGGCAAGGTGACGTTGCCATGATCGGTGCCAGACTTTATATACCCGTCCGAATCCACCTTCATGAAATCGCTTCTCGGTCAGAGTTTCTAGATGCCCTTCAGTGACAGGTTGGACTTCATAGAGATCAAGAATTACGTCACCTGGATTCCACTCATGTGGCACAGTTTCGAGACTGGGGTAGTTCATTGAGGATCGAAGAGGAAGAGGGTGGGCGAGATGAGTTTGCTCCTGCGGGGCCTATGTGATTCGTTTGACGCTGCTAGCTGAGAGCAGGGAGCGCATCTGGGTGATGGCGATGTCGTTGAGGGTGGTGAGACGCTTTGGCTGTGGCAGGCCCTGGCGGATGAGCACGGAGTTGAGGCTTTCGAGGTTGGTGAGGACGACGAGTTGCTCCAGCGGGGCATGGTCGCGCAGGTTGCCTTCGGCACCGGGGTTGGCATCGCGCCATTGTTTGGCGGTTTGGCCAAAGAGGGCGACGTTGAGCAGGTCCGCCTCGCTGGCATAGACGGCGGTGGTCTGCGCCTTGGTGATGAAGGGCGGGATGAGGGTATCCTTGATGGCGTCGGTGTGGATGCGGTAGTTGATCTTGGCGAGGGTGCGCTGGAGGTTCCAAGCGAGCTTCAGGCGGTCGTTTTCCTCATCCTTGAGGCGCTGGAATTCCTTGATGAGGTAGAGCTTGAATTCCGGGCTGAGCCAGGAGCCGAACTCGAAGGCGATGTCCTTGTGGGCGTAGGTGCCGCCATAACGGCCCGCGCTCGCCATCAGGCCTTTGGCTCCGGTGAGGTCGATCCACTTTTTGGCGGAGAGGAAAAAGCTGTTCCGGCCAGCTTCGTTTCTAATTCCCTCGAATTCGGGGGAATTAAAGTCGGGGTTGTTGATCTGCTCCCAGACACCGAGGAACAGGACGGTGTCCTTGTTCTTGAGCCACTGCTCGATCAACGCTCCGGCTCCAGCGAAGTTCCGCACCATGTCGGTGAGCGAGATGTAATCACCGTCCGGTTGTGAAAGGATGCCGATGGTCGTTCCCCTGACCTCGATGTTAGTTCGTTTGGTTTTGCTCATGGGCTTTCATGTGGTGAATTTGGCTACAGGTTGTAGCCAAATTGGGTTGATTTCCTCGGGAATTTCGCGTTTTTCGGCGCGTGGGTTTCACGGAAGATGTGGACTTGCGATCCTTGGTGGCTAAATTCACGACCTCGTGGCCGCTTTCCCACTGGCTATGTTTCATGGCGTTCATCATGGTGTGATAGTCGCCTTGGGAGGAATCGAGGATTTCGGCCCGTTTTTTGCGGATTTCGGTGACGAGTGGGTTGTGATTCATGGCCTTGGATTTGGGAGCGAGGCTAGCAATTTTCCGGCATCGGGGAAGCGGTCTTTGGGATTGCGGACGAGGGCTTTATCGATGACGGTGGCTAGATTTTTCTCCAATCCCGGCATGCGGTCGCGGATGGGGACGGGTTTTTCGTTGAGGATGATGTCGATGGGGTCGCGCTTGGGATCGAAGCGGTAGGGGAATTTTCCGGTGAGGAGTTGATAGAGGGAGGCGGCGAAGCTCCAGACGTCGGAGACGGGCTTGACGTATTTGAAGTTGGTGATTTGTTCCGGCGGCATGAAGACGGGAGTGCCGGCGTAGTTGCCGGTCATGCTCATGCCGCTGAGGCCGGCTTTCTGGAAATTCTTGGCCAGTCCGAAGTCGGAGATTTTGGCGAGGTTGCGGTGGAGCAGGATATTCTGTGGTTTGATGTCGCGGTGGACGAAGCCCTCCTTGTGGGCGGCTGCTAGACCTTCGAGCGCCTGGAGTGCCCACGGCATCAGCACGTCGGGCGCAATCGTGCCGCCGCAGGCCTTGGCGACATCGGCCAACGAGCCGCCGTCGCAGTATTCCATGACAAAGAAAAACGTGCCTTGGTCCGAGCCGCTGTCGAGGAAGCGGACGATATTCGGGTGCTTGAGCCCGGCGATGACAGACGTTTCGCGTTTGAATTGTTCGATGGCGCGGGGTTCCGCCTGGGCGCGGGAGAGCATGAGTTTGACGGCCACCTGATCGCCGCCGGATTTCGGGGTGGCAAGATAGACGGCCCCGCAGCCGCCGCGCCCGAGTTCGCGTTGCACAGTGTAATCGGCGAGAGTGAAGATCGCTTTCTCAGGACTGCCGAAGATGAGTTGGCGCATGGCCTCGGGCGAGAGTCCGGACAGGTCACCTTGTTGGAGTGCCGCGGGCACCACGGCGGCGTCCGGCACGGATTCAAAACGCACTTCGATGGTCGATTGGCCGACGGTGATGCGGTCGCCGGTTTTCAGATCGATACTCGGGTATTGGCGAAGTGCCCCTTGCTCCGGGGATTCGCCTTTTTCGCGGCCGCCGCATTTATTTCCGTTCACATGGGTGCCGTTCATGCTTCCGCGCTCGCGCAAGGACGCCATGGGCGGGCAGGCTTCCAGCAGGAAATGGTGGCGGGAGACCTGGGGATCGCCGGAAACGCAAAGGTGGCATTCCGCCATCCGGCCGAGCAGAAAGGTGTCGTGTTCGGTGAGAGCGAATGTCTGTGAGGTGCCGTCGGAGCTGCGGACATTGAGGTGGACGGAGGCGGACATGGGAGAGTCGAAGGTCGGAAGGTCTTAAAGTCGAAGGTCAGAAGAGGAAGATGCGCCGGCGAGAAGTGCACACTCATTGATTACGGATGAGGCGCAAAATCGTCAACCGGAGGCGAGGTTTTGGAGACATACGGGAGGCGGGACGCCTTCCGATACGGCCTGCGGCGGGACGCCACAGCCACTATTATGCATGGACTTGAGAAAACCGAGGGTGTCGATGCCGTGGAAGCCCATGGCTTCGAGGCGTTCCCTGAGCGACGTGATGGCCGCCCCGGCGAGCTTGTGGGCGGCTTGTTTGGAAACACCCATGGCGGCTCCGATTTCGCTGTAGCTCTTGCCGTCGCGGATGCCTTCGACGACCACCCGCAGCCGCGCCGGCAACGTGCTCATGGCGTGTGCCAGGCGCTCGCCGGATTCAAGCGCGGCAGCCGCATGATCCGCCAGCGGCATATTGCGTGCTGGAACCCGCTGCACACGGGCTTCTGGAGAAGTGGCGGAAAGGGTGGCCGGGAGGTCAAGTTCGTAAACGTGGTGCCGGTGGTGCCGCATCTGGCGGTCGTAGAGATCGCGCAGGGCATTGCGCATCGCCCGGGAGGCGTAGGCGGCGAAGTCGCCTTTGGCAGGATCGAAAAGCCGCGCCGCATGGGCGAGGGCCTCTTGGGCGGTCAACTCGATCTCGGCATGTGGCAGACCCGGGATGTTGTCGAACTCCCGGGCGATTTTGGTCGCGAGGGGCAGGAGTTGTTTCACCCGTTCTTCCATGACGGTGTGAACCTAGCAGGTCTCATGTTGGCGAGGCAAGCCCGGTATCGTGGGAAAATTGTCGGAGGAAGGCGGAAAATCCGGCGGGGATCATTTGAGGCGCTTCACGCTGCTGGTTGAGAGCAGGGTGCGCATCTGGGTGATGGCGATGTCGTTGAGGGTGGTGAGACGCTTTGGCTGTGGCAGGCCTTGGCGGATGAGCACGCAGGACATGGGGTAAAAGCTGAAATTCTGAAAGCTGAAACGCTGAAATGAAGAGGAAGAGTGTGGGTGTGGTGGATCATGTGGGGTTCACGCCTGCGGATTTGCGCTCTCCGATCATGGCCCGGGCGGTGGCGACGGCTTGGTGGAGTTTTTTGCGGAGCAGGTCTTTGGGAAGGGTCTTGGTCCAGTAGGACGCCACATGGATGCCGGATTTTTCGACTTCCAGCAGTTCCACATGCTCCGCCGACTTGCCGGCGCACAGGATGATGCCCATTGGCGCGGCTTCGTCAGGTTCGCTTTCGTGGCGTTTCAACCAATTCAGATAGAGTTCCATCTGGCCTTTGTCCGCCGCCTCGAAGTCGCCGATCTTCAAATCAATCGCGACCAGGCGCTTGAGCTTCCGATGGTAGAAGAGTAGGTCGAGGTAGTAATCCCGGCCGTCGATCTGCATGCGCTTCTGGCGGTTCACAAAAGCGAAGCCGACGCCGAGTTCGAGGATGAACGCTTCGATCTCGCGCAGGATCGCCGCTTCCAGATCCTTTTCCGCGTAGGTGTCCTTGAGTCCGAGGAAATCCAGCACATACGGATCACGGAACACCAGATCCGGTGTCAGCTTGTCTTCCTCCCGCAGTTTTTTCAATTCGTTGGCGATCAGCTTGTCCGGCTTCTTCGAGAGGGCGGTCCGCTCGTAGAGCATGGACTGGATTTTCTGGTGCAGCGTGCGCGTGTTCCACTTTTCGATCCGGCACATCTCGGCGTAGAAATCACGCTTGAGGGGATCACCGAGGTAAATGATCCGGCGGAAATGCGTCCAACTCAATTGTCCACTCAGTGCGTGGACAATCTTGGAATCCGGGAATTCCTCGGCGAACCGGGTCATGTGAAACAGGTTGGTCTGTGAAAAGCCGTTCCCGAACTCCGCCGTCAATTTTCTACTCAGTGCGTAGAAAATCTTTTCCCCGTATTCCGCCCGCTTGTCCTTGAGGATGTCCTTGCGGATGCGGTGGCCGATGGACCAGTAGAGCAGCACGAGCCCGGAATCTATGGCGCGGGCGACCTGTTCGCGTGCGCTGAGAATGATTTGGCGCAGGTCCGTCACCAGCGCCGGACTCGCTCCGATAATGGCGGCGGACGGCTTGGTGAGGGCCGTTTTCTTTCTGGCAGGCGATGCGTCAGAGGATGGTTTGCGGCGGACGGGCATGGGAGATTGAAGAGTCGAAATTCTTAATGTCTCAAAGTTGCATGAAGAGCGAGGAGGAATGTGGGCGTGATGAGTTTGCTACTGCGGGTTTATTTGATGCGCTTCACGCTGCTGGTAGAGAGCAGGGTGCGGCGGGTTAACAGCTGAAATGCTGAGATGAAATGAAGAGGAAGAGGGTGGAAGAAGTGCTGAGTGATCAGTGAGCAGAAAAGAGGCTGGTGGGGCGGATTTCAGGAGATTTCCTCACGGGTGCTCGGTGATTTGGAGAGTAAATTCCAGCTCGCGGCGGAGTTCTTCGCGGTCGGGAAGGTAGAGAATGAGGGTGTCCTTGATGGCGGCGAAGCGAATCCTCAGGAGGCGCGGGCGATGGTCATGGCGGGCTGAATGTGGGCGGTGAGCTTCTGGTGGTTTTTGGCCAGGGTGCGGAAGTCGCACTCGACCTGGATGCCGTGCCAGAATTCCGGGGATTGGCCGAAGAAGGCTCCGAAGCGGATGGACATGGCTGGCGTGATGGAACGGCGGGCGTGGATGATCTCGTTAATCGCACGGGGAGCTACGCCGATGGCGCGGGCCATGGCATTTTGGGAAATTCCCATGGGAATCAGGTACTCTTCCAAAAGGATCTCGCCGGGTGTGATGGGTGGATTCATGGGTATAACGTATAGCGTCACAGGGGGGCGTCAATGGTAAGCACAAATCGAGACCTCGGCGGGGCCATGTTCGTTCCAAGCGAAAACAATCCGCCACGGGTCGTTGATGCGGATCGAATGATAACCCGCCAGATTGCCCTACCATTTGAGCTGCGACGCGGGCAGGCGGTTGGGGTTGTGGTGGGAGTTGACGATTTTTCCGTCGGACAGATAGAGCACGCGGTCGGCCATTTCGGCCATCACGGCGTTGTGGGTGATGATCACGGTGAGGGTGCCGAGCTCGCGGTTGATGCGCTCGACGGCCTCGAGCACGGTGATGCCTGTGGTCACGTCGAGCGCGCCGGTGGGCTCGTCGCACAGCAACACTTCCGGGCGCTTGGCGATGGCGCGGGCGATGGCCACGCGCTGCTGCTCGCCGCCGGAGAGCTGCGACGGGAAATGGTCCATGCGCGCGCCCAGCCCGACCATTTCGAGCGCCTCCTCGGGAGTCATCGGGTTGAGCGAGATGTTGGTGATGAGGGCGATGTTCTCGCGGGCGGTGAGCGAGGGAATCAGATTGTAGAACTGGAACACGAAGCCCACGCAGTTGCGCCGGAACAGCGTGAGGATGTTCTCCTGTGAGCCGTCGAGCTGCCAGCCCTTGTAGACCAGCTCGCCGGAGGTCGGCACGTCCAGCCCGCCGAGGATGTTGAGCAGGGTCGACTTGCCGCTGCCCGAGGCACCCAGCAGGCACACCAACTCGCCGGCCCGCAGCTCCAGGTCCACGCCGTGGAGCGCCACCACGTCGAGCTCGCCGGTGTGATAGACCTTGCGCAGCTGGCGCGCTTCAAACACGACCCCGCTGGCGGGCGGCGGCGGCGCGATGAGGGCTGGGGCGTTCATGAACGGTGGCAGCTGAATCGGGACCGACAGTCAGCGAGCGGCCCTGGCCACGCGACCTTGTCGAGGCCACCGCCGCCGCATCATTAAATCAATCCTTGTGCGCGCAGCTCCGCGTCCACCCCGTCGTCGTAATCCGTGGTGCCGAGGCCCGCGTCGCGAATGCCTTGAATCCGGCGGCGCACGCCGACCTTGCTCTTCGGCCCGGTGACCAAGCTGGCCACCCCGCCCACCACCAATGGCAGCAGCAACACCACCCCGAGCGCACCCAGGCTGATCCCGACCCCGCGCCGCGCGCCACGGTGCATCAAATCGCCTAACAAAAGCCCCGCCGCCGTGCCCAGCAGGGCGGGCGCCGTGAGGGCGCTGGTTTCAATCCATGCGGGAGTCGATGCGGTATGGAGAGGTGACATGGGGCGACGCTAGCCAGCCCGCGGGCTAACGACAACCCTGGAAAAGCAATTCTTGAAAGATTCCAGCTTCCCCAATCGGTAGAAACTGACGAGTATCCTCTCCGCCATGCCTGCTCCCCACAACACCTACGCCCTGATTCTCGCCGGCGGATCCGGCACCCGCTTCTGGCCGCTGAGCCGCAATGCCCGCCCCAAACAACTCCTCGATCTCTTCGGCGACGGCACCCTGCTCGAACAAGTCATCCGCCGCCTCGACGGACTGGTTCCGCGCGAAAACATCCTCATTCTCACCAACGCCCGGCAAGTGGATGCCGTGCGTGCCACCGCCGCGATGCTGCCGCCGGCCAACATCTTCGCCGAGCCGGCCAAACGTGACACCGCCCCGGCCGTGGCGCTGGGCATCGGCCTCATCGCCGCCCGCAATCCGGAGGCGGTGATGATGGTGCTGCCAGCCGACCAACTCATTCAAGACACGGCGGCTTTTCAAGCCGTCATGCGCGACGCCCTGCGCACCGCGGAACTGGCGGCCGGGCTGGTGACCATCGGCATCCAGCCGACGTGGGCCTGCCCGTCCTACGGCTACATCGAACGCGGCGCGCGCGCCGCCATCCCGGGCCTGGAGGGCGGCCATCCGGCCTACGAGGTGAAACGCTTTCGCGAAAAACCTGCGGTCGAGCTCGCCGAGCAATTCCTGCAGCAAGGCGGATTCTCCTGGAACGCCGGCATGTTCGTCTGGTCCCTGCCCACCGTGATTGAGCAGCTCGAGCGCCACGCCCCGGCGCTGGGTGCCTTCATTGCCGAACTCCGCGGGTCGGACGACCTCGCCGCCACCGTCGCCGCGCGCTTCCCCGCCCTGCCGGCCACCTCGATCGACTACGCCCTCATGGAAACGGCCGATCACGTGTTCAATATCGAAGCCACCTTCGACTGGGACGACGTCGGATCCTGGGTCTCGGTGGCCAAGTATTTTGAAGCCTTCGGCAATGACAACCGTGCCAATCAAGCCATCACCCACCTTGATTCGGAACGCAACATCGTCTTCAACGCCAGGCCCGGCAGCCGCATCGCCCTGCTCGGCGTCGAGGATCTGATCATCGTCCAGACCGAGGACGCCTTGCTCATCGCCAACCGCCATCAGGCCGACGCCATCAAAAACCTGGCGCAGATCCTGCCCGACGAGCTGCTCTGAGATCCCCAATCTTCAATCTCCAATCTTCAATCCCCCATCTGACCGCCCACCCCGCCACCTTTCCGCATCCAGCGCTCGGCATCGATCATGGTGCCGCCCGCATCGGCATTGCCGCAACCGATGATTTCGGCATTCTCGCCCACCCGGTGGAGA